>JACCDN010211402.1_pt1 | contig 12088 bp, 11 predicted proteins | sample 7441691 | NCBI WGS metagenome assembly JACCDN01 (sample SAMN15323439, study PRJNA562643) | freshwater metagenome | isolation source: river surface water | place: USA:Blue River Watershed | collected 2017-08-16 | reverse complement strand
TTTAGAAACATGGGAAAAAAAGCTGCTGCTTAAATCCCAACGCTGCATCTAGAAGAGGTATAGAAACATTTTAATCTCTTGGGGTTCAATTCCCCGCCGCTTGCAGTGTAAAACTGGCGTAAGCCAGTAGCGGCTGTTTCGCTGTTACCCCAGATACCCCGCTGCTTGCGGCGGGGTGATTCATTGTATTTCAGGCATTTGCCAATTATAGCCAAATCATTTTGGCGCATTTATGTGTTGAAAACCCGAACTATGGATTAGCCCAACATGAATTGTTTTAAAATCAGTTAGCTACGTTAACTCAGAATCTGGAAAGAAATAACCTCCTGTGAGCTTAAGGCAAGATCTCTACGTGAGGGGCAACTTTCTCTACAATAAGGATTCACGAAGTTTTTATAAATATTTGCTTTATAATAATTCTAATCCATAGTTCGGGTTCATATAACATACATTATACTTCTAGGCTATAGCCCTGATAAAAACCACTTGAGAAATCCTGAAAAATAATTTAAATGTTAACAAAGAGTAACCGTCCAATTTTGAACAACTAAGGATACCCCTCATGAAACTTGATAAAAAAATTCTCTCCGCCTTGCTGGTCTCAGCATGTTTTTTAAGTCAGAAGTCCGCTCATGCGGCTCCCGTTAATGCCTACGCTGGCGCCAGCATGGGCTTCCAGCGGGGATGGGGTTCCTTGAATGGGGGAACGTTTTATGATGGAGGCGGTGGCTTCACGGCTACTGTTCCTTATTTTGGAGGCATCGGCCAAAGCGAGCCGGTGGGTGACCTGTTTTTTGAGGTGGACGCAAAAGTTACCCATTGTTTTTCCATCGGTCTGAGACCTTATTACCACCTGAACAGCTTTGAAGCCACGGTGACGAGAAATGGCGATCTGGGTACAGTTGCTCCTAACTTCTCTGAAACGGTGGCATTCACAGTGCGCCGCCGCCATGCCTACGGGCTTTTGTTCGTTCCCAAAATGTCTTTTAAGGAAGTGACCCTGTATGCTTTGCTCGGTGCTGAATTCAGCCGATTTAAACCCAGAATAAACAGGACACTAATTGAGCCTCTTCCGGGGCCTGTTACATACTTAAGCTTTTCCAAAGGAGTTTCCTCGTCAGCGGCTGTTATTGGCCTCGGCGTGTCCCGGGAATTAGGAAACTGGAGCTTATTTGCGGAAGGACAATATAAGTTCTATCAAGTAAAAAAGTTTGAAATAAATGGTATGGCAGATAACGCACCAGTTTCTCAGTTCCTGAAGTTTTCGCCCAGGTTCGCTTCCGTCATGGTTGGCGTGAAATTCAAGCTGGCGTAAAAAAATGCAAATTTCTATCGGAAGTTGTGGTAGCTGCGGAACCTGAAGCCCGCCTTTCCCTTCGGGGGGCGCTAAAGAATGAAATGGACTGATTGTGGCATTGTATTGTCTGCCCGCCCCTTTGGGGAGAACAGCCGTATTCTTTCCCTCTTAACGCGTCATTATGGCCGTCATGCGGGGCTTGTCAAAGTCCCGAAAACGCGTTCCCGCTTGAGCATTGAAGCGGGCACGTTTGTGGAAGCGACATGGAATGCCCGGCTTTCCGAGCATTTGGGACAATGGAGCCTGGAGACCACGGCAGCCATGGCGGCCCGCCTCCTTCCCCTGCCCTTGCCCCTGACAGCGCTCAGCAGCGCCTGTAGCCTCACGGACCAGTGTTTGGCCGAACGCCACCCCTACCCGGGTCTTTATAACCATCTCAAGCGCCTCATTGAAGATCTGGCCCAAGCCCCGGATTGGCCAATATCCTATATCAATTATGAGCTGGCCTTGTTAAAGGATTTGGGGTTTGGCCTGGATTTATCCGTTTGCGCAGCCACCGGACAGCGGCATGACCTGGCCTATATTTCCCCCAGAACGGGACGCGCCGTCAGCCGGGACGCTGGTGAACCTTACAAGGCGCGCCTTCTTCCGTTGCCCTCTTACTGGGTTGACGACGCGGCTTCACCCGACATTCCAACATCCCTGTCCGTTACGGGCTATTTCCTGGCGCAGCATCTTGCGGGACGGCAAGGGTTGCCCAACATTCGCCAGAGGCTGGTGGAAATGGTGGGAAAGCAGTCCCCTTCTTTCATAGAGATAAAACCAAGAGGAACACGTTCTCTCATTGCCCAAGCGGAATGAATTTGCTGCTCAATCTCTTTCAGCAACCGTAATTTCATATCAACCCTGCCGAAATGATGACTCAATAAAATTGAGCATGGTTAATATAGAGATTTCAGAAAATTTACAGTGCGGAAAGAAAAAAATGAATAACTTGTGCGCATTAAGGAGCGACAACTTGAATATCCTATCGGTTTCTGATATAAAAAATAATCCTGCCAGCAGGATATCGTATCCACAATGGCATGAAGATGGAAGTCGCCCTTATGCCCCCTTCCCTGCTGCCCTCTCCCTTACCCCGCAACCGTTCCCTCATTTTTTGGCTCTTCAGTACGTGTTTCCTCATTTGGTTGATGATCATGGTAGGCGGAGCGACGCGCCTGACCCATTCCGGCTTGTCTATTGTTGAATGGAAGCCCCTTACTGGCGTGTTGCCTCCTCTCAATCAGGCTCAGTGGTTAGAAGAATTTGAAAAATACAAACAATTTCCAGAATATAAGCTGATTAACCAGGGAATGGGACTCTCTTCCTTTCAGTCCATCTATTGGATGGAATACGCCCACCGGTTGCTTGGCCGCATGCTGGGCCTTTGGTTTATGATGCCGCTCGTCTTTTTCTGGATGCGGAAGCGTCTTTCTCCCAACCTGAAACAACGGTCCCTGTTCGCCCTGTTTTTGGGCTTGGCTCAGGGGGTTATGGGCTGGTATATGGTTAAAAGCGGTTTGGTGAAAGACCCCAGCGTTAGCCATTACCGTTTAACCGCCCATCTTGCCCTTGCCATGGCGGTCTACGGCCTTCTGCTGTGGACAGGTTTGGGGATGAGAGGTGTTCCCTTCAGAGACTTTGTCAAGGTTGAGCCTCCGGTCATTGGCCGCCTCAGCCTCGCCTCCTGTATAGCCGTTGCCTTGACGATCCTTTACGGGGGGTTGGTGGCGGGTTTGAAAGCCGGCTTAATCTATAACACGTTTCCGCTTATGGAAGGACAATTCATCCCGGATGAGTGGGCTTTTTACCGCCCCCTTTGGTGGAATTTTTCGGAAAATGCGGCTCTCGTCCAATGGATGCACCGCTGGCTGGCTTTGGGTACGGTTGCGCTGATCCTCGTTACGGCCTGGAAAGCCGGGCGCCATAGCCCGAACCGGCATACCCGCGTTACCGCGCTTTTCTTTGCCATCGCTGCCCTGGCGCAAGCCATATTGGGCGTGTTAACCCTTCTCTTTCACGTTCCGGTCATCTTGGGAACCCTTCACCAGGGAACTGCTGTCATTGTGTTGAGCCTGGGATTGTACCTATATTACCTGGGAAAACAAACTCCATAAGATGCGATTTTTCTTGCTTCCCGTTATTTTTGGACATATGGTTGTGAGTATGCTGCTTTACCTGCTCCCATCTATATCCTCATTGTCCTCCGCTTAAGGCGGAACCATCTTTCTTTTATTAGCCTTATCATTTTATGAAAACCAACCCGCTCACCCCTCCTGGAGAGAAAAAAATCATGCTTAAAAGCTTACCTGTCCAACTCATCCTTGCCATTTTCGCGGCTTATTTCCTCAGTGGTATTTTCAACCTTGAGACGATCCGCCTCTTTTTCACCCTCAGTTGCGGCCTGAAAGAGATCTTGATGGGAATGTTACCTTTCGTTATTTTCAGCTATATCACAGCAGCCATTTTATCAATGGAACAACGGGCCCCTTTCCTGATTATAAGCATTCTCGCCCTTGTCACCTTGTCCAATGCCCTGACCGTGCTTGTATCCTATGGAATTGGCGTTAATTTATTGCCATTGCTGACTTTCGGGGGATCCGGCTTGCCGGAGCTTCAGGATACCGTAACGCCCCTGTTCACGCTCCTCATTCCTGAAATTTTAGCTCCCGACCGGTCTCTGCTGCTCGGCGTAAGCGTTGGCCTTATCTTCAGTTTGATTAAGGCGCCCCGGGTTACAACCCTGGCGCACAAGATGCGTCATTATATGACCGTATTCCTGCAAAAAGCATTTATCCCCCTGTTGCCCGTTTATGTCTTTGGTTTTATATTAAAAATGGAATATGAAGGCACGCTTTCCATTTTAGTTAAAAGCTCAGGACATGTTTTCGGGCTTTTGTGGGTTATTATTATCCTTTACCTCACCCTCTTGTATTTCATAGCAAGCGGCTTTCGCTTATCCCGTTTTTTTGAGGTGGTTCAGAATATGCTGCCTGCGGGCATTACCGGGTTTTCCACCATGTCAAGCGCCGCCACGATGCCTGTCACGCTTGCCGCGACAGAGAAGAATATGGGGGATGAGCAATTTGCCGACCTTGTCATCCCGACAACCGTCAATATTCATTTAATAGGGGATGCTTTAGCCATTCCCATCCTGGCTCTCGCCGTTCTGAGTCTGTCCGGTATGCCTTTGCCCACTTTTGAGAACTATTTACTCTTTACCCTCTACTTCTGCCTGGCCAAATTTTCCGTGGCCGGCATTCCCGGCGGCGGCATCATCGTTATGTTGCCGATTTTGCAAAAATATTTGAACCTGTCCCCGGAAATGGCCAGCCTGATGACCACAATTTATATCGTTCAGGATCCGATCTTTACCAGCGCCAATGTGATGGGCAATGGCGCTTTCGCTTTGGTGGCCCGCAAAATAACCAGACGCGGATCAAGGAACCTGAGCGAGAGAGCCGACTCTTAAGGCGTGTCATCAATTATCGGCTTTTGGACTGCACATGGCGGTTTTCTGCGCTTCCGTTTCTAAAAATACGCTTTAATGTATTCTTGCGATACGGTTCTCAAAACCCACCATTTTCGCCACAAAATCCTTCAATTGATGACACGCCCTAAGGTTTTCGTTCTTGAGGCGTAAAAAACTCCCGCACCCGGACGAAGACAACGCTGGTAACCGGGTTGGCCGCTAAAGAAGGAACCTTTTATTTATAAAACCAGCCAGATTGCCGCACCCAGAATCATACGGTATACAACAAAAACCGTTAAAGTATAGCGGGCGAGAAAGGCAAGCATGAAATGAATGGCGGCAAGACCAGCCAGGCTTGAGAATAACATACCTAACCCAATGTCCCCCCAGGCAACGGTCGTATCGGCTTTTATGGCATCATACGCTGTCAGGGTGGCAGCCCCTAAAATAGAGGGAATGGACATCAGGAAAGCGAAACGGGCGGCGGCAACCCGGGAAAAGCCAAGGCTTAAAGCCGCGCTGATGCAAATACCAGAGCGGCTAACGCCTGGAATGAGGGCAATGGCCTGGCCGAGACCAATCAAGAAACCCGACCCTATGGTCATGCTATTCAAGCTTTTTTTCTGTGAACCCAGGCGATCAGCTGCATATAATACAAGGGCAAACAAGATGCTGGTGGCGGCGATCACGTTAATTTGCCGGATACCCCCCAGTCCTGCCTTTTTCAGGAAAAATCCCGCTCCGATGGCAGGCAGGGTCGCAATCGCTAAACTTAAAGCAAGGCGAACCTGGTTATTGAAATCCCGGGTTTGAAATCCACCCGCGCCATACCGCATACAGTGAACGGCCATCTCCCCAACATCTGTCCGAAAGTAAATCAGGACGGCGATCAAGGTTCCGACATGCAGCGCAACATCCATTTCAAGCCCCTGATTTTGCCACCCGAATAAATAGGGAAGCAAAACAAGATGCCCGGAGGAGGAAACAGGTAAAAACTCCGTTAGACCTTGAATCAGACTGAGAATGAATATGTGTATGGTAGACATGAGGTAAAAGATCCTTGATGAGAGACGCTTGCGGATAACTCCCTGCTCCATTCGTCAAAACGCCGCGGGTTGCGAGTTAGCCCCCGCAGGCGGGGACGCTTCTCAACTTTAGACCTCATGGATGTACAGGTTCAACCTTTACGAAAGCTCCAGAACCATGCCATCATAAGCGGGCATGACATGGGGAGGGACGCGCGAAGCAATATCGTCATAATCGAGGTGGTGAGTCATATGGGTTAAGATCGCCCGTTCCGGTTTAACGTGGTCAATCATCTTGAGGGTTTGTTCAACATGAGCATGGCTAATGTGGGGTTCATCCCGCAGACAATCCACAACCCAAATTTTGAGGCCCTTTAAAATTTCATAACTTTCTTCCGGCAATTCAATAAGATCAGTGGAGTAGGCAAAGTCGCCAATTCGGAAACCAAAAGAGGAACGATGGCCATGATATTGCAAAAAAGGAATAATCTGGATCCCTTCAAAGTTAATGACGTCTTCCATTTCCCGGCCATCCAGAAAAGCGGGGTAAAGGGGATCAATCGTTACCAGCGCATAGCGATAGGATTTGCGCAGACGGGTTAGCGTTCCCCGATCGGCATAAGCCGGGATCGGTTGACGGTATTTCGCATAAATCTGGCGTAAATCATCCAGGCCACCGACGTGATCCGCATGGTCATGCGTGTAAAGAACCAGGTCAATATTGCGAATGCCGGCGTCCAGCAACTGCATGCGCAAGTCTGGCGTCGTATCTATTAATATATTTTTATCCTTCATCTGAACCAGAACGGAGGCGCGACGGCGGCGGTTCCTGGGGTTGTTTGGATTGCAGGATCCCCACTCTCCTGTGATCAGGGGTACGCCACCAGAGGCGCCGCATCCCAAAATCGTAATTTTCATGACACTGGTCTCACTTTGTTGAACAACGCAAAAAAATTGCCTGTAGTTGCTATTTCGATGGCATTATAGCTTAAACCTTTCAAGTTAGCCAGGAGTTCCGCGGTATAGCGCGTGAAGGCGGGTTCATTACGCTTTCCCCGATGGGGTACCGGAGCGAGGAATGGCGCGTCTGTTTCAACGAGAATGCGCTCCAAAGGAATGCTTTGGGCAATTTGACGCAATGCGTCCGCTTTTTTAAAAGTCAAAATGCCGGAGAAGGAAATATAAAAACCCAGCTGGAGTGCTTTTTGCGCCAGGTCAGCGCTGCCACTAAAGCAGTGAAAGACGCCTTTGGCTTTGCCTTGCCCCACTTCGGTGAGGCAAGTGATGGTGTCTTCGTCCGCATCCCGCGTATGAATGATGAGAGGAAGGCCAAGGTCAATGCTGGCGCGAATATGGTCGCAGAAAGCGGATATCTGATCTTCGCGCGGGCTGTTATTATAGTAGTAGTCGAGTCCTGTTTCTCCAATGCCAGCAACTTTCGGGTGCTGGGCGAATAACCTGATTTGGTTGAGCAACGTATCGCCTTCATAGCCTCTGGCATAATCCGCAGCGTCATGAGGGTGTACGCCAACGGAACAAAAGACCTGGGGATATTGATCAGCGATGGTTTGAAGGTCTTTTGCCTGGGCGAGTTTTGTATTGATTGTGAGCATCATGCCTACCCCATTTTCTTGAGCGCGGGCGAGTACATCATCCAAATCTGAAGCAAACTCTGGAAAGTTCAGATGGCAATGGCTATCAACAAGCATTCGTTATTCACCTTTCTTTAGACCCATCTTGGAAATACCCCTTGCGGGGCAGGTAAAATTGTCCCCGGGATAAGGGCCATTCCCAGATGGGAAAATGTCCGCTGGTCATACGGAACCGCCAATTGATCCAGAATACGGGCGCTTGCTTCAGGCACAAGGGGCTGGGTCAAAATGGCGATTTGGCGGATCGTTTCCGATAAAACATAAAGAATGGTTCCCATACGCGCTGGATTTTCAGTCTTTAAGGCCCATGGTTTTTGCTCATCCACATACCGGTTTGCTTCTCCAATCACGTGCCAAATTTGCTCGGCTACCTTATGGAGCGCTTGTTTTTCGATATCTGCTTGTAAAGAGGGAAAAATTTTGGCAGCTTGGGACAGCAGGGCGTGATCCGCCGGCATTATTTTATCAGGGGTAGGAACAACGCCGCCACCCGTCTTTGCAATAAACGACAAGACCCGTTGCACAAGGTTCCCATAACTATTCGCAAGGTCACTATTGAGCCGCCCAATGAGCGCCGCATCTGAGAAATCCCCATCGTTACCAAACGGGACCTCCCTTAAGAAGAAATACCGGACGGGGTCACGGCCATAGGTTTCAACCAGTTTGACCGGATCAATAGCATTACCAAGAGACTTTGATATTTTTTCTCCGTCCTTCGTCCACCAGCCATGGGCAAAGATGCGGGAGGGCGGCGTTAAACCGGCTGCCATTAAGAAAGCTGGCCAGTAAACGGCGTGGAAACGCAAAATATCTTTTCCAACAATATGAAGGCTGTTACCCCAAAAGCCCTTAAAGTCAGCGCTGTCTTGATGGGGGTAACCAATAGCGGTTATATAATTGGTCAAGGCATCCAGCCAGACATACATGACGTGATCCGGATCTCCCGGAACAGGAATACCCCATTTAAAGCTTGTGCGGGAAACGGATAAATCATGAAGGCCGCCTTCAACAAACCGCAACACTTCGTTTCGACGGCCTTCAGGGGCAATGAAATGAGGGTTTGCATGATAGAACTGAAGTAAACGATCTTGCCATTTGGAAAGGCGGAAAAAATAACTGGGTTCCGTTACCCATTCCACATCCGCCCCTGTTGGCGCTTTTCCATTGACCAATTCAGATTCTTGATAAAAAGCTTCATCTCGAATGGCATACCATCCTGAATATCCCCCCAGGTAAATTTCATCATTGTTAAGCAGGGTCCGCCACAAATGTTGAGCGGCTTTGATATGACGCGGCTCTGTTGTGCGGATAAAATCATCCTGGGTAAATTGCATAAAGGAAGCGAGATCCCGGAAATTCCCGGAGACCCCATTGACAAATTCCTGTGGCTCCTGCCCTGCCAGCAGGGCTGCTTTCTCGACCTTCTGGCCATGTTCATCCGTTCCCGTGAGAAATTTGACATCTTTGTCCTCCAGGCGCATAAAACGGGCGATCATGTCACACGCAAGGGTTGTATACATGTGCCCGATGTGAGGAACATCATTGACGTAATAGATCGGGGTTGTAATATAAAATTTGCTAGAAAGATTCATAAATAAATTCATCTCCGACTGCTGGATTTTCAATCATAAAAAAGACTGCCATGACGATATGGCTTCTATCGAGGTGGCTGGTTCGAGCGGTCTCTAAAAATTTACTCATGCAATGGAATGCATCAACCCAGTGGGTCATTGATTTAAGCTTCATCAATGATGTTAATTTTTCATCTACCGATGTGGCGAGCGCCGGAAGATGAGCCAGGATAATCAAATGGTGAAGAAGCCATATCACTAAGTCAAGCATGACTTCGTAGCCCGGATTGTCCTTGTCAAAAAAAGCGCTTAAAGCTTGGGCCGGACGCCAGTCACCTTTTAGCGCTCCCCCTATGGCCTGAATAACCTGTTCCAGCAATTTTACGCCACCCGCCTGGTGCAGGGACATTGCGCGTCCGATGCTTCCTTTAGCCAAAGAGAGGATCTCAGGGGAAACAATATCACTCAGGCTATCTGAAACCTCCTTATCCGTTAGCGGAAAAAGCTGCAATTTGCAACAGCGGGAACGAATGGTTGGCAGCACGCGCCCTAATGAATGGGTAATGAGAAAAAAAATTGTTTTGGCTGGAGGCTCCTCTAGAATTTTTAACAAGGCATTGGCAGCGGTGCGGTTCATCTCATCCACGGCATCAATAATGATCACGCGCCAGCCGGGAATCGCTGCGCACTGATTTAAAAAGGCGTTTACCTTGCGTCCTTCCTCGGCATTGATTTCCCGGGGCATTTTTCCGTCGGCGTTCAGGCATCGTTCCAGCGCCAGAAAATTAGGGTAAGTTCCTTGAACCATTTGGCGCGCTACAAGGGACGGATCTTGTCCGTTATTCCCCAAAATTTCCCGCGCCATAGTATAAGCAAGGGTCGCCTTGCCAATGCCGCGCTCCCCCGCCAGTAACCAGACAGGGTGCATCATATGATGATGAAAGGCTTGTTGCAAGCGCTCATAGGCAGACCGGTGACCAACCAGAGTAAGCTGGCGCCTGGGAGGAAGCTCAGGATTTATCAGGGCAGGGATAAGGGCCATAGAGCCTCTTTTGCGTCAATAGTGAACCTAACCACTTTGTAGCAAAGCTTGCTCCTGATTGACAACGTTAACTTCAAAAATATGTGAATAAGTCCTTTCCTTCAAAAGCGCAGCCTATTAAGATAGCCCTCAAAAGGATTGCCCCTAAAAGGTTTTTTTAAGAGTATGCGAACGCTTTATCACTATACCTTGTGTCCGTTTTCTCGAAAAGTCCGCCTGATTCTGGCGGAAAAGAAACTGGACTTTGAGCTGGAGATGGAGCGGACCTGGGAACGGCGCCCTGAATTCATGGATTTAAATCCGGCGGGAAAGGTTCCCTTGCTGGTAGACCTTAACGGAACGGCTGTGGTTGATAGTATGGCCATTGCGGAGTATCTCGATGAAGCTTACCCGGAGCGCCTGTTGATTGGTACAGGCTTGATTCCCCGGGCGGAAGTGAGGCGGCTGACCGCCTGGTTTGATGACAAGTTCGCCCAGGAAGTCAGCGTCAGCCTGATTCTGGAGAAAGTTCTCAAACGGCATGTCTACAAAGATTATTCAGGCCCGAATTCCGCTGTTCTGCGGTTGATCAAGACTTATATCCATGATCATCTTGCCTATATTTCCTGGTTGGTGGATCGGCGGAAGTGGCTGGCGGGGGATGAGTTTTCTTTAGCTGACGTCACGGCAGCCGCTCACTTATCCGTTGTTGATTATTTAGGAGATGTACCCTGGGATAAGCATGAGCTGGCCAAAGACTGGTATGCGCGCATTAAGTCCCGCCCCAGTTTCCGCGCCTTATTAGCGGACCGCTTACCCGGGATATTACCCTCTCCCCCGTATGCGGATCTTGACTTCTAATGTCCGGTCAAGCCTTTTTTATCTTTGGCCTTGGCTATGTCGGGCAGCATTTGGGACGCGCCTTGATGGCTCAAGGGTGGCGCGTAGCGGGAACGACCCGAACGCAACCGCAAATGGAAATTTTGAAAAAACAGGGATTTGAGGCCGTGGTGTGGGACGGGGCATCCTCTCTTCCAGGCAAGTATTGGGAAGGCGCTACCCATATTCTTGTAACCATTCCGCCTGATGAGAAGGGGGATATTGTTTTGAGGCGTCATGATTTCTCCCATGCTCCCTTAACATGGATAGGCTATTTATCAGCCACATCCGTTTATGGGGACCATCAGGGGGCGTGGGTGACGGAAAGTTCCCCCTTGCGACCCGTTTCTGCCCGAGGACGCCACCGGTTCCTTGCTGAAACTCAGTGGCTGGAAAAAGCCAATCAAGGCCAATTTTTTCCCATTCATATTTTTCGGCTCAGTGGCATTTATGGTCCAGGAAAGAGCGTTCTAGATGCCATCCGGTCAGGCTCCGCTCAACGGATTGGGAGACCAGGGAATAAACCCGGGCATGTTTTTTCCCGCATCCATATTGAAGATATTACGTCCATCCTCAAAGCATCGGCCCTCAATCCCCGCCCTGGAGAGATTTATAATCTTGCGGATGATGAACCGGCTGCAACGGCGGATGTTATGGCTTATGGATGTAGCGTGTTAGGCGTGGATGTCCCTCCTCTCATTCCTTTTGAAGAGGCTACCTTATCTCCGTCTTTGCGGGAATTTTATGCGGAAGATAAACGGGTCGCCAATCGGAAAATCAAGGAATCTTTAGGCGTTCGCCTTATCTATCCAACCTATCGGGAGGGGTTAAGGCATTGCTGACTTTAGGAGCCTAGAAAAATTAACATTACCATTTCTTCTTCGATTTTTGAGCCATCCGCGGCGTGGTTTTTGCGCTTCCGGTACGTGCGAAACATAAACTGCGCTTTGCGTTCCGGTTTTCAAAACCACTTGCGCCTGGCTCAAAAATTTCTTGAATAAATGTAATACCATTTATCAAAAATAAGTACTAAGTAAGTTTGCTCCACGATCGTTGAGAGATAGAGGCAATAAGGCCAGGCGAAGCAGCAAAAGCTTCCCAGGCCTTACAGCAACTATCAACAATCTGT
>JACCDN010622699.1_pt1 | contig 12090 bp, 15 predicted proteins | sample 7441691 | NCBI WGS metagenome assembly JACCDN01 (sample SAMN15323439, study PRJNA562643) | freshwater metagenome | isolation source: river surface water | place: USA:Blue River Watershed | collected 2017-08-16 | reverse complement strand
GCTGTTTTTAAAAATTTCTAAAATTTCGCCAGAAAATTTTTCGTTGAGCTTTCCTAAATCTACACCCCAAATCGTTCTGAGACCAATCATGAGCATTTCATTGTACTGGTCTTTTTCAGAAAGTTTTTCGGTTTCTTTTGGAAGGATGTTTTCTGCTAAATTCTTAATATAAATGGTGTTATTAGCAACATTCCAACTGCGCTCGTTTCTACCGTTATAAGAATGTGCAGAAGGTCCGATTCCAAGGTATTCTTTGTATTTCCAATACGCGGAATTGTGCTTCGATTCAAAATCTTTTTTAGCAAAATTAGAAATTTCGTAATGTATAAAACCATTGTCTTTTAGAAAATCAGACATGTAATAAAACTCTTTATTTTGCTCTGTTTCTTTCGGTTCTGCGATTTTATTTTTCTTAATCCAAGCATTCAAAGCAGTTTTGGGCTCGATGGTCAATGCGTAAGAAGAAACGTGAGGAACTTGAAGCTCTTTGGTTTTCTGAAGATTTTCTTTCCAAATTTCAAAATTAGAAGTCGGCGAACCATAAATTAAATCAATACTTAAATTTTCAAAGCCAAAATCTTGTGCTCTTTTGATAGAACTTTCGGCTTCAGAAGCATTATGAGCACGATTCATGAGCTTTAAATCTTCTTCAAAAAAACTTTGCGTTCCTATAGAAAGTCGATTGATTTCGGTTTTGGCTAAATCTTTCAGAAAATTTTTATCCAAATCATCAGGATTAGCTTCTAGTGTGATTTCAATATTTTTTTCAAAGTCAAAGTACTTCAAAACCTCATCTATTAAAGATTTGATTTCATCCACAGAAAGAATAGACGGAGTTCCGCCACCAAAATACAGAGACGAAAGTGTTTTGTTTTCCAGCTCCTCTTTTCTTAGAAAAATTTCTTTTTTTATTGCCGAAATCATTTCGTCTTTCTGCTTCAATGAAGTAGAAAAATGAAAATTGCAATAACTGCATTTCTGCTTGCAAAAAGGAATGTGGAGGTAAATCAATTTTGTTGGGTGTTAGATGTTTGATAGACAACTTTCTGATAAATCGTAAGTCTGAAATCGTAATTCTAAAATTCGTTAACGATATCTAAATCCTCTTTGATTGATGAAATTAGGAATATCATAACCTAAACTCAGCATGAAAGAATTTCCGCCGTATTCTTGAATATCAGACAATCCTAAATTATAAGAAGCTCCGAAATGGAGTTTATTGAGTTTAAATTTAATAATAGGTGACATGCTTAACTGTTGGCTTCCCACAGCACTTTTTGCCGTTCTGTAATTGATTCCCGCAGCAAAATAGTCACTTTCACCATACAATTTCATCAAAACATTGATGTCAAACATTCTAGATGAATTGGTATTCAAATTCATCATCACAGAAGGTTCTACCGAAAATCCTTCGGTAATTTCCCAGTCATATCCTGCATTAAGGTAAAATCTGGTTGGCGATGGTTCTATACCATTTACCACTGGTGTACTGTTACTCAATGGAATATCTGCAACAGAAATTCCCGCAAAAGCTCTGCTATAAGTAGCTTGTAATCCTAAGTTAGCATAAGCAATGAAAATACTGTTGTTATTTTCGTAAAGCAAAGGATCGTTCGGATCTTGCGCATTTACTTTAGAAACATCAAAGTTCTGATTGTAAAAATTTACTGATGTCCCGAAAGAAAATTGGTCTTTTCTGCCATCTTCATCACTGAGTGGAACAAAATAAGAAGCACCAATTGCAATTCCGTTTGCAGAAATTGGTCCGTTTTGGTCACGGAAAAAATAAGCGCCTATTCCTACTCTATCAAAAGCATTGGCATGAATTCCTACCGATTGTACATTGGGAGATTCATCAAATTTTGAAAATTGTTTTTGATAGTTGGCAACCAAATTTACATCATCTGTTTTACCAATATGCGCTGGATTAAAGAGAAATTCACTATCAAATAAATACTGCTGATACATAGGAATAGTTTCTTGAGCATAGCTCAATCCTGAAAAAGCAGCAAAAAATGTGAATAATATTTTTTTCATGGTCGTGAATTTCTAAACTTCAAATTTAAGTAAAAAGTATGGAATTGAAAATTTCTTTGTCTTAAACCTGTCCGAAAACAATTGGAATTAAGAATTTTGCAAGTAATTTCTCCATTTTTCTACCGCATCTTGCATATCTTTTGGCATCGGTGATTCAAAATACATTTCTTTTTTTGTCGTAGGATGAATGAAGCCTAAAGTATGAGCGTGTAAAGCATGTCTAGGTAAAACTTCGAAGACATTTTTTACAAATTGCTTGTATTTTGGTAAGTTTACCCCACGTAAAATTTGATGACCTTCATATCTTTCGTCGTTAAAAAGTGTATGACCAATATGTTTAAAATGCGCTCTAATTTGGTGAGTTCTTCCCGTTTCCAATTTACATTCTACCCAAGTCATATATTTGAATCTTTCTAAAACTTTGTAATGTGTTACCGCATGTTTTCCTTGGCTTCCATCTTCATAAACTGCCATTTGCATTCGGTTTTTCTGATGTCTTCCGATGTGTCCTCTGATTGTTCCTTCGTCATTTTCTAAATTACCCCAAACAAAAGCCCAATACAAACGTTTGGTTTTTCGGTCAAAAAATTGCTTGGCCAAAAAGCTCAATGCATACTCATTTTTGGCTAAAACAATCAATCCAGAAGTGTCTTTATCAATTCTATGAACCAAGCCTACTCTATCTAAATCTGAAGTAAATCCATTTTTCTGAAAATGAAACGCAACTGCATTCACCAATGTTCCTTGCCAATTCCCAAAACCTGGATGCACTACCATTCCCGGTTCTTTGTCTACCACCAAAACATCATCATCTTCGTAGACAATTTTAAAAGGAATATCTTCTGGAATGATAACATTTTCACGCGGAGGATGCGTTAATAAAACCGAAATTTCATCTCCCGGCTTTACACGATAATTTTGTTTTACAGGATTACCATTTACGATTACGTTTCCTGCTCTACACGTTTGCGAAATTTTATTTCTAGAAGAATTTTGGCGATAAATCAAAAGAAATTTATCTATTCTTAAAGGTTCTTGCTTTTTATCCACGGTAATATTGAGATGTTCAAACAACCCTGAGTTTTCTTCGTCATTAGAATTTTCGTCTTCTAACAATAAATCTTCTTCTAAAAAATCTTCTTTTTCGCTCATATTATTCAAAAAAACTTTGCCAAAAAAATTTCGGCAAAGTTCTATAAATTATTTTAATTTCTAAAAAACTACTCTACAATTACCTTTTTAGTTGGTTTTTCTTTTGCTGGTTTTGTTTCTGTAGGTTTTGTGCTATTTGTATTCGTAGTTGGTTTGGGTTTTTCTACAGGTGGTTGTGGTGTAGTATTTACAGGTTCTTCACTTGGAACTGGGATAAACTCATTGTCAGAAGGTTCTGGCATGTTATTAATATCTGTAGTTCTATAAATACTATTCAGTTTTTGAATTTTAGCTTGCATTTCGGCTGGTGTTTTTTTACTTGCCCACAAATCTATTTGCATTCCTTGATCCCTTACAGAACCACTTGCAGGATCTTGATAGTAAATAATATCAGAATCATTATTTTGTCCGTCTTCATATTCTACCAATCCTACTTCAAAGTAATTTTGAGTGATAATAGCTTTCGCTTCTGCCACAGTTCTTCCCACCAAATTAGGAATCACTACATTTCTCATCGGTCCAGAACCAATGACTAAATCAAGCGTAGAAAACATGGGAACTTTTTCTCCCGGTTTGATCACTCTGCCATTAAACATCATTCTAATGACCGCATCTTTCTGAATATTAGGCTCATAAATAGTGTCTCCTACCTTTAAACCTAATAAATCAAACTTCCTGAAAGCCAAATACTTATATCTATCTAAAACATCTGGAACCGCAACTGGTGCATAAGTTTTAGGATTTACTTTTAATACAATAGTTCTTCCATCTTTAACTCTAGAACCAGGTGATGGATAAATTTGCAGAACTTGATATGGTTTAAATTTTGGATCGTATTTAAAACTATCTACTTCATATTCTAAGCCTTGGTCATCTAGAACCTCTATTGCTTGTTGTACCTTCATATTGACAACATTCGGAACCTGAATTTCTTCACCGTGATTGGTGTGAAATTCTAGCCATCGAAAGGTAAGCCAAACTACTCCTACAAAAATTACAAGTGCTACTATTAAGTTTACAAAAACTTTCCAGTGGAAAAAAGATCGAAGCATAAATTTTTTATTTATTCGAAATATAAACGCAAATATAAATATAAAATTATGAAATATTTAAGTTGAAAAATAATTACATTTGCGTTTATTAGTTTTTTAAAAAGTATGAGCAAGAAAAATGTAGCCGTAGTAATGGGTGGCTTCTCTGATGAATACAAGGTTTCTCTGAAAAGCGGCCAATTGATTTATGACTCTCTAGACAGAGATTTATATAATGTTTATAAAGTAGTGGTTCTAAAAGAAGAATGGTACTTTTTAAACGAAAACGAAGAAAAACTTCCCATTAACAAAGGAGATTTTTCTGTAACGCTTTCAGACGGAGGAATTTTAAAATTTGACGTTTGTTTCAACATTATTCACGGTGCTCCTGGCGAAAATGGTGAATTACAAGGCTATTGGAACGTTATTGGTCAAAAATATACAGGCTGTGATTTCTACAAAAGCGCTCTTACTTTCAACAAAAAAGATACTCTTGCCGTTTTAGCAAAATACGGAATTCCTTCTGCAAAAAGTTTTTACTTGAGAAAAGGAGAAAATATTAATGAAGAAAAAATTGTAGAAGAATTAGGACTTCCATTATTTGTAAAACCCAATCAAAGTGGCTCTTCACTTGGGATTTCTAAAGTAAAAGAAAAGTCTGAACTGGCAGCAGCGATAGAATTTGCCTTCAAAGAAGATGATGAAATTTTAATAGAATCTTTCTTAAACGGAATGGAAGTTTCTGTAGGTGTAATCGATTACAAAGGAGAAACCATTGTTTTGGGAATTACAGAAATTGTTCCGCACAAAGAATTTTTCGATTACGAAGCGAAATATGAAGGCGCTTCCGAAGAAATTACACCAGCTCGATTAGACGATGAAACCAGATACAAAGTAGAAAAAATCGCTAAACATGCTTATGAATCTTTGGGAATGAGCGGTTTTTCTAGAAGTGAATACATCATTATGGATGGAACGCCTTACATGCTAGAAATGAATACCAATCCTGGATTTTCGCCAGCTTCTATTTTACCTCAACAAGCAAAAATTTACGGAATTTCTATCAAAGACCTTTGTGGAAACGAAGTAGAAAAAGCATTAGCTAAATAATGAAAAAACTTACTTTTATTTTCTTAGTGATATTTAACTGTTTTTCTTTTGCTCAAAAAGATAAAAATATTGTTCCTTTAAAATTGAATTTACCTAAAAATGAATTAGAGCCTAAAAAAATTAGATTCGAAAAAAATGAAATTTTAATTGATGATAAAAAATGTTTTAACTATGAACTATTTCATGATGTTGAAGTAAATGGTGAGCAAATAAAAAACTATTATGAAATAAAATCTTTAAATGGAGATTTATTATTTTCTGGAAATATTTCGAATTTTAATCCTGAAAATAAATTTACTGATACTATTACATTTTATTTATTAGAAAATAAAATATACAAAAATTCCGAAATTGTTGGAAGAGGAAAATTAGTTCTCAATCTTTCAGCAAACCAAGTTTTAAACAATGATTGTTCTATAAATCTTGAAAATTTAAAACTTTTTTATGAACAATCAAACGAAAACAAATAAACTATGAAAATCGCTGTATTTCCAGGATCTTTTGACCCGATTACTTTAGGACATCTTGACATTATTGAAAGAGCTGTTCCTCTGTTTGATAAACTCATCATCGCTATCGGACAAAATTCTCAGAAAAAATATATGTTTCCGCTAGAAAAACGCATGGAATTTATTCAAAAATCTGTAGCGCATTTCCCCAATGTAGAAGTAGATTATTTTGAAGGATTAACCATCGATTATTGCATCAAAAAAGAAGCTCAATTTATTCTGAGAGGTCTCAGAAATCCTGCCGATTTTGAATTTGAAAAAGCAATTGCTCATACCAACAGAACTTTGGCGAGAAGAAAATTAGAAACCGTTTTCTTACTTACCTCTTCTGGAAAATCATTCATCAGCAGCAGCATTGTAAGAGAAATTATTTCAAACAAAGGAGAATATCAATTATTTGTTCCTGATGCAGTGAGAGTATGAGTAATGGGTAATGAGCAATGTGTAATGTGTAATATTAATAACCATATTTTATGAAAAACTTTAATCAAGAGTTTAGGGATAGAACCAAAAAAAATTCTATTTCAATAATCAAATCATTAGCTCCATTACCTTATTCTGATGATTTATCAATTATCCGAAAACAAATAATTCGTTCTAGTACATCTGTAGCCGCAAATTATAGAGCAGTAACAAGGGCTCGGTCTGAAAAAGAGAAATATGCCAAAGTTTGTATTGTAGTAGAAGAGGCTGATGAAACCCAGTTTTGGTTAGAAATTATAGAAGAACTTGAATATCTTTCTATTGAAAATATTCAAATTTTAAAAAATGAAACTGATGAAATTGTAAAAGTTATGACTACTTATAAGAAAAAATTATTAGAAATTTTATAAACATTACTTATTGCTTATTACTAATTACCTATAATTGTGCTTCCAGATTTTACCTTTTTAATAGAAGTCCTTGGTACGATATCTTTTGCGATGTCGGGAAGTTTTGCGGCTATGCAAAAGCGTTTCGATCCTTTTGGCGTTCTTATTATTGCATTTGTTACTTCTGTAGGTGGTGGAACCGTAAGAGACCTATTATTAGATGTCCCTGTTTTTTGGATGCACGATTTATTAGCCGTGAGTTTGATTTTTTTCACTGCTATTTTTACGATGATATTCAAATTAATTGAGAAAAAATTTCAGGTAACGCTTTTTATTTTTGATAGTCTTGGATTGGGACTTTTTACAATTATTGGGGTTCAAAAAGGACTAAACGCAGACTTACATCCCGTTATTGGAGTGGTTTTAGGCACAATTACTGGTTGTTTTGGTGGAATTATCAGAGATATTTTACTGAATAGAATTCCTTTGATTTTCAGAAAAGAAATTTATGCGACTGCAGCAATTGTAGGTGGAATAGTCTACATCCTTCTGAGAAATTTCAGTGGTTTGTCTGAAGAAATCAATCAAATCTTAACCATTCTTCTTATCGTAAGCATTAGAACACTAGCGGTAAAATACCATTGGCAAATGCCAAAATTCTACGGAAATTTCAATGATGCAGAAATGTAGAAAAAGATGGAGGTTGGAAGTCGGAAGTAAAGTTCATATCTCGCAACTCTTTGAAGGACAATACAAACCATAAAAAAACTCCTGAAAAATTTCTCAGAAGTATTATTTATAATATGCCAATTTCTTGGCTCTTTTTACTTTTAACTTGGCTTTTTAGAAAAATTTTCCTCTGTGTCTCATTTGTGGATTATGCATGTGTTTTTGCATAGAAGGCATTTTCAATTGGTCTTTCATCATTTTTATTTGATCCGCCATCATACCTTGATCGTCTAATCTTTTGGCTTCTTCTAATAATTTTTGAGCTTCTGCTTTTCTTCCTTTAGAAAGTGCTGCTGCAGCTATATTTAAGGTAGCCATTGCTCTATCGTGCTTCATATTTAAGCCATATTCTAAAGCTTTTTTCATTAATGGTTCTACTTTTGCGGGATGTTCTTGCGCTAGAGTTAACCCTTGTAAGTAATGAAAATAACCATATTGTGATTTGTGCAACTGAGATTGGTAATTTTTAATGTAAGTTAACCAATGTGCAGCTTTTACAAAATTCTGTTTTCTCATTTGCCAAAAAGCCAATAAGATGTATTCATTTTTGAAAAATAATAAAATAGGACTCAGCGAAAAGAATATTACTACAATTCCCCATCCTATTTGACGGTTCATCATCAGGTAAACTCCCGCAGCAATCATTAAGCCAGCAATTAAAAATTTTATGTACTTATTCATCTCTTAAAATTAGGTGTGCAAATATAAAAATTAGATGTTAGATTTCAGACATTAGACGCTAGTCTTTTTTGTAAAAGTTTGAAAACAAAAATCATATTGATTTTTTTCGTCTTTTTCATGGCAAGTTTCTTGAGTTTTCTGCCAAATTTTCTCGTCTATTTTTGGAAAATAAGTATCAGCTTCTAAAGTAGCATCTACCAAAGTAATCTCTAATTGGTCTGCCAAATCTATTGTTTGTTCATAAATAGTACCACCACCAATCACAAAAACATTTTCGTCTATTTTTTTGGCAAATTTCAGTGCTTCTTTAATACTTCCTACAATAAGAATTCCTTCTTCGAACCAATCATTTTTTCTACTAATCACAATATTAGTACGATTAGGAAGCGGTTTACCAATACTTTCGTATGTTTTTCTGCCCATAATAATAGGGTGACCACTCGTAAGTTCTTTAAAATGTTTTAAATCTTTAGGTAAATGCCAAAGCAACTGGTTATCAACACCAATTTCTCTGTTTTTTCCCATTGCTACTACTATTGTAATCATTTGAAGGTATATTTTACAAAATTAGCATAATATTTGTATATTTGGTTTACTGAATCACTTAATACACAATTAAAAAAAATTAAACTATGAACAACAAAGGATGTTTTGGCATTGGAACAATAGGTTTGGTGCTGATTGGCGTAATTGCATTGGTAATATTTTGGGGAATTGGCATTAGAAATGGTTTTGTAGGAAGCGAACAAAACGTAAACGAAAAATGGGCTAATGTAGAAACCGTTTACCAAAAAAGAGCAAACCTTATTCCTAACTTAGAAAGAACCGTAAAATCTTATGCTAAATTCGAGCAAGAAACCTTAACCAAAGTAATCGAAGCACGTTCTAAAGCAACTCAAGTAACCATCGACCCAACTAATATGACCGAAGCTGATTTGGCAAAATTCCAAGCTGCACAAGGTGAATTATCTGGTGCTTTGAGCAGATTAATGGCAGTGGTAGAACAATATCCTAATCTAAAAGCTGACCAACAATTTATCGATTTCCAAAGAGAATATACCGCGATTGAAAACAGCATAAGAGCAGAAACCGTAAACTATAACGCTGCGGTGAAAGAATACAATACTTCTATTAAAGTTTTCCCGAATAACATCATCGCAAATTTCTCTAATTTCAAAGAAAAACCTTTATTTAAAGCAGATGCAGGTGCTGAAAAAGCTCCTGAAGTTTTCACTGAATAATGAGTAATTTTTTAAACAATATTCAAATGGCTTCCCTTGTGGAAGCCATTCAACAAGCGGAAGACCATTCTACCGGAGAAATTCGTGTGCATATAGACCAAAACTCAGATGATAATAATGCCAAAATTGCTTTTGACGTTTTTAAATCTCTGGGAATGGACAAAACCAAAGAAAGAAATGCCGTACTTTTTCATGTAAATTTTGAACAAAAATACTTAACCATTATTGGCGACAAAGGTATTCATGAAAAAGTGCATCAAAAATTTTGGAATGATTTGCATGACAAAATAACCTCAGCTTTCTCTCAAGGTCAATATTTCGAAGGTTTGCGAGATGCTATTTTAGAAACCGGATTAGAATTGAAAAAATTCTTCCCTATTGACGGAGAAAATCACAATGAATTACCTAATGAAATTACATTCTCTTAAAAATTTCTTCGTTTTAGTTTTACTGAGCTGTTATAGTTTTATTTCAGCACAATATAACATTCCAGAACCTCCCAGTAAAATTTATCCTGTCTATGACGAAGTAGGATTACTGAATGCTACAGAAACAGAAGAAATTAATCAAAAACTCATCAAATTTGCAGATTCTTCTTCTACAGAAATTCTGGTAGTCATTATTCCTACAACGAATGGAGAAGATGTAAATTTTGTAGCGACACAATGGGGAGAAAAATGGAAAATCGGAGAAAAAGAACAAGATAACGGCGTTGTTTTCCTCATTGCAACCGAAGACAGAAAAATGTCTATTCAGCAAGGTCGAGGTGTAGAGCAATATCTTACCGCTTCTGTTGCAGGACAAATTCTAGATTATTTGGTCACGCCAAATTTCAAAAAAGGTCAATGGTTTGCAGGAATAAATGCTGGAACTTCTGCAATAATGGATGCAGTAAGAGGTAAATTTAAACCGCTTTCTGAATCAGAACCTCAACCGATTGATATTTCCCTGAAACACGTTCTAATTTTTGCACTTATTCTGTTCTTCATTATTTATATTTTGTCAAAAAGCAATAATGGTGGCGGTTTTGGCAATGACGATGGAGATGTGATTCTTACCAGAAGAGGAAGAAGAGTCTATCCAGGTGGTTTCTTCCCAGGAAGTTTTGGAGGTGGTTTCGGAGGCGGAAGTTCAGGCGGTGGATTTGGCGGTTTCGGTGGTGGCGGAAGTTTTGGAGGAGGTGGCGCTTCTGGAGGTTGGTAGAAAATTTTGAATCAAGAAAAAAATTAAAAAAATAAAAAAGCAACTCAAAATCGAGTTGCTTTTTCGGTTTAATAATTGGAATATGAAGAAAAATGAATTTTAATTTACATTTACGCTTCCACTGCTGCTTTCAGAAGAAGAAATAACAGGATTTCCTAGTTTTTTAAGATTTACATCTCCACTAGAAGACGCTTGTGCTGAAGCTTTTTGAGAAACCATCGCAGAAATACTTCCAGACGAAGAAGCATGAAACTCTCCTTCTTTTACTTCTAAATTTCTCCCGTTAAAATCACCAGAAGAACTCGCGTGAATGCTACCGTGTTGCACTTTTCCATCTACAGAAAAATCACCACTAGAAGAAACTTCGAAACGAGCATAATCTGCCCAAACTTTTCCAGAGAAACTACCACTACTTCCTACAGAAATATCTAATTGATTGGCTTCTAAATGTCCGTCAACGTCCGCAGAGCTGGAAACATCTACTTTCAGTTTATCTTGCATAAAAGTATCTTTCACCTTTACAGAAGCACTAGAATTCGCTCTCAATTCATCAAAATCTTTAGCATAAACAACGGCTTTTACTCTTTCTGTAGAAATAGGATTTCTATAATCAGAATCTACATAAATTCTTACGTTTTGTCCGTTTTGTTCTACTTTCACAAATTCTAAAATATCAGAAGGCGCAGAAATAACTACTTTTTCTACATCAGACTTCACAATATCTGCATGAATAGAAGTAGAAACTTCTATGCTATTGAAATCTCCCGAAAATGTTTTCTCAGTCATCGGTCCATTTCCTTTTTTGCCTGTGAAAATATCACCAATGCTTCCATCATCAGATTTCACATTGATACAAGAAGCTAATGATAAGCTTAAAAGAAAGACAGGAATCGTTTTTTGCATGATTAATATTTTAATAATTAGACGTTTAGATTTATTTTTTGTTACAAAATTGCTTTTGGCACAATACTGAATCGCTTTCTACAAATTTTGTATCTTTAACCCTATAAATATTCAACAATTTAACAATGAAAAATATTACATCAATTTTGCTGATGTCTGCATTAGGTTTCAGCATTTCTTGTTCTACCATGAAAGAAAATACCACAAAAATTGATGATACTGCTGTTTTAAACAATCCTTTTTATAAGAAAAGTACATTGCAGTATCAGGCTCCAGAATTTGACAAAATTAAAGACGAACATTTCGCTCCAGCTTTTGACTATGGTTTAAAAGTAAACGAAGCAGAAATTGCTACAATCGTTAGCAACAAGGAAGCAGCAACATTTGAAAATACCATTTTGGCACTAGAAAAAAGCGGTGAAGTATTGAAACGTGCGCAAATTGTTTTCTACAACCTTACTGGTTCTAATACCAATCCTACTCTACAGAAAATAGAAGAACAATACGCTCCTATTTTTGCATCTCATGCAGATAAAATTTATTTAAATTCTGCTCTTTATAACAGAATTAAAGCCATTAAAACAGATGGTTTAGATGCAGAATTTAGATGAATTTTATCCGCATGAGATGCAAAAATAGGAGCGTATTGTTCTTCTATTTTCTGTAAAGTAGGATTGGTATT
>JACCDN011149509.1_pt1 | contig 12091 bp, 8 predicted proteins | sample 7441691 | NCBI WGS metagenome assembly JACCDN01 (sample SAMN15323439, study PRJNA562643) | freshwater metagenome | isolation source: river surface water | place: USA:Blue River Watershed | collected 2017-08-16 | reverse complement strand
TGAGCAACCGGGAGTCGTGGCGGGGGGGGGGGTGGGGACGCATCTGCATGGGGCGGTGGCGGTGGCGGGGGAGGCGGTAGCATAGGCCCCCCACCTGCTCCAAGCGCTACTTCTAACTGTTCTGGGGGAGCTGGTAGTGATGGAGGCGGCGGCGGTGGCGGTGGTCGCTCTTTACACAATGTCAACACTTCAGGAGGCCATGGCGGCAATTTTGGAGGTGGCGGTGGTGCAGCGCGCACTGATTTGGGCAATGGATCTGGAGGCAATGGTGGAACTATTGGCGGTGGTGGTGGTGGAGCAGGCGGATTAGGCGACACCCTAGGAACTTGTAACGGTGGCCACGGCGGTATCTTTGCAGGCGGAGGTGGTGGCATTGGTTCAGCTGGATCATCCGCAGGAACAGGTGGCTGGGGCGGAGCTCCAGGAGGACACGGAGTTTCCACGACAAGTCCAGCAAAAAACGGTTTAACAGGTGGCTTTGGAGCGGGTGGAAGCGGGGGCTCGGCTCCTTCATCTTTGGGCGGTCATGGCGGAACATTTGGAGGCAATGGAGCCCCAGGAGCAACCAAGAGTATTGGTCCAGGTGGTGGTGGCGGTGCATTAGGCGGTGCTATCTTTATTGGAGACGGCTCTACTCTTATTATGAATAATTGCAGCTTTTCTACTAATGATACAATCGCAGGTGCTGCAGGAGGGGTAGGTGCATCAGCAGGGTCTACTTCTGGGAAAAACATCTTCGGAGGGGACAACGTTTCTATGACCTTTGCTGTCCCTCAGAACACAGTGACGGTGATCGGCTCTTTAGCAATTTCGGGAGCAGGTTCAGAGGTGATAAAAAGTGGACAAGGAACACTTGAACTAGCAGATACACCCAATTCTATTGAAAATATCGTGGTTGCAGAAGGGACTCTGGCCGTGAATTCCTCTTTAACAGGCTCTGTAACTGTGAGTGCTCCTGGAACTTTACAAGGAGTAGGGCCCATTACAGGGGAAGTAACCGTATCCGGAACAACAGCTCCTGGAAACTCTATCGGCACAATGACAGTTGTTGGTAACTACACGCAACAAAGTGGCTCAACTTTAGAGATTGAACTAGACGCTACACTTAATTCTGATCTTTTAGATGTATCAGGCACCGTCCAAATCCTCTCCCCTTCAACTTTAGATTTACAATTCGCTGCAGGCTCTTATCCCACAACAGCTACTTACACGATCATTACAAGCGGTGGTGGTATCAGTGGAAAATTTTCTACGGTCATAGGCACTTCTAGTCAGAGTATCTTTGCAAGTTCGACTGTAAATTACCTACCCAATCAAATAGATGTCGTCATTCAACAACTATCCTCAAGCGTCGTTTTTCCATCAGGTAATGCTCAGGCTATTGCAGCTGCGCTGTTAGCAGCTAATGTCCCCGCATCGAGTCCTCTTGGAATGGCTCAGACGTTTCTTTTAGAATCTACCTCAGTAGATAGCGCAACTTCTTTTCTCAATCAGCTCAATCCGACATCTCTCAAAGGAGCGTCCCTTGCTCAACAAGAGACATCCTTCCTCATCCAATCTCTACTTCGTAACTACTTCACCTATTTTTACAATGTTTTTGATTGTAGAGAACGCAATGCTTGGAATTTCTGGTTAGATGGTGGCTACGAAAGAGGCGATCAGAAAAATCGCCAAGACCTTATCGGCTATAGAAGTAATACGGGCTTTGCAGCAATCGGTCTTGATTACTTATCCTCCAATAGTCTTTTCGCAGGCTGCTCTTTCTTTTACACAACTACAAGCCTTCATTTGCGCTCTTCTCTTGGCCATTGCCATACAAATGGGTATTTAGGAAATCTCTACGGTGGTTGGAATAACCATCGTTATTTCATGAATCTCTCTTTGCTCGGAGGTTATGTAGACTACACAACTCATCGTAATGTAACCACAGGTTCAACCCTTTATACTGCTTACAGCGGTCACGGTGGGAAAGAGGTCGATGCATCGTTGAGCTTTGGCCTTTTTGGCTACATCAACTATTTTAGATTCAGCCCTTATGTCGCTATCGATTACCTCTACTTACATGAAAATAGTTTTACAGAAAAAAGGGCCGGTAACCTGGGTACGCACGTAGATTCAGCTACCTATCAAGTTTTGCGTCCTGTGTTTGGTGTCGATTTTAGTTATGGATTTAACCCAGGATATGCAACCTCTCGTAACCTCGATGTGAATCTTGCCGTTGGTTATGAAGACCGCTTTGATGGAAAAGACTACACAGCAAACTTTGTCACCCAAGGATCTACGTTTACTGTGACAGGATTAAACCCCCACCGCTTTCTCTTTCTCCCTAAGGTCTCTTTTAAACAGTGCTTTGTAGACAAACCCTCATCCCTTGCCATCACCTACCAAGGAGCCTTTGCCTCTCACTTTAATGACCAATCGATCTCTTTTCAAATCTCCTGGTAAAATGGACCCATTCCTGCTACGATTTTGAAGATGCGTCTTTTCTATCTAGTCTTAGCTCTTTTTTGCGTAAGCGGCGGCTGTAGTAAATCTAACTCTGAAAAAATCTACTCCATTGGCATTGATCCTACATTCTTCCCTTTGCAAATTGTTGAAGGGCGAGGTGATCTTTTGGGATTTATAAGTGAAGTGTTACAAGAAATCGGGAAAGAAAAGAAAGTTCATCTAGCTCGTGTTTCTATGAGTTGGGACAATCTTTTAGAAGGCTTGCGGTTACATAAATATGAAGGGGCCCTCTCCCCTGCACCCATAACTCTTCGTAATAAAACCAAATACGCCTTCTCCGATCCTCTTTTTTACACAGGCCCGATTCTCATCACTAGAATACAAAATCCAAAAGTTACCTGGGAAAATCTACAAGGGAAAGTCGTTGCCCTTGAAAAGACAAGTGCAAATATTGAGCTCCTTTCGCAACATCCTCAAGTGGTTCCGGTTTTCTACGATTCCATACCCGAGGCCTTAGAAAATACAGCTCAAGGAAAATATGCAGCAGCAATTGTCCCTGTATTAGAGGGGGCGGCTTACGTGCGGGATCTTTATCGCAACCGTTTAGAGATCGCCTCTCCCCTTCTCACCAAAGAGGGGCTACGTCTCATCACTCTTTTAGGAGACAATAGTGATCTTCTCACCCTCTTCAATGAGGGTCTTGAAGAATTAAAAACATCGGGCCTCTTTGATCATCTCGCAACAAAGTGGAACGTTCCCAAAGAAGCTGTTTTAAAATAGTCTTATTTTTGTTAGATTGGAGTTATATGGAAATTGTTGCTTGTTGCAGTTTTAAGGGAGGGACGGCTAAGACATCTACCGTTCTCCATCTAGGTGTTTATCTGGCGAAACAGTTTCAGAAACGTGTTTTGTTGATTGACTTTGATGCGCAAGCAAACTTGAGCACAGGCCTTGGAATGAGCTCTGATGGTTTAGATACCATGGTGCCCGTTCTGCAGGGGCAAAAAGATATGTCTCAAGTCATCCAGCACACCCGTATTGAGGGCCTCGATATGGTCACTGCGAATGTTTTCTTAGACGGTGTAGAAGCAACCGGCCCCATTGTAAACGATCTTTATGGCCATGAACGTCTAAGAAGAGCGATCAAAGATCTTCCGTATGATTTCATCTTTATCGACACTCCCCCAAGTCTTGGATGGCTGACACAGAGCGCTTTTTTTGCCGCCAACCACTCTATCATCTGCGCAATCCCTGAACCTTACAGCATACTCGCATTGAATCGTCTTAAAGAATATCACGAAAGAATCCAAGAGCATCATAAACTCGAAATCCTGGGCGTAATTCTCTCTTTCTGGGATCAGCGTGGCTCTACAAACATGGCCTATGTCAAAGCAATTGAAAATGCTTTCCCAGGTCTTCTCTTTGATGCAAAAATTCGCCGTGACATTGCCGTTTCAAGAAGCGTACTCCAAGGACTTCCCGTCTTAGAAGCCTACCCAGACTCTCGAGCCTCTTACGACTATTCTTGCCTCACTGCTGAATTTTTAAAGCGTATTGCTCTTCCTCTTTCTGTCTAAAACTTCTCCTTATGAAAAAAGAGATCGTTCTTACGTTAGATGATTATCCCATGGCTCACGGAGCCCTTTTTTCTACAGAAGAGCGCACATCTTATTTCATCAACGCTTCTCAAGAATTCGACTGTAAGGTTGTCTTTTTCTGCATAGGCAATCGTTGTCAAACCAACCGGGGGAAAGAGTATCTTTTACAAGCAAACGAGGCTGGCCATTTTTTAGGAAATCACTCTCTTCATCATAACACTTTAAGCTCTTCCTCTTTGGACACTTTCTCAAAAGAAATTCATGCCACTCAAGATATTCTCAACTCCTATGAGATGGGAAGACCATGGTTTCGTTATCCTTACCTTGACTACGGAAATATCCGACGCCTTGGAGGTTCTCCCCAAAAAGCTGTCAACTCCCTAGAGATGCTCCATCATTTAGGATATCGAGATGGCTATGTGACAATCAGCACTCTCGATTGGTATATTAATCAAAGCCTCACAAAAGCCCTAAGAGAAAAAAAGACTATAAACTACGACTCTCTTAAAACCGTTTATCTCTCTCTTCTCAAAGGGTGGTGTGATTACTATCTAAAAAAATATGACAAGAAATATCCTCAGAAAATTATCCACTCTCTCTTACTGCATGCAAACGATCTAAACGCCCTTTATTGGAAAGACATTCTAAAGATGTTGAAACAAGACGGCTGGGATATTGTCTCTCCAGAAAAAGCTTTTAATCCAGACTCCTTACATAAACAAACTCCAAACTCTCTAGCACCCCCGCGCGGTGCTCCTTCTACATTAAATCCAAGAGTCATTACCGCTCTACTCTCTCCCATCGGTTTGTAAATAGGCTTTGATAAAAACAAAGAAAATTCTATTATTTGCTTAAGACAAACCCAGGGAAAATTTGATGACGCATCTTTTGAGAAAACTTACTTTTCTATTTATTCTTGCAAATCATTTTTCTTTAGTTGCTACCACCTATTTTGCTGCAGAAAATACGTTAACACAGCAAGTTATAGTTATTGACTCTACAGGTTCGACGGTACAAACAATCTCGATTGGCTCGCCTTTCTTTAGTGTCTTCACTTCAGCAGGAGGTACTATCGGTGGAGTGGCGGGGGGAACTATTAAATTATTTAATCCTCTAGCCGGTACTCTGATAGGCACAGTCACTACAGACGGTTCCACCCCTTTTAGTGCAGGTGGACTGACTTTCACCGACGATGGAGCAACAGCTTTTGCCATGACTTTTATTTCAGGACATCTTTTTCAGATTGATACGACAACTTTACTTGCAACAGATACCGGTGTAACAGGTGTTGGGCGTGTTCAAGTAAGTGGAGACGGTTCTGTTGTGTGCTGTGAATCTATCATTTCTACACCCAATAACGGCTTAACTTTGTATTATCCAGCTAGCTCTACCCAGTTTACCGTGTTAAATCAGAACTCAACGACATTTGATGACGAATGGGCCTTTTATATGACACCCGATGGAGTCACTATCTATGCAGCAAGTTTTGCTTCAAAATTAATTTATGTAATCGATGTTGCTACACACACTGTTACCGACTCTATTCCAACGTTTGCCCTCATAAACAGGCTAGCCTGCGATCCTAATGGTTCAGTTATCTACGCAAGAGATACAAACGGTACACTGTGGATCATTCCAACTGATAAATCAGCTCAAACAGTGGTATCAGGAACCTATAACACTTTACAAGATTATACAGATTTAGATACAGTAGCGGTTTCTAGAGACGGCTCAACCGGTTATGCCTTTTCGGATAAGACAATTTATTCTATTGCTACAGACTATTCTAGCGGTAGTACGGACAACCCTGTAATAACTACAGTGCACACCTTTTCTCGCGCACTTCGGGGCTTTGCTATGTTCGATAGCCCACTTCTTCCACCACCTCCTCCATCACCACCCTCTCCTGCAGTGATTCCTTCTACCACCTACTGCGCTGTATCTGGCGCTGGAAATAATGTGTTGATTGTTCAACCTAGCACAAATTCTGTTGTAAATACTATTCCTATTGGATCACCTTTCAATGCTATTTTTGTTGCACGAACAGGTGCTCTCGGCGGTGTAGCAAATGGGATAGGTTTCGCATCTATCCTATTTAATCCCTTTGGGAGCGTCTTAGGCCCTATCACCTTAATAGATGGAACTACCCCCTTTATTTGCATAAATTTAGCTTTCCCAGATGATGGTAGTGCGGCCTATTCTTTTAGTGGGACCACAAACACCCTATATACCATCGATCCAACTACCAGAATTGCCACAGATACTACTTTAGGAGCTCGTGGGGATGTTCAAGTGAGTAGCGATGGCTCTGTGGTTGCCTTTTCAACCTTGCTTCCCGGATTCAATCCCGGCCTAAGCCTCTATTATCCAGCTACAAACACTAGCTTTCCTATATTGGATATATCTGGGAGTGTGCCAGTGGCAGACGCATACTCTTTTTACATGACACCCGATGGGACAACGATCTACTCTACAATTCAAGGTTTAACCGGAATTTACGTAATTGATGTCTCTCAACAAAAAGTCTCTAGTGTCCTTAGTACCTCCGATCTCATAGACAGATTAGCTGCTGATGATAGTAAATCTATCCTCTACGCAACAACCCAAAGAACCGGTAACTATCAAGCTGGCAAGCTCTTAATCATTCCAACAGATGGATCCCCTGAAACACAAGTCCCCGGGAGTTTTGGACATACTGCCTATACAGATTGGGAGTCTGTATCTATTTCTCCGAATGGATCCATTGGCTATTCGTTTTATAATTTAGCTTTCCAAGGTGTCGTCTACGCTACTGCTACTAATGACGCTACGGCGTACCCCATCTACACTAACTCAACCGGATTGAGGGGTTTCTTTATATTTAATCATTTTCCACTTCCACCAGCTCCGCCCCCTCCACCGCCACCACCACCTCCTCCTCCACCGCCACCAGCACCTCCTCCGCCGCCACCGCCACCATCTCCTCCTCCACCACCTCCTCCTCCGGTTAATAAAGTGTCCGGCAGTGCTTTAAAAGAATTTGATAGTTGGCAAAGCGAGCTTTATAATCTTATTTCCTGGGTTTCTACTTTGTCGGTTGAGAGTTTTCAAATCTTTCGAGACGGCACAGAAATTGCTAATGTCCCTTCAAGTCAAAATTCTTTTGAAGATCATTACTTAAAACCTCAAACGCAGTATTCCTATCGTGTTGTTGCAGTGTTGGGTAATAACGTGGTTGCGGATGTGGGGACAATAGTTTTAACGACGCCAACAGAGTAAGGAGTCAAATGATCATTTATTATCTTCTTAGCTGCTTGCTGGTATTAGGCTCTTATTTACAAGCTGAAAATAAAGACATTCTTTTAGTTTATGACAAGGAAGTTTATGTCTCATCCGATGAACCAGATCAAAATGTCTATTGTTATCAAAAAGACTCCTCTTGCAAAGTAGATGTTTTCTTAGAAGCAAAAGCAGGCTATTTTATCCCAACCGCAAATCAATTTAGAAAAGCATTTTCTGGTGCCGGCATTTACGAGCTTGAACTAACGGTACGTTTTCCAGAAAGGCTGTGTTTCTTTGTTGGAGCCGATTACTATAGAGAAAAAAACCCTACCAAAGGCAATCCAGCCTACTCCTGTTCGATTGAGATGGTGCAGCTTTTCGCGGGACTTAAATACATTACTTCGACATGGCACTCTTTACAAGCGTATGTCGGAACAGGTATTCAAGAGGCCTATGTTAAGAATAAAAACAGTGCTCCTGCTCTCATCAATGAACAGCACCACTGGCGTCCTGGCGCGCTTCTAGAAACAGGGATTTTATACGTAAAAACCCCTCTAGTTTTAGATGTTTTTCTCAACTACTCGTGGTTAATTGTGCCCATGAACGGATCAGCCACAAAACCTGTCTTTGTTCGTCACCAAAATATCAGCGGCCTGAGCGTGGGTGGAGGGATCGGTTACAATTTTTAAAGCGCTATTTTGGGTAGTATGTATCCTGGCTACCAAAACAGCTTTTGCTCAAATCCCAATTGAAAGACAAGATCTACAAGAGTGGCTTATCTCATTTTCTAATAGCCGAGTAGCCCTTATACAACAGGCGATTCAAGATTGCGTAGATGAGTTCGCCCCTCAGTATTCCATTGATCCCAAAACCGATTTTTGCATCTATTCTTTAGGCTCTTTAAGTGTAGATGTCGCCCTTCCTCAATCGGATTTCGAGTTTGGCATTTTAGTAAATAAACCGATTACCCAAGCTTTTTGGGATTCTTTTCTCTCCTCTTTGCAAGATAAGCTAAATCTCTTAAACATCTCCTTTGATCAACACGAGATGACCCCTCAATTTTATCAAAAGGATCAAGGTTTTGGTACCCCCAATCTTTGTAGCTCTCTTGATGAAATTGTTGCCATTGTTACAACGATAATGCCCTCTTGGGCCTATCTTCTTTATTTCACAAAATATATCTACGGAGATCCCCTCGTTTATGAATCTTTTGTAGATATCCGGAGCACCTTAAACGCTAAAGCTCGTTCTCTTTTTATCGCTGAAATCAGAAAGTCGATCCGAAAAAATTATGGCCTCTCATCCTTGTATAAATTACTAGATCCCTCTGTACGAGGAAATCATGCCGTATTTATCGATTTTAAAAAGCAACTGTTCCGACAGATTATTGACTTTATCAACTACCTCTCTTTTATCCATCAACTCCCTTTAACCACCCCTTTCCACCAAATTCAAGATCTTCAAAAGAACCAAATTTTCCTCCCCGATGAAGGAGAAAAAATCCATAATGCTCTTCTATACGTTCTCGAAAACCGCCGTACTCACAAAGATCGAGTTGTCTCTTTGCACACCTTGTCCCCCGAAGAAATGGATCACCTAAAAGAGTCCCTAGATGTGATCTTTCTCCTCACGGAAAAGACAAAGGATGCAATGCATATTCTCTTTCCACTTAAGAATTAAATAGATCGTACGGAAAAGCCTCTAACAATTTGTCTAAGTTACATTCAGGTAGAGCTTCTCCGCCCATTTCCAAAGCTTCTTCAACAGAAGTAGCAAAATTGGTATTTTTGCGAAGCCGGCGCTCAAAATTTAAAGCAGGCAAAGCCGACCTGGAGGCGAGCTCCTGTTAAAAACAGGGAGAGTCGAGAGGGTTTTAAATTTGGAGATGCCCGCAAACCAAAAACCGATTTTTAAATCACATTCGGTATAGAGAAATAGGTGTAACTTTATCCCTCTTTTGTGCTACTCAAAAGAAGACGAGGTTTCATGTGAGAAAGGTCGATTGGGATTTATCCGACAAGATGTCGGATGTAGATATAGATATCACCGTGCAGCGAATGGCGCAAGAGGTGAAACACTATCTCATCACTCTCTTTGGTAAAACTGCAAGTGAGGCAAACGATGAAGAGTTTTATCGGGCGCTGATCTATGTTTTGCGCGAGAGGATTATGATTAACTGGACTGCAACCTCGCAGACCCACAAAATCAAAAAAGCAAGACGAATCTACTATCTCTCTCTCGAGTGGCTCCCAGGTAGACTGCTTGTAAATAATGTCACTAACATCGCTTCAATCGATCTTGTTAAAAGGCTTTTAAAGCTTTTAGGTCGTGAATATCAAAGAACTCTCAATGCCGAGCATGAAGCAGGGCTTGGTAATGGTGGTCTTGGGCGGCTTGCTGCTTGCTTTTTAGACTCTCTTGCCACACAACACTATCCTGCGATGGGATACGGTCTGCGTTATCAATATGGCATTTTTGAGCAGGAGCTCTGGTATGGTGTGCAAGTAGAGCGCCCCGATTGTTGGCTCTTAAACGAATTTCCCTGGGAAATGCGCCGTGACACCTTTGCAACCTTTGTTCAATATGGCGGGCGTATCACCGCAAGACGTAATAAGCATGATGAAGAGACCTACTCTCTTGCAGACGAAGAAGAAGTGCGGGCTCTCCCTTACGATATCCCAGTTGTTGGCTATGAAGGGAAAATAGATTTTGCAGCTCTGACTCTCAGGCTATGGACTACAAAAGAGTCGCCACGAAACTTTCAACTTGCACGCTTTAACGCAGGCGATCTTGGAGATGCAACTAAAAACACCTCTGTGACAGATGTTCTTTATCCTAATGATAAAAACAACTTAGGCCGCTTTATGAGAATTAAACAAGAGTATCTTCTTGTTTCTGCCTCACTACAAGACATCTTCCGGCAATATTTTCTGATGTATCAGGACTTGGTCGAGTTTCCAAACATTATACGAATTCAAATTAATGACACCCACCCAGCCCTTGTAATTGCCGAGCTGATGCGGATTTTAACTACAGACCATGAAATGCCTTTTGCCCAGGCATTTGAGATCGTCAAGACTTGCTGTAGCTACACTAACCACACCGTTCTTAAAGAGTCTTTAGAAGAGTGGGACAGCTCCCTTTTGCGACAGCTTCTGCCCAGGCAGTTTGCGATTATCGAGAAGATCAACTACGATTTCTGTGGTCGTGTACGCAATAAATTCCCCAATGACGAAGAAAAAGTACGCCGGATGTCGATTATTGAAAATGGACGGGTCCGGATGGCCCATTTGGCAATGGCAGGGTCACATAAAGTAAATGGTGTGGCCGCGATTCACACCAACATTTTAAAAACTGAGATCTTTAAAGATTTTACCGATATGGATCCAAACCTCTTTACTAACGTGACAAACGGTGTGACACAAAGACGTTGGCTCCTTACATGTAACCCAAAGCTTGCCCAGTTTATCACAGAACTTATTGGGAATGAATGGACCACAGATTTACATCAATTAAGCAAACTTGCAGCTTATGCAAATGAGCGCGATGTCCAAGAGCGCTTTCTTGTTATTAAAGAAGACAACAAAAAAAGGCTTATCCACGCCCTTACCAAAATGAAAGTGGAGCGCTACGGCACCTCCTGCAATCTTTCTAAAGAACTCTTTTTAGAAGGGTGCGTCCTTTTTGATGTGATGATCAAAAGGATCCATGAATATAAAAGACAACTCATGAAAGCGTTGCATATCGTCATTCTTTACAACAGGCTGCGTCGTGATCCTAATAGTTCTCTTATTAAGCGTATGGTCATTATGGCTGGAAAGGCTGCCCCTGGCTATGACATGGCAAAGCAGATCATCCGTCTTTTTTACATGCTTTCTAAGAAAATCAATAACGATCCTGTGGTTGGAGAAAAGCTCAAAATCATCTTTATTGAAAACTACAACGTCTCTAAAGCAGAAATTATCATCCCTGCCTCTGATCTCTCTAACCAGATCTCTTCTGCCGGTCAAGAGGCTTCAGGGACAAGTAACATGAAACTTACTATGAACGGTGCTCTTACTATCGGCACTGAAGACGGCGCTAACATTGAAATGCGCGAAGCAGTCACAGATGCTTGGTGGCCTTTTGGTTTTGGTGCCACTGCTCCTGAACTCAAAAAAATCCGCCAAGAAAAAAGCTACGATCCGCAGAAAATCCTTGATACCGATGCTGAAATCAATGACGCGATTCACTTCTTACGCAATGGCGAGCTTGCAGAAAACGAAGTGGAGAGCGAGGTGCTACACAACATAGTCAACTCTCTTCTCTACGGTGAAAACCGCGACTACTACTTTGTCCTCAAAGATCTTCGAGCTTATACAACTGCCCAAGAAAAGGTAGAAGCCCTCTACCAAGACCCCCACAAGTGGGCCGAAACAGCCCTTCACAACATCTCTGCTATGGGCAGATTCTCCTCAGATGAATCGATCAAAAACTACGCTGAAAATATCTGGAACCTCAAAAAATGCCCCCTCGACCCTGAAATTCTGCAGCACATTGAAAAAGAATTCTGGGAAAGCGACCGCTGCTTCATTAAGTAATTAACTCATGTTACGCAAAAATGCCTACCATGAGTTATCTCGACTTTGGACATTTCAAGATCTCTTACATAAATAGAGTTTGAGGGGATTTTTCCAAAAATGCACTCGCATTTTTGGAAGGAGGGTGAGGTGTGGAGAGGGAACCGAAGGTGCCCTCTCCGCTTCATCCGCGGCACTTAAAGCGCCGCGGATGCTATATCCAAT
>JACCDN010101528.1_pt1 | contig 12091 bp, 10 predicted proteins | sample 7441691 | NCBI WGS metagenome assembly JACCDN01 (sample SAMN15323439, study PRJNA562643) | freshwater metagenome | isolation source: river surface water | place: USA:Blue River Watershed | collected 2017-08-16 | reverse complement strand
CTGACGCGCTAAAAAACTGCCACATATTTTTCTTGAAAAGTTTGGTTTCGGTGCGAACTGTACTCCATGATATATTCTTTTCCCTGGGACGAGGATCTTTGTAGTACACTAACATCGGAAGAGCCAGGACGAAAAATATCCCGACAGCGACGAGAACTGGCAACGTCCTCGAGCTCGCAAGTGAGATTGTCGCAAGTATTCCCACCACTTGTCCGAGTGCATTTGCAAATTGTCCGATACCAGAGGCACGGGAGCGGTGTGCAACGTCAGCGATATCTTCGAGCATCGCATTGTAAAAAACAAATGACAACTGATAGCAGTACTGTCCGAGTAAAAAGAAAAGTGCGACGAGGTACACAGAACCAACATCAAAAAAAGCGAAAAGTGCTGCGCATCCATAAGAGACAAAAGTGCCGATGGTTCCGAGTGTCAAAAAATACTTTCTTCCTCCGTGTTTGTCTGTATAGGACGCAAGAAGTGGGGCAGAAAAGATAAGCATGAGTGTCGCGATAGCGAACACTGCGTTGTACAAAAAATCGGACAGTCCCCCATCAACAACGAGCCACGTACCGAAGTACAGGAGAAAGTTCACAAAAACAATGGAGTTCGCAAAATCGTACAGCGACCAGAGAAAGAGTTTTTTCTTGTGCATGATAAAAGTATTACACAAAACAGAACTATTGCAAAAAAAATAAGGATCACCTATTACGATAATCCTTATACAATATTCTTCTGGCAGCAGTTACGTACTATGTACCTCGGATGAAACAATCGTCCATCCTCGACCTTGTAGACCACTAATTATTTGCTTCAGATGTGCATTACCATAGGTAATGTATCCTTTTTCAAAATCAGTGCTCAAAATGACATTAACCGCAGCCTGACTGCGCTCTGTAAGATAAAGACCGAAGAGTTTCTTTATCTTACCTTTCAGAAAAAGTTTCAAAATTATTGGGAATTTCTTTTGCTTATATGCGTACTTTTGCACACGCATTCTCTTTTGTTCAGAGGATAAAATTTCCCAGTTCTGAAACATTTTGCTTGAAAAAAAATCTTTCGTGGTTACTCCTATTGCTGCACTTTTTTGGAGGAACTCGTTACCCTCCATGTCTGCATCTATTGTACCCTCAGGGTATTTCAAGTGACGCTGGTTCGCCAACCCGTACATGGGAGCAAGATAGTCGGCAATTTCCGGAGTTAACTCCGATACGCTATAGAGTACTTCTCTTTCAGCAGGATTTTTTGGTTCAGCACCTGCAAGTGGGTTCTCACGAAATATTGTGTAACCAAGCTCGTGATACTTTTTCATTTCATCCATAAGCTTCTGGTAAAATTCGGCCGGAGCGATGTGTATCACTCCCTGAAGTACGAGTGTTTGGTGGCCGTTATCCATCAACACTCTCTTTACAAATCTTTTCATTTTTAGTGTATTAGTTAAAAGTACAATAACATAAATATTAATAAAAGTCAATGTTAGTAACGTGTTTAATTATTTACTAAAGAATCTGACTTCTGACTTACGAGCTGCTCTGCTATAATCACCTTACATGTCCCCCTCAAAACGCCCATTTGTCCATCTCCATACCCACTCGCACTATTCCCTCCTCGACGGGATGACGAAAATCCCCGACCTGGTCAAGGCTGCCAAGGCTGCCGGCATGACCGCGCTCGCGCTGACCGACCACGGCGCTATGTATGGAGCTATCGAGTTTTTCCAAGAATGCAAAAAAGCAGATATCAAACCTATCGTTGGTGTCGAGGCGTATGTCGCTGCTCGTACTCGCCACGACAAAGACCCTGATCAGGACGGCCGCCGCTACCACCTCACGCTCCTCGCAAAAAACGAAGTTGGTTACAAGAACCTGATGCTCATGACGTCCATCGCCAACATGGAAGGGTTTTACTACAAACCACGCATGGACAAAGAGCTGTTTCAAAAACATGGTGAAGGAGTCATCTGTCTCTCGGGTTGCCCTGCAAGTGAATTCATCACACTCATCAAAAACAATCATCCTGACGAAGCAAAAGAATTGATCCGTTTCTATGAAACATGTTTCGGTGTCGGCAACGTGTATATCGAGATTATGAAACATGAAGACGTCGACTGGTACATGCCACTGATTCCTCGTATCATCGCGATCGCAGAGGAACTCGGCCTCCCGCTCGTTGGTACATGGGACTCACACTATCTACATGTCGACGATGTCGATGCACATGACACACTCGTCGCTATCAACACCGGAGCAGATATCAATACTAAAAAGATGACGATGAAAGGTGGTAACTACTCGTTCATCGGTTGTGAAGAAGCGAGAGAAGTCTTTAAAGATATCCCCGGCGCCTACGACAACACGTCACTCGTCGCAGACTCTGTCGACCTCGAGATCACGCTCGGGAAACTCTTTTTCCCTGACTACAAAATAGAGGGAGAGAACGCTGACGAGATGCTCGCTCGTATTGCCACCGACGGTTTCAAACTCCGCAACATGCCGGTCACAAAAACTGCGCGCGAACGTCTCGAGTACGAGCTCGGTATCATCAAGATGAAAGGCTATGCGTCATATTTCCTCGTTGTGGCAGATCTCCTCAAATACGCGCGCGAAAACGGTATCCTCACCAACATCCGTGGATCGGTCGCGGGCTCGCTCACGACCTACCTCCTCGGCATCACCGCTGTTGACCCGCTGGAGTTCAACCTCCCTTTCGAGCGCTTCCTCAACCCAGAGCGTCCGTCTGCGCCGGATATCGATATGGACTACGCCGACAACCGACGCGACGAGATGATCGAGTACGCAAAACGAAAGTACGGCGAAGACCGTGTCGTACAGATAGGAACATTTGGAACGATGATGGCGCGAGGTAGTGTGCGCGACGTCGCACGCGCTCTCGGCTATCCATACGCAACCGGCGACCGACTATCAAAGATGATTCCGATGGGGAGCCAAGGCTTCCCGATGACTATCGACCACGCGATGGAGATGGTACCTGAACTCAAAACTGCATACGACAGCGAACGTGATACGAAAATAATAATCGATACCGCAAAACGCATGGAAGGGTGTGCACGTCACATCAGTGTTCACGCAGCAGGTGTTGTGATCTCTCCAAAACCGCTTTGGGAATTCACCCCGATCCAGTTCGATCCAAAGGGTGGCAAGATGATCACCCAGTACGACATGTACAGTATCGAAGACGCCGGACTTCCAAAATTCGACTTTCTCGGTATCCGCAACCTCTCTATCCTCGCAGACTCGATCAAACTCGTAAAAAAGATTTTTGATATCGACGTCAACCTCGACACGATACCAATGGATGACAAAAAATCTTTTGAAATGCTGGCACGTGGTGACACTGAAGGCTTGTTCCAATTGAACGGTGCAGGTATGACCAAATGGTTGAAAGAACTCCGTCCATCAACTATCCACGACATCAACGCTATGGTGGCGCTCTATCGCCCAGGTCCGATGCAGTTTATTCCAGACTATATCGCTCGCAAACACAACCCCGACCTGATCGAGTACCTCGACGACGCTCTCGAGCCGATCCTCAAAAACTCGTACGGCGTGCTCGTCTACCAGGACGACCTCCTCATCATGGCGCACGACCTCGCAGGCTACACGTGGGGAGAAGTCGACAAATTCCGCAAGGCAGTGGGTAAAAAAATTCCAGAAGAAATGGAGGCGCAGCGTGAAAAGTTTATCAAGGGTTGTATGGCAACAAGTGGCTGGAGTGAAAAGAAAGCAACTGAGATTTGGAAATGGATCGAGCCGTTTGCTGCGTACGGTTTCAACAAAGCACACTCAGCATCCTACGGACGCGTCGCATACCAAACCGCCTACATGAAGGCGAACTTTCCTGTTCCCTACATGACCGCTATCCTCACCGCAGAAAGTGGTGATACAGAGAAAATCGCGACCATCATCAACGAATGTAAACGCATGAGTATAGACGTCCTGCCTCCAAACGTCAACGAAAGTTTTGGCGGGTTTACTATCGTTTCTGCAGATGGTGAAGAGTTGATCGACTCTCGCACAATCCGTTTCGGTCTCTATACGGTGAAAAATCTCGGTACGGATATTTCCGACGCTATCATCGCCGAGAGAAAGCGTGGTGGACCATTTACATCAATCGGAGACTTCCTCGAACGTATCAAACATAAAAATTTAAATAAAAAATCTCTCGAGGCACTCGCGATGTGTGGTGCACTCGACGAGTTCGGTGAACGAGGGCAACTGATGGCAAACGTCGAGCACTTGCTCGAGTACAACCGCGAGCTCAACAAAAACGAAAGTCAGACGTCGCTCTTTGGAGCTGACACTGGCGTCTCGCTCGGTTCACTCAAACTAGTTCCCGCAGAGCCCGCGACATTTATCACCCGCCTCGCATGGGAAAAGGAACTACTCGGTTTGTATGTCTCCGGTCACCCACTCGAAACGTGGCGCGATATTGTCGAGAAGACAAACACAAACATCTCTCTTATTAAACAGGATACTCGTCGCGAAGCGTTTGTTATGCTCGCAGCGCTAATCGAAGATGTCAAAATTTTCAACACCAAAGGCAAAAACGAACGTATGGGATTCCTCCGACTCAACGACTTTACTGGTAGTATAGAAGCGGTAGCATTTCCAAAAATATTTAAAGCAAAAGGAGACCTGTTTGTCTCTGGCAAATGCGTAGGTATAAAAGCAAAACTCTCTGAACGCAATGGTGAAAAATCACTTTTGATTGAAGAGATAAAAGAGTTGGGGGGTGAGAAATAAAAAAGGCTGGAAATACGCGCGAGCGTATTTCCAGCCTGATAATGCTATTTACCTTCAAAATACTCTTTAGGGTAAATACGTAAATGCGAACTGCATATTCCGTCCGCAATGCGTATATACCCATAAGGGTCTCCAAAAATGGGGTGGAACACACGCGGCTCTACACCAGCCTTCAGGATAAAATTCGGTCCAGCGAGCTCTGCGCTCGATCTGTGAAAAGAAATAATCTCTCCTGGTTTACATACTTCATACGTTACCGGATTTGAAAATTTCCCTTCCGCAAACACTAGCGCAAGATGACCGCACGAAAGCTGATGAGAAACAAACTTTGCTCCGCCGTAAGGTAAGACATAACGTTCTTCGCCGATAGCTATACCGAGCGTCCGGTTTGCAAAATCGCAGTGATAACATGCGACTTCGACAGTACTTTTGTTTTCAGTCATAATTACAATTTTGAGTACTCAGTTAGTTCAATTGGTTGATACACAAACACTTTTTCTCTGAAAAATCCTTCAGCAAATTCAACTCGCTGATAGGGTATTTCCTCCAAGGGCTTGGGATTGTATCTGTCTACGTTCTTGTATGAACGATAGTAACTATTATGATACAGATCTAAAATGTTTCGATGAGCAACAACTATGTCCCCCTTCTGAAACTCTTTATTTGTTCGAGCGTTCACTCTTTCTCCCTCTTTGAAAATACCAATTACTACTTTGTTTTCCAGTAAATGGAAGACAATTGTAACTGACCCCTTAATTCCATTGGTTACTTCCTCGCCTATAGCCTGGCAAAGTAAGGTCTCGGCTCCTGTAAAAGGGCACTTGATTTGTTTTGGTTCCATATTTCTTGTTTTTATTTAGTTATCAAAGAAAAAACCAGCCTTCATTTCTGAAAGCTGGTTTTTAAGTTCAAGTGTTTGAGCGCAAAAATCAACTTTCAGATGAAAGAATCTTAGAGGTGACGACCACGATGACTGTTGTTTTTGCGAAAATCATTACTCACCAATACTAGCACACTAGTATTACCACTGCAACAGCACCTGTGAAAAAGCGTATTGCATTGAGAAGGATAAAAGGAGATACTGGTTGTATGAGAGAAGTAACAACAACAACCACCACAACTATCACCACTAGGTAGGGGTGTTTTGTTGTCACGAGAGAAACGAAACGCCCCGACAAGGGCGCTTTTTTTATCCCAAAATAGCTAGAAATTATAAGTATAAAATGGTATTATCACACTATGGAAAAAGAACAACTATCCCACATCCGCCACACATTGGCACACTTACTCGCCTCTGCAGTTCATGAGCATCACCCGTTTGCGAAACTCACCCTCGGCCCAGCTATCGACGACGGTTTTTACTACGATATCGACTTTGGTACTACCAAACTCGCCGAAGACGATCTCGCAACAATTGAAAAAACCATGAAGAAACAACTCCCTTCGTGGACAGAGTTTACACACCGAGAAGTCACTCGCGAGGAAGCACTTGAGACATTTAAAGACAACGAATATAAAATAGAGCTCATCAACGAGATCGCGGAGCGTGGCGAAACTATCACCCTCTACACCTGCGGAGGATTTACTGACCTATGTCGTGGAGGACACGCAGAAAATCCTGCAAAGGAGATCGCTCCAGACTCGTTCCGTCTCGACCGTATCGCAGGTGCCTACTGGAGAGGAAAAGAAGAAAATCCGATGCTCACCCGTATCTACGGACTCGCATTTGAGTCGAAAGAAAAACTCGACGAATTTGAAGCACAAAAAGCAGAAGCTGAAAAACGTGATCACCGAAAACTCGGCGCTGAGATGGAACTCTTTGCCTATTCTGACTTTGTTGGCCCAGGACTTCCGCTCTGGCTACCAAACGGCGCAGTCATCATCGAAGAACTCGAGAAACTCGCAAAGGAAACAGAATTCCTCGCGGGATACAAACGTGTCCGTACTCCTCACATCGCAAAGGAAAAAATGTATCTCACCTCAGGACACCTACCCTACTACGAAGAATCCATGTACCCAGCTATGGAGTATGAGGGGGGCAAATACTACCTAAAAGCGATGAACTGTCCGCACCACCACCAGATTTTCGACGCACATCCTAAAACATACAAAGACCTTCCTCTACGTCTCGCAGAATACGGTACGTGTTATCGTCATGAAAAGTCGGGAGAGCTGTTTGGTATCATGCGCGTTCGTTCGCTACAGATGAACGACGCACACATCTACTGCACTGAGGAGCAGTTTGCCGATGAATTTCGTGCGGTCAATGATATGTACCTCAAGTACTTCAAAATTTTTGGAGTCGACCGTTATGTGATGCGTTTTTCTACTCACGATCCTAAAAAACTTGGTCAGAAATATGTTGACCAACCAGAACTCTGGAAAAAAACAGAAGACATGGTGCGAAACGTGCTCATCGAGTCAAACATCCCCTACGTTGAAATCCCAGACGAAGCAGCGTTCTATGGCCCAAAGATCGACGTGCAAGTCTGGAGTGCGATAGGACGCGAATTCACCCTCGCAACCAACCAAGTCGACTTTGCTGTCCCTGCACGTTTCGGGCTAACTTATAAATCAAAAGAGGGCAAGGATGAGACTCCGCTCTGTATCCACCGAGCGCCACTCGGAACACACGAGCGTTTTTCGGGATTCCTCATCGAACACTATGCAGGAAACTTCCCTACATGGCTCGCTCCGGTACAAGTGGCTATCGTTCCTGTTCGTGAAAACCACCAAGAGTACGCAAACGACGTAATCAATTCACTCAACCAGAACTTTATCCGTACAGAACTGTTTGACGCAGACACCAGTCTCGGCAAACGCATCCACGCTGCAAAGTCCACCCGCGCTCCGTACGTCATCGTCATGGGTGACAAAGAAATAGCAGCAAATGCACTCACCGTTGAAAAGCGTGACGGTACAAAACTCGAAAATATCTCTCTCGAAGACTTCACAACACTCCTTGCGGAAGAAATAAAAAACCGCTCATAATTTTGCATTAAAAAAACCGCTTCTCATCCGAGAAGCGGTTTTTGCTTAATGCGATTGCTCAATCTTTGGGAATGGCTCGTCTTTTGGGATGATCTCTCCACAGTGAATACATTGGAGAAACATCGGCGAATACATGCCGAATTTGCTACCAATATACTGCTTGTATTCATGCACGCATGTAGTACGAGGTTCTAGTTTCATATCCATGCATTTAATGGCTCCATGTATGCGTTGTAAATAATTCTTGCACATCATCTTTTGCTAGTAGTGAGATCCGCACAATTGCGAACTGAAGTCGTACTTTTGTAGGCCAATCGTATGCATTGTACAGGCGTCTCCAAAAGAGAGCTGTATCAATAGTTACACCGACTTGCCTGGCTTCATACATACGTACGAAACTAAAAGCTGAAATAATTTCTCGTTTGTCTGGACTACCAGCTAAACGATACAAGGCGAGTAAAGATAGTTTTTTCATACTTGTGTATATAATTTTTAATGAATTTTTGCACTTCCTCTCGTTGATAAGCGCTGGCACGTCCGTTGAGTAAAACGAAAACCCCTCCTTGCGGAAGGGGTTACTTTGAAATTTCTATAAGCTGTCAGCTAGTCACTGTAAGCTCGTTCAATTCAACCCTCTCCGCATGAGTGAAGGGGTATGATGGAGGCGAGCAATAACAAGACGATAGCCACCAAGGGAGCCCTGGAGCCACTTAGAGACACGTGCAACAGTGGTGGAGCTAAATCCAGTGGCACGTTCGACTTCACGATACGAAGAACCGTCGGTGAGCATACGGGCAGCCAAAAGACGCTTGGAGACTTCTTCTATCTCCTCTCGTGTTAAAAGGTCGCGGAGAAAAAGCTTGGCTTCATCCTTGTTTTTCAAGGCCAAAACAGCCTCAAGTAATGCTTGCCTGTCTTTAGTTTTCCAATCTATATCAGTCATATAATCACTTTAGCAAACTAAAGCGCTTTAGTCAAGTAAAGTGTGGATAACTATGATTGCTTCAACTTGCTCAGGAGATCGTCGAGTGCTCGGCCACGGTGGGAGTACAGATTTTTTTCTTCAGTAGACATTTCTATCATCGGCTTGTCTGTGCCGTCGATTTGTATAAATACATCAAACTCTCTATCTCCAGCATCGACTTGTTTAGGAGTAACAATATCTCCTTCAATCTCTCCTACTCCAATGACAGGTTCGCGTACACCATCATACACACCCAAACGGCAGGCAACCTTGATTCGTCCTCCTGCAAATTTCATTCCCATATCGTATATAGGAATAGCTCGAATAAAATCTTTGATATATGGCCCAGGGAAACCACCGAGTTCTGCAAAGTGTAGTGAGGTGTCATCGACTAGCACTGGCTCCTGAAATATTTCATAAGCAGTCGAAAGTTTATGGCGAAGTATTTCTTCTGGGGTACCTTGAATCTCAAAATAATTCTCAAGTATTTTTTGTTCACAATCAAAATACTCGGAGAGCTTTGCTGAAAGCTCTCGAAATTTGAGTGGATTGCCGGTAACTATGGCGAGTTTTGGTTTCATATATGTATGTCGTACTTTTTCAAATCTTCAATCAGTTTTTCTGGTGCTGTATAGAGGATACCATGAATACCGAGAGCGATAGCTGCTTCAACGTTTGAAAGTGAGTCGTCAATAAACACGGCTTCTTCAGCGGTGGCTTCGATATCATTGAGGGCATACATATAAATAGCGGCATCTGGTTTTACCATATGCACGTGTGAAGATATAACAATACTATCAAATAGCTCTTTAAAGTCTGTTCTCACAGGAAAAATGTAGTCATCAAAAAACTCTTGCCCACCATTTGAAAGAAGTCCGATTTTGTACCCGTCTTCTTTTAATTTCTTTGCTATAGAAAAAACTTCTTCAACAAGAGCAGTCTCGCCGACTATCTCTTTCTTGACTTCAGGGATTGATCTACCTTTTCCTTCGTTTTCTGCTAAAAATTCTAAATACTCGTTCTCATCAGCTTCACCTAGATCATAACGAACTATCAAATCACGGAAACTATTATCGGCAAGAAAATTGCTCCCAATATGCTCTTTTACCCAGTTAAAAATCGGAGGCGTGTACAGAACATTAAAACAGTCAAAGATAACCGTTGTAATTTTCTTTTCGTTATTTGTGTTCTGCATTTGCTAGAGACTAGTTGCTAAATACAAATTATATATCAATATCCGCAAGCTTGGCGTTTGCTTGGATAAACGACTTGCGTGGAGCAACATCGGAACCCATGAGCATATCAAACACATGGTTTGCGGCTTCGGCGTCGTCGATAGATACTTGCTTCAAAATACGTCGCTCTGGATCCATAGTTGTCTCCCACAACTCCTCAGCGTTCATTTCTCCGAGACCTTTGTATCGTTGAACATGGAATTTAGTCGCGAGCTTTGCAGTTTTAGTTTTTAGCACTTCTTCATTCTCCTCTGTAGGTTCTGAATCTTCATCTGCATTGTCGACTTCTTCAATATCTACGTCTTGTGTACCAGTGATACCGATCTTTTCTTCTTCACTATATGCATAAAAGATTTCCTTACCACGCTTGATCTTGAACAGAGGTGGCTGCGCGATATAGATAAACCCTCCGTCGATAACAGGGCGGAAATAGCGATACATGAGTGTGAGGATGAGCGTACGGATGTGTGCACCGTCCACGTCGGCGTCTGTTGCGATGATGATCTTGTGATAGCGAAGTTTTGAAATATCGAAGGTGTCTCCGATAGCAGTACCCATAGCTATAACAAGGTTCTTGATCTGTTCAGACGCGAGCATCTTGTCGAGGCGCGCGCGTTCGATGTTCAAGATTTTTCCTCGAAGAGGAAGGATAGCTTGTGTGCGTCGGTCGCGCCCCATTTTCGCTGTACCACCCGCGGAATCTCCCTCTACGATAAACACCTCACTTTCCTCTGCGCTCTTTGTCTGACAGTCAGCGAGTTTTCCTGGAAGTGTCATACCTTCGAGTGCACCCTTGCGGAGGACAGAGTCCTTTGCAGCCTTTGCGGCTTTGCGCGCACGAACTGCGAGCAATACTTTCTGGATGATTGCTTTTGCGTCGTCAGGGTTCTCCTCGAGAAACGCACTGAATGCGTCACCAAACACGGTTGCCACTGCACCCTGTGCCTCAGGAGAACCGAGTTTTCCTTTTGTCTGACCTTCGAACTGAATCTCGCGGAGTTTGACTGATACAACAGCAGTGAGACCTTCGAGTACGTCTTCACCAGTGAAACCACCGTCGGACTCTTTCATGATGTTTCCTTTCTTGGCATAGGTATTCAACACACGAGTGAGCGCAGTTTTGAAACCAGTGATGTGTGTTCCACCTTCTGGGTTGTAGATATTGTTTGCAAACGGCACGATCTTTGTTCCCATGTCGTCTGTGTACTGCAAAGAAATTTCAACACCGACGAGACCCTCCTCTTTTTCGATGTAGAAAATATTTTCCTGTACCGGCTTTTGGTGGCGGTTGTAAAATGCAACAAGTGAGCGAAGCCCTCCTTCGAAAAAGAAAGTTGTGGATGGCAATTCAAAACCGTAGTCTTTGAACCATTGGATGTCTGGGAGCGCCTTGCCTTTTGTGAGGTTGCCTTCCCATTCGCGTCCGTCAATGACAGTGATACTCAAACTCTTGACGAGGTATGCCTGCTGTCGCAAGTGGTTCACAATAGTTTCATATGAGTATTTGAGGTCGCCACCGAAAATTTCTGTGTCAGGAATAAACGTGATTACAGTACCGTGCACTTTTGAGGTGCCAACTTTTTTTACAGCAGCCTTTTTCTTGCCACGTTCGTACTCTTGCACGTACAGACCACCGTCGCGATGGACTTCTGCTTTACACCAAGACGAAAGAGCGTTCACTACCGATGCACCCACACCGTGGAGACCTCCGGAGACTTTGTAACCACTGTCTTCGCCACCGAACTTTCCTCCGGCGTGGAGGATGGTCATAACCATTTCGAGAGCAGAGAGTTTTGTTTTAGGGTGTATAGCAACTGGGATACCACGTCCGTTGTCGGCAACGCGGATCATGTTTCCAGGAAGGAGTGTTACTTCGATACGGTCAGCAAAACCACCCATGGCCTCGTCGCGCGAGTTGTCGAAAATCTCCCATACCAAGTGGTGCATACCCTCAGGGCCGGTACCTCCGATGTACATACCAGGTCGTTTGCGGACTGGTTCGAGACCCTCGAGAACACTGATTTGCTCAGCGCCGTAAGAGCCTTTTGCGGAAGCTTTTTTTGCGTCGTCTTTTTTATTGGTAGGCATAGGATTTTCTTTATTTTATAAGGGTTTTTTGCTACTTTTAACAGTCATAGTAT
>JACCDN011048918.1_pt1 | contig 12096 bp, 10 predicted proteins | sample 7441691 | NCBI WGS metagenome assembly JACCDN01 (sample SAMN15323439, study PRJNA562643) | freshwater metagenome | isolation source: river surface water | place: USA:Blue River Watershed | collected 2017-08-16 | reverse complement strand
CAAATTCTATTGGTGTATCATTTTGGCGAGCCTATTTTAGGAACCCTGTACAAGTTTAAAACCTACGTCGGCATAACTCTCGCCGTTGTCCTGGCAGTAGTTCTCATCAAAAAGATTTGGAAAAAATTTTTTCCAGCCAAAACCATTCCGCCATCTGATATTTAGAAATTTTCAAAATCAGTATTCAAGCCGGGTGTTTTTCGTTTAAATTATTTTTCTCGTGGAACTCGATCAATTGAGAATATGCCCTGGTCGATTGTGGCTTTTACCGCAAAAAAAAAGACCAATGTTTCCATTGGTCTTTTTAAACAATTATAATTTATGAAACAAAAGATTTAATCTTCGCTTCTGCGTGGACCACGTTCAGGGCGAGGACCTCTTGAAAAAGATCTGCTTGGGCCTGAATCACTAGTTTTGCGAGCATACGGACGAGCCGGAGCATCGTTGCGAAATCCGCCACCAGTATCGCCACCGAAATCAGAATTCTCACGACGAGCTGAAAATCCACGATCAGAGCTTGGGCCTGTGCGAGGGCGATCAGCATAACGATCTCTTCTTACGCCACTGCCAGTGCTGCGTTCTGAGCTACCAGCGCTAGCGCTGCGTTCAGGTCGGTCACCACGATCTGAACTGCGATCTGGACCACGGTCAAATCCGCGATCAAAACCACGATCATTTCCGCCGCCGCGGTCGTTGCGGTAACCACCGCCACCACCAAAATCACGACGTCCGCCACCAGAGCTGCTGCGAGGGCGATCACTACCGCCACTACGAGATTGGCCACCAGAAAATGGAGCTACCTGACGAGGTTGTTTCATTTTCAAATCAGAAGCTACGCGGAAATATTGCATAGCTTTCATTAGCCAGTCTTGAGTTTCTGGAGAAATCTCCAAAGCATCTTTGGTTTGCAATTCTAAAATCAAATCAAGATAAAGGCGTTTTTCAGAAGGTGGGATCAAAGTTTTTTGAATATTCATAACTGAATTTTTCATCAAACCTTTTTTAACTTGGTCCAAGCTTGGAATTTGTAAAGTTTGAAATTGAAATTTCAACGCATTTTCAAATCTACGCAAATGGTAAGCTTCTTTAGGGCGAACGAAAGTCCAAACAGTTCCGCTTTTTCCAGCGCGAGCTGTACGGCCAATGCGGTGAGTGTAAGTCTCAACATCCCAAGGCAATTCAAAATTCACAACGTGAGTGAGATCTTCAATGTCCAAACCACGAGCCGCAACGTCAGTCGCAACTAGAATTTGAATTTCTTGATTTTTGAATGCTTTGATTACGCGATTACGATCGGCTTGAACTTTGTCACCATGAAGACTGTCCACAGCCAAGCCCAGCGAGCGCAATTTAATCTCAAGCTCAGCAACTTGTTTTTTAGTTTGAGTAAATACAATTCCGTAAAACTCAGGAGTTGATTTGATCAACAATGATAATGCGTCTTCTTTGTCTTCTTCGTAAACGATTGCAGAGAAAGATTGAACGCGGCTTGGTTCAGCAGTTGTCGATAATTTAACAACTTCTGGAGTTTTCAAATGAGTGCTGGCGATTTTTTGAATCGATTGGCTCATTGTCGCAGAAAACAACCAAGTGTTGTAGTCGTGACCGTCCAAAGATTTCCAGATCAATTCAAGAGCTTCACCGAAACCGAAAGAAAGCATTTCATCGGCTTCATCAAGGATAAGATATTCGACAGTTTCAAGGCTTAAAGCTTTTTGTTCCATCAAATCAACAAGGCGTCCTGGTGTGCTCACCAAAACTTGTGGATTGCGGCGCAAAGCTGCGAATTGTTTTTGGTAACTTTCGCCACCCAAGATGGTAGCTACTTCGATACCAAGAACTCGTCCCAAGCTTTGGATGCTTTCCGCAACCTGACGAGCTAATTCTCGAGTTGGGCAAAGAATCAAAGATTGAAGACCCGCTTTGGTGTCGATTCTGTTTAAAAGGGGAATACCGAATGCGGCAGTTTTGCCAGTACCGGTGCGAGCCAATGCCAACAGATCGCGAGCTTCGCTGGTAAGCAAAGGAATGCAGGCTGATTGGACTGGTGTTGGTTGTTGATAACCCATCGTTTTGATGGCAGCTAAAATCTCTGGTTTAAGAGAGAATTTCTCCCAGGCAGAAGTTGTTGGAGCTGACGGCATTTGTTCTGTTTTTTCGTTTTGTTCTGTTTGCATTCGCGGACCCTCTCATAAAGGGGCAAGAAAGTCCATGCGGCAATTTCTGAACACAATATTAATTCTATGCGGCTCTAGGCCTTAGAAAAATGTTCAATCTTGGTGTCTAACTATTATGCGGCATCTGAATGTGGATAGATGGTGGCAATATCTAAACTACAACTTACCGAAAGGTTGGTGGATTGCTTAGTTGCCATACCCTGCGTTTCTGGCCAAAAAATATTCTCATAACCGTCTCTCAGGCCATAAAGTTCTTCACGCAAACGATAAAGCAAGCCGGCTTCGGTGCCAAGCAGCCAGTCCATTTGCACCAAATAAAGAGCCTCTTCCAGTTCTTCGTTATTCGAGTCTTTAAAGAAATTTGAGGGCAGGGCTTCAATTAAACAAACGCCGTTGTGTGCCAGTTTGTTAAAATGTGATTGCATGTATTTAGCTACATCAGAGTTCATGTTGCCTTTTTGTTTTTTAAAGGCGCAATATAATAGAGCGTCGTTGACGACATAATCTGCCTTTTTCAAATAATCAGCGATCGAATCCATTTTGCAGGCATCATGAGAAGCATCTTGAGTTTGAGCGTTGTAATCCATTGCAATCATTGCGCGAGTGTTAAACAACAATGAATACAGATACTGCATCTTTTGCACAGTAGTTTTACTAAATTGAATTGAGAAATTGTAGGCTAAGGGCTTGTTTGTTTTGCTTTCTAAATAATCAATACTTTCAATCAATTGGGCTATGTTTTGTAGATCAATTCCCCAGCCATGCATGCTGGATTCCAGAGTGTCAGAAAACTGTCTTTCAAATGATTCTAAAACCGTTTGGCTTTCAGGTTTCAAGTGAGAGCGAATGTTGTTCACTGCTGCTTGAGATTTATTGAAGAGTTCAAAATGAGGCTCCATTGCGTTCCAGGCCTCGGCACAAAAACTGTAATTCATTTTAGGCGAAACAAATGGATGCTGTAATTGTGGGTTGAGATGAATTAAAGACAAACCTACCAACGCGTCAGCGTGATAATGAAAAGGTTGTTCAGGTTGCGCCTTTTTAAATTGAGCTTCATTCCAAAAATGAATCTGTTGTGGGTTTAGCACTGGCCCTTTTTCAGTTTTGATATCAAAACCTAACCATACTTGATCACGAGTTGAGTTTTTTGAAAATGATGATGATCGGCCTTGATTCTTCATGCGCTTTTCTCCTTGCGACTCTCTATCGGTTTCAATCCGAGACAGCCAAAGTCTAGAAATTTGATCTAAGAGTTATCCTAAGGTCGTAATCAAATCGAGTGTCCTCATTTTTTGTGATGCAGTTTATGTGATTGGGTCCGTTGCGCAATTCAATGGCTTTGTTTCCTTACAGGTACTTTTTAGAGAGCTTTTCTTTTATCTAAAATAATGAGATGGATAGTTCATGTCTAAATCAAATCCTTCAGCAATCAGTCCAAGTGCTACAGACATTTGTATCGAGTCACGTGATGCGCTCGATCTTAGTCTTTGTTATGTCGATAGCCACAGTCATTTGGCGGACCTTCGTGTGGATGCCGAAGCTTGGATTTTGGCGGCTCAGCAGCTGGGGATTGGTCTGTATCTGCAAGGCGGAGTGGATCCTGAAGATTGGCAAAGACAGCTGTTGTTGGCCAAGAAATATTCAGGAGTGATTCCTTGTTTTGGTTTGCACCCATATTTCGTAGCTGATCATGACGAGTCGGAAGTAGAATTGGCTTTGGATCAATTGGCGCTAGTAGCGGGTCAGGCGCAGGCCGTGGGTGAGATGGGCTTGGATTTTCGTCCGCATATTGCAAAAAACAGTCATGATTTACAGACTCATGCTTTTATAGCTCAGATCGAGTTGGCGCTGATGATGACTAAGCCTATGGTTTTGCATGTCGTGCAGGCGTTTGATGAAACAGATAAAATTTTATCACATTGGTTGCCACCCTTTGATGGTGGTGTGTTTTTGCGTGGTATTGTTCATTCTTTTAATGGCTCTTGGCCACAGGCTCAGGCTTATATGCAGCACGGGTTGGGTTTGTCGGTGGGAGGCCCATTGTTACGCCAACAAAATCTTAAATTAAAACAAGCGGTAGCTTCAATTCCTATGGATTTTTTATTTCTTGAAACAGATGCTCCAGATCAGCCACCACCGCAGTTTAGTGGTCAGCAAAATCCAGCACAAAGTTTGTTGTTTGTGGCTGAAGAAGTAGCAAAATTAAAAAACATTTCCACTCAACAAGTCCTGGATATTTGTAGCCAAAACATGCGAAGGCTGTTATCAAAGACCGAATTGCTAAGGACTCCATAAATTCTTATAGCCTCCTTAGCGTAACAGATTCTTTCTTGGAGTTTTTCTATGGATTTAAGTTCAATGCAAACTAGTTCTATGGATGCTGAGCTGACTCAGCCAGCTGAGACCAAATATGTTTTGCATCGTCGTTTTGACCGCCTGGGTCGCTTGGTTGGCGATGCTTCGATGTTACGTTTGTTTCAAACGCATGTGATGGTTGTCGGTCTTGGTGGAGTGGGCTCGTGGGTTGCAGAAAGCTTGGCTCGTAGCGGAGTAGGGCGTATCACTGTTGTTGATTTTGATGAAATCTGTATCACCAATGCCAATCGCCAGCTGCATGCTTTGCAAGGACTTGTGGGCAGAAAGAAAGCTCAGGTTGTAGCCGAGCGTTTACGTAAAATAAATCCCCAAGCGCGAGTCGATGATAAACCGCTATTTTACAACTCTGAAACTTCGGCAGAACTTTTACAGCTTGGGACCGCGGATCAACCTGATTACGTGGTTGATGCAATCGATAATTTAACAGCCAAAGCGCATTTATTATTTACCTGTCATCAAAATAAATTGCCTGTGATTACCAGTGGTGGTGCTTCGGCGCGAATGGATCCATTGTCGATCAAATTGGTGGATTTGGCTGAAACTCACACCGATCCATTAGCACATCAGGTTCGTAAGATTTTACGCAGTCGTTATGGATTTTCAAACAAAGGTGCATTTGGAATTCCATGTGTGTTTTCAGATGAAAAACCAATGATGCCGGTGGATTTGCATTACGATAATGGTGAGGGTTTTAAATGTGTTTGTCCGCAAGGACAGCGAGATTTGCATTCTTGCGATCGTCGCAATGTGATTTATGGCACAGCCAGTTTTGTGACTGGCAGTTTTGGTTTAGCAATGGCTTCGTGGGTTGTACGTCAGATTGTGCAGCCAACTTTACAACAAAAATCAGTACCAGAAATTTCTGGCGAGGAAGCATGAGTTTAATTATATTTTTTGGTTTGGCATCATTTATTACAGTGCTTGGCTTTGGTTACAGTTTTTTTGTGATTCGTCATCATTGGCAGAAAACTGAAACATATAAAAAATGGAATCAAAAAAATGATTTATCAGGAGCGACAGAGCAAACTGCGGTTGCTCCTGAAATTGAAAAAAAAAGTCTTGAATTAAATCCTCTGCAAAATTCCTCTTTGAATCAGTTAGTATCTGATTCAGATCAGAAATTGATTACTAATTCTGTTGAACAAAATACCGATTACTCATTTGCAGATATTATGGATTCAGAGAAAAAAGATCTTTCGGTAAAACACTCTCATCTGAATCATACAGAATTGTCGTCGCAAGAAAATATTCATCCTTCGTTGGTGGATTCGGTGAAAGCCAAAGAATTGCTTTTGTTGTTAGTGCTTTTCAGTTCTTTATTTTTTTCTGCGAAAACTCAAGCTTGGGTTCAGACTGAGCTGCGCCCTTCGTTGCGTACATATCCAACTGGTTTTTCGGTGACGGCAACAGCTAAAGACGAATTTCTAATTTGGGATCAACGAGATCAGCAATTTTGGCAATTCGGTTTGGTAAAACCACAAATCAGTGTGGCGACTCATGGCCAGCTTGAAGCGGGGGTCAGTCTTTATCCGATCTCTTTTGTCGAATTGTTTACCTCTGTCGCTTGGACGAATCGTTATTATGACACCAAGCCATTTGATTGTGATTTGTATCAATGTCAGGGGACGGTGCAAAGACAAAAACTGGGTGCCCGTATGGCGTTGCAGTTTGACAGTGCAGTTGGTGCGATTTTATTGGTTCCTACTTATCAACAAACTCATCTTGAGGGTGAAAATAAAAAAACGATCGTTGATGAGGAAGAGGTTTTATTGGCGCACAGTGATTGGGATGTGCTGACAAGTCAGTCTTTGTTTGCTGGCTTGAAATGGGAGCATCAAACCACGGGCTTATATTACAAGCAGAGTCAGTTTCAACGCTCTGCCAGTCGCAATCAGTCAGAATATTTGATTCATCAATTTAAATATTTAAATCCTAAGCTCGAAAGACCATTTGATGTCGTCATAGGTGTTGGTCGTTATTATTCAGATTACTCAGATGCTAGTTTTTCAGCCATTGCGGCGTTGAGCTGGCGCTGGGGAGACTCACTCGCGTTGTTTTAGATAAACGCTACTGATTTTACTTCAACTTTGCCAAAAATTTGGTACATTGCCTTTTCATTTTTCAGGAGAAATATATGTCAGGACCAATTTCGCAGTTTATCGATCATCACTATCGTCATTTCAACTCGGCAGCATTGAGAGATGCATCTGTTGCTTACCGACAGCACCTTGATAAGGGTGGTAAAATGTTGGTGACTTTGGCAGGGGCGATGAGCTCTGCAGAGCTTGGTTTGTCTTTGGCAGAGATGATTCGTCAAGACAAGGTGCACGCGATTTCTTGTACTGGTGCCAATCTTGAAGAAGATGTTTACAACTTGGTAGCACATTCACATTATGTGCGTATTCCAAATTACCGTGACTTGACTCCTGAAGATGAAGAAAAACTTTTGGCTCGTCATTTAAATCGCGTGACTGATACTTGCATTCCTGAAGAAGAAGCTATTCGTCGAATTGAAGATGCTATTTTAGAAGTATGGCAAGAGGCTGAACAAAAAGGCGAAGGCTATTTGCCTCACGAATATTTTTATAAAATTTTATTATCTGGTCGTTTAAAACAACATTATGAAATTGATCCAAAAAACTCATGGTTGTTGGCTGCCGCTGAAAAGAATTTGCCAATGGTTGTTCCAGGTTGGGAAGATTCAACTACAGGAAATATTTTTGCAGGTCATTTGATCAAAGGTGATATTAAAAAACCTACGACTGTAAAATCAGGTATTCAATACATGACTTCTTTTGCAGAGTGGTACATGGCAGCTTCTAAGAAAGCTGATATCGGTTTCTTCCAAATCGGTGGTGGTATTGCTGGTGATTTCCCAATTTGTGTTGTGCCAATGTTGCACCAAGATTTGGGTTATACCGAAGTAAAATGCTGGAAATATTTCTGCCAGATTTCTGACTCTACAACTTCTTACGGTTCATACTCGGGTGCAGTACCAAATGAAAAAATCACTTGGGGTAAACTTGAGGTCGACACTCCAAGATTTATCGTTGAATCCGATGCAACTATTGTTGCGCCTTTGATGTTCTCATACATTTTAGGATTGTAATTCATGGTACAAATGAGTGGCATCTATCAAGGAGAAAAACGCTGCGAGATGACTCATGGTCCATCTCAGGCGCGTCTCCATACAGATGCCCCTCGTGACAATCACGGCAAGGGCGAGGCTTTTTCTCCGACTGATATGGTCGGTGCTGCTCTTGCTACTTGTGCAATTACAACGATGGCGATTTTTGCTGATAAGGAAGGTGTGGACTTAAAAGGTTCACATTTTACTGTCAGTAAAGAAATGCAAGTTTCTCCGCGACAGATCAGTCGCCTCACAGTGCAAATTCATTTACCAAAATTTGTGAGTGCAGAACAGCGTTTGCGATTTGAAGAGATCGGACGCAATTGTCCTGTTAAACGCAGTTTAAATGCTCAAGTCGAAAGTCCCATAGAATTTATTTGGGACCTTTAGATTTTTAAATAATTACTTCTGACAATCTCTCAGTTTTTCTAAGCGAGCACCAAAATAGGTGTTTGCTTTGTCTAAACGCCAAAGTGGGTATGGATAATAAATAGCTTCAGCACATTGACCAGCCTGAGCTACAGCCCATTGGCGATCTTCGGCAGAAGCAGTGACGATTTCACCAGATGGTTCTTTGATGGCAACTGCGAATGAATACAGCTGTGGGTTTATCTTTTGTGTTGGATCGGTTTGCATCAAAGCAATGTCTAACTGAATTTTTTCTACTTTTTCGATAACACCAACGACTTTACGAGAAAAAATATAACTATAAAAATTGATAAATGTGTAACCGAAAGTGACCACCAATAATAACGCTAAAACAGAGAAAATATATTTTTTCATAAACTACACCTCGTAAAGAAACTGGTTTGTGCCTAAATCTACAAATAAAACTGTTAGTATGCAAAAACATAACAGTTAAGTATGAGATTGTTTTTTTACTATACAACATTGTGCTTAGCGCCACCGTTATGGAGACTTGAGTGAGATTTTAAACAAGGGGGGGGTTCTTTTGTGTAAATCACTCAAGCAGACAGTGGTGTAGTCTAGGTCAATATAGCTAGAAGCTTATTGTTAGACAGTTCGCCAGTTGGAGGATTACAGAATGTTTTTTTTGAAATCCTATGTTAGATTTTTTAACAGATGAGTGAATTATCCAGCCCACAATATTTTGCCTATTCAGCTTTGCCTGATCGTCTTGATGATTTGAAGCAAGAAATTGCACAGCATCCTCAAATCAGTTTGTTGCATACATTTGGTTCGGTATGTGTGGCCCAAGGGGAATACCGTCCACTGATTTTTTCGCAGAATGATTGGCTGGATGTAAAGATGGCTAAATTTGAATCCATTCAGCAGGCTGCGCAAATTTTAAAATCAGAAGGTAAGATTTGGCACTGTGAAGGTGATCAGTACTTTCGTAGATCCACTTTGATTCAAGAAAAATTAATTTCACCTAAAAAAACAATCCGCCATTGGGGTGATTCTCCATTGAACAGAAGTCTTGGGGCTTGGCTGTTACAAGACGAAAAAACTTTGTGGTATTCGTCACAAACGACATCGCCGTATCCAGCAGGGGTGGCTGAATATGCAGAAACAAAATTGGCACCTTCGCGAGCTTATCTAAAGCTTTGGGATTTTTTTAATCAACGTGAACAGCGTCCAAAGCCTGGTGAGGTTTGCATTGATCTTGGTTCTTGCCCTGGCGGATGGACTTGGGTTTTAGCTGAAAATAAAAATCAGGTTTTAAGTGTCGACAAGGCACCATTGACCTTGGATTTGAATAAATACCCACTGGTTAAAAAAATTAAACAGGATGCTTTTGTTATGAAGCCGCAAGACGTTGGAGCCGTGGATTGGCTGTTTTCTGATATTATTTGTTATCCAGAGAGACTGTTGGAGTTGGTCCATTTATGGAATGACAGTGGTTTGGTAAAAAACTTTGTTTGTACGATAAAATTTCAAGGGCCAACTGATTTTGTGGCCATGAATAATTTCTTAAAAATTTCGGGATCAAAAATTGAACACCTCAGTCAAAATAAACATGAGGTGACTTGGTTCTTGTTGCGCGATTGAACTGGTATCAGTCATAGCTTCAAGATTTTGTACGTTCTTATTTGCAAGATTATTACAATGTCAAACTTAGCAGCTCTTACGTTGCATTTCGTCTTAGTGCCACTAAGTATTCCATCTGTATGCTAACTATTTTCCTTCGTTGATCATTTCTCTAACGAAAGTTGGCAACTGATATGCGCCTACGTGCAAAGCTTCGTTGTAATATTGCAGTTTGTTTTTAGCAGCAAACTCACGAGCTTTTTCGCTGTCGAAATCTTTCACCGGATGTTTGCTTGATTTGCAACTCATCTGAATGCTCCACATTCCTGATGGGTAACTGGTCGCGTGAAACAAAGACGTGTGAACATTTTTTTGTCCAAAAATTCTTTTTAAGCATTGGTTCAATTCAACAAAAGCATTTTGGTGAAACATTGGCGATTCACCTTGAGTGACAACAACTCCGTCTGCGTTCAGGCAGCGATAACAGTTTTTCCAAAAACTCTCAGAGAATAAACCTTTAGCTGGGCCTTCTGGGTCTGAACCATCAACAATGATAATATCATATTTTGCATCAGGTGATTTTTCGACAAAATCTATTCCATCAGCAATTTTTAAATCTAATTTTGGATTTCCAAATTGGCTGGCAATAGTTGGTAAAAATTGTTTTGATGCTTCAACAACTACTTCGTCGATTTCTACCATGGTGACTTTTTCAACCGATGGGTATTTTAAAACTTCACGAATAGTTCCGCCATCGCCACCGCCAATAACTAAAATATTTTTTGGGTTTGGGTGGATCTGCATGGCTTGATGAGAGATCATCTCGTGGTAATGAGCCTCGTCGCGTTCTGTGCACATAATCATGTTATCAATCGTCAGCATTTTTCCATAAGCTTCGGTGTCGTAAACACGGACAGTTTGAAATGGAGATTTTTTATTGAACAAAATGTCTTTGCTATAACGAAGAGACAAAGCTTGGTTTTCATCTTTATCAGTAAACCACATGCTTCTTTGGTAATTGGGCTCGATACGTTTTTGTAGATCTTCGCGGCCTTCTTCGACTTTGTAATCGGCGCGTTTTAATAGTGATAATGATCCACGGTACATTTCAATTGCAGAATAATTTTGTGCTTCAAAAACCTTACGTAAATGATCAAAAGAAACCCAAGGATCAACGCTTGTACCGCAGGTAAATAAATCAACTGCTGCGTACTGATATTCTGGCCAAGTATGAATCGCCAAATGGCTTTCTTGGATAACAACAACACCAGAAACGCCATAAGGAGAAAAATGGTGAAAGCTGGATTGGATAACTGTTGCGCCAGCATCTTTAGCGGCATCAATCATGCCTTTTTCTATAGCAGCAACGTCATTTAAGATATCAGATGAACAACCTATAAACTCAACAAGAATGTGGCGGCCTAATGAATTCAATTTATTCTCCCGTAATTGGTAAAACGCCTGACGATACAGGTAGGTAGTAGCGCGATAGGCGGTTTAAAACCAAAAACGAGAGAGAGTCAATAAAACTGTAATCTTAGACTAAAAATCCTGAATTTGATCAGCCAAATCTGGAAAATCAATGAAAGGATTTCTGTCGCCTTGAGCTTGTTCAATAGTTTCATTGCGCTTAAACTCATCAGCATCAACTGGATACTCATGATTCCACTTTTTCAGAGTTGCTTCTTCAGCGTCACTGATTTTCATTTGATATCTTGTAGCGAAATACAAAATAGCTCTTGCTGCGCGGCCTTTATGGTCATGAGGTGGTTCAAATACAATCTCACCTTTGAGGGCAGAATGACCTAATTTTGCAATTGGACACTTTAAAGCTTCTGTCGTGGCTTTAACCTCGCCAAACCGTAAACTGCTGCGGTGAGAATTCATTTCGCTGTCGGTTGGGAAAAGATGGTGTAGATCTGATTTTTGTAGTTCCGTCGGAAAACGTCCCGTAAAGCGGCTTTGCGGCCATGTGTGCTCGGTATTTAAGATTTTTCCGTCTGGAATCTGACCTGGGCCAATTCCATTCTGTGGCGGAAAATCATTGTTTGTGAAAACTCTTTCACAGTAGACATCTTTAATTGAGAATTGTTTGCCCTCTTGTTTCAAATACATTTTTTCACCAAACATCAATTTGCGCGCGCCTTCATAGCCAAGGGCTGTGTGAACGATGCAAGGTGCTGGTTTGCCTGCACAGTTGTCATAAACTTCGTCCAATTGACCTGGGTGTTTTACGTGGCCACCGCTAAGGATTTTAAATAAGCTTTGTAGCAATTCTTGATTGTGTACTGTTCCACTTTGATAGTCGCGATAAAAATCTTGGCCATAATAACCAGGTAATAGCGGGCCACCAGCTAAGCTCAATGAAGAGATTAGAATAGTTGCAGTTGTTAATGTGATCGCGAATTTGTTTAAGCGCTT
>JACCDN010647822.1_pt1 | contig 12097 bp, 8 predicted proteins | sample 7441691 | NCBI WGS metagenome assembly JACCDN01 (sample SAMN15323439, study PRJNA562643) | freshwater metagenome | isolation source: river surface water | place: USA:Blue River Watershed | collected 2017-08-16 | reverse complement strand
GCGTCAGCTTGCTTGGCTGCGGCAATGGCCTCGCTGGCATCGCTTTGGCTGCCATTGAAAAACAGGTTGAGCAAGACCGCACTGAGCGAGGCCAGCAAGATGCCCGACTCGATCAGCGGATGCAGACCATGCGGCATCCATTGTTTGAAGTTGGGCGCGATCAGCGGAATCATGCCAACGCCAATCGAGATGGCCACGATCAACGAATTGAAGCGGTTGTTCTTGAAGTCCACGCTCGCCAGGATGCGAATGCCGGTGGCGGCCACCATGCCAAACATCACCAGGCCAGCGCCACCCAGCACCACGGTGGGCAGGGATTCCACCAGCGCAGCCATTTTGGGCAACAGCCCCAAGGCGATGAGGATCAGGCCGCCTGCCACGCACACAAAGCGGCTCTTGACCCCAGTCACGGCCACCAGCCCCACGTTCTGCGAAAAGCTGGTGTAGGGAAAGGTGTTGAAGATGCCGCCGAGCAAGGTACCCAGGCCATCGGTGCGCAGGCCTGAGCTCAATGCGGGTTGATCGATGGGTTTGCCCGTCATTTCGCTCAAGGCCAAGAACATGCCCGTCGATTCAATCATGACCACGATCATGACCAGGGTCATGGTCAAAATGAGCACGGGATCAAAGATGGGCATGCCAAAGTGAAAGGGCATGATCACATCGAACCAAGCGGCCTTGCCCACCTTCTCAAAAGTCATGAGCCCCATGGCGGTGGCCACCACGCCACCGATGACGATGCCCAGCAGCACCGAGATGTTGGCCACAAAGCCTTTGGCAAAGCGCGAAATCAGCAAAATGGCGCACAGCACCAGGGCGGCGATGCCCACACCGGTGAGGTCGGCGTACTTGGGGTTGGGCATCTTGGGCACGAGCGCCAGATCTTTGGGGATGGGCGGCAGGGCAGAGCCGGGCGCGCTGGCGGCGGCTGTGGCGGCATCCAGCCACTGCTTGTGTTCAGGCGCGAGCACCGAAGGTGCTGTTGGACCGACCGGGTTACCAAAAATCCAGTTGATGCCAATGCGCATGAGGCTGATGCCAATCACGGCAATGATGGTGCCAGTGACCACAGGCGGGAAGAACCTGAGCATGCGGCTCACCAGTGGCGCAATGAGGATGGAGATCAGGCCAGCACCAATGATGGAGCCAAAGATCAATTGCGCACCCGCTGTGCCCGGATTGGCATTGGCCATGGCTACCATGGGGGCGACGGCGGCAAAGGTCACGCCCATCATCACGGGCAGGCGAATGCCAAACCACTGGGTTGCGCCCAGGGATTGGATCAGCGTCACCAGGCCGCAGCAAAACAGGTCTGCCGAGATCAGGAAGGCCACATCTTCTGGGCTGAGCTTGAGCGCACGGCCAATGATGAGGGGAACGGCCACAGCGCCGGCATACATCACCAGCACGTGCTGCAAGCCCAGGGCGGCGAGCTGGCCAGAGGGCAGCCGCGCATCGACAGGGTGAACGGAAGAGGTCATGGATCGAGCTCCTAGAAAGGAATTTGAACGATTAAGGGTTAATGCATTCAAAACTGTATACACAATTACACGGCGTGAACTCAGGACAAACCCAGGCTTTCTAGAATGCCCGCATGCACCCATCCCCCCTTTTGAACGGCCTCAACGATGAGCAGCGCCACGCCGTCTTGCTTCCCGACACCCATGCGCTGATCCTCGCGGGCGCGGGATCGGGCAAAACCCGAGTCCTCACCACCCGCATGGCCTGGCTGCTGCAAAGCCAGCGGTGTTCGCCAGGGGGCATTCTTGCGGTCACCTTCACCAACAAGGCCGCGCGCGAAATGCTCACTCGCTTGCAAGCCATGTTGCCGCTGAACGTGAGGGGCATGTGGGTGGGCACCTTCCATGGCTTGTGCAACCGCATGCTGCGCGCGCACTGGAAGCTGGTGGCCTTGCCCCAGGCCTTTCAGATCCTCGACACCCAGGACCAGCTCTCCGCCCTCAAGCGCGTCTACAAGGCCAATGGCATTGACGAGGAGCGATTGCCCATCAAGCCCACCCAGTGGTTCATCGCCGGCTGCAAGGAAGACGGACTTCGCCCCAACGACGTCGATGCCCGCGACCCCGACACGCGCAAGCGCGTGGAGATCTATGCGCTCTACGAGGCCCAATGCCAACGCGAGGGCGTGGTGGACTTTGGCGAATTGATGCTGCGCTCCTACGAATTGCTGCGCGACAACACCGCCTTGCGCGAGCACTACCAGCATCGCTTCTCGCATGTGCTCGTCGATGAATTTCAGGACACCAACCGCTTGCAATACGCCTGGCTCAAGTTGTTGTGCGGTCCCCAGACCAGCCTCTTTGCCGTGGGCGACGATGACCAGAGCATCTACGCCTTTCGCGGCGCTCGCGTAGGCAACATGGCCGACTTCGTGCGCGAGTTTGAAGTGCAGCACACCATCAAGCTCGAACAGAACTACCGCAGCCATTCCAATATCCTTGACAGTGCCAACGCCCTGATTGGCCACAACAAGAACCGCCTGGGCAAGAACTTGCGCACCGATGCGGGCGCAGGCGAGCCCGTGCGGGTGGTGGCCTTGTCCACCGATCTGGCCGAGGCCCAGTGGCTGGTGGAGGAGATTCGCCACCTCAAGCGCGAAGGCCGCGAGGCCACCGGCGGCACAGGGGTGGACAGGCTGGACGAAGTGGCGGTCCTCTACCGCAGCAACGCACAAAGCCGTGTGCTCGAAACCGCGCTCTTCAATGCGGGCATGCCTTACCGCGTGTATGGAGGCATGCGATTTTTCGAGCGTGCCGAGATCAAACATGCCCTGGCTTACCTGCGCTTGCTCGACAACCCCAACGACGACACCAGTTTTTTGCGGGTGGTGAATTTCCCGCCGCGTGGCATTGGCGCGCGCAGCATCGAGCAGCTCCAGGACGCAGCGCGTGCGCAAGGCGCGTCACTGTCGCAGGCGGTGGCTCAGGTGAGTGGCGCAGCGGGCGCCAAACTCAATGGCTTCATTGCCTTGCTCGATGTCATCCGCGAGGCCGGTCAAGGTCAACCCTTGCGACAGTGGGTGGAGCTGGTGTTGCAGCACAGTGGCCTCATTGAGCACTACCGCAAGGACCGCGAGGGCGAAGACCGCATCGACAACCTCAACGAACTCGTCACGGCTGCCGAAAGCTTTGTGACCCAGGAAGGTTTTGGCAAACAAGCACCCGGCAGTGAGGAGTCGGCCTGGGTGAACCCCGACACGGGCGAGACCGAATCGCCGCTGAGTGCTTTTTTGACGCATGCCGCGCTGGAGTCGGGCGACAACCAGGCGCAGGCCGGGCAGGAGGCCGTGCAACTCATGACGGTTCATTCGGCCAAGGGGCTGGAGTTTGATGCGGTGTTCATCACTGGCATGGAGGAGGCCTTGTTCCCCCATGAAAACGCGCTCAACGACCTCGATGGACTCGAGGAGGAGCGTCGCCTCATGTATGTGGCCATCACGCGGGCACGCAAGCGCCTCTACCTGAGCCACACCGAGCAACGCATGTTGCACGGACAAACGCGCTTTCACATTCGAAGCCGCTTCATTGACGAATTGCCCGAGCAAGCCATCAAGTGGATTCACCAGACTCACCCCGCCGGGGCTGGCTATGGCTGGAGCGCAGGGGGCAGGGCCGGTGGCAGCATGGCCTGGGGTTCGCAGAGCGCAGCCCCGTGGTCGGGGTCAGCGGGTGCGCCCGCAGCGGTGGCTCAACCCAAAGCCCAGGCAGAAAGCCGTCATGCCTGGCTCAAGCAGGGCAGCCAGGTGTTTCACACCAAGTTTGGCGAAGGCACGGTCTTGGCCGTCGAGGGCATCAACGACGACGCGCGCGCGCAAATCAACTTCTCGCGCCATGGGGTCAAGTGGTTGGCCTTGTCGGTGGCCAAGCTCACGCCCATTGCCTAAGTGGTGGGGGGCATGGTTGCCCCAAGGGGGTGTGCAGCCTCAGGCTTGCAGGTCCAGCTGGGGCTCAAAGCAGGCCATGAAGCTGAAGTAGCTGGAGGTGAAAAACATGGCCGCCAGCAAGATCAGCGCTGGCGTGAGCGTGAGGCTTGAAGCCTCGCCCAGGTCCAGCAAACCCGACACAAAGATCACCGCAAAGATCACGACCAGGATCAGCACGATCCAGGTGATGAGGTAGACCAGAAACGCTTTCCAGTTGGAGAGGCACGCCATCAGGCTGAAAAAAAGGCTTTTGGACACTGGCACGCCATGCCATTGCACGAGGGCTGGCGCATGCCAAAACATCGCCGAGACCGGGATGTAGACCAGCGTGGCGGTCCAGACGGCCGATTCAAACGACGCGGATTGCAAAAGCTCGGGCGTGATTTGCCCACCAAACAGGTAGAGCGACGCGAATTGACCGTCGTCGATCAAGGCCGACAGGCCCAGCACGCCCACAAAAAAGAACACATAGGCCAGGCCCAGGCGAAGGGCGGCATTGCGCCGTTCGACGCCAGATCGAAAGGCGGTGAACAGAACCGTGGGCATGGGGAATTGCCCCTGATGCGCCATGCGGGCTGCGGCCATGAGGCCCAGGCTGAATGCAGGAATGAAGACGATGGCGATGAGGTTGCCAATGCGCGGGATGAAGGCAAAGAGGGAGGTGATGATGATGAACATCAAGAAAAGCCCCCCCATGGCAAACGGCTGGCGCCAAAAGGTTCGGATGCCCAATCGCACCCAGGTTGCCCCTTCAGAGGCTTTGACCACATTGAGTTTCATGATGACAGTGTGACAGGGTGTTGGATGCGTTGCAGGATCACGCGCTCAAAGTGGGTGGGATCGTGGGGTTTGAGCAGGCTGGCCTCGCGGGGCAGGTGAAAGTCCCACAGGCGCGAAGTCCAAAAGCGCAGGGCGGCCGCGCGCAGCATGGGATTAAAGAGGCTGCGTTCGGCAGCGCTCAAAGGGCGCTCCTTCTGATAAGCCTGCAAGAAGGCAGCCAGGCGCTGCTCATCCCACTCGCCGGTGGTCAGGTCGATGCACCAGTCGTTGAGGCACACACACAAGTCAAACAGCCAGGCATCGTGCCCTGCGAAGTAGAAATCGAACACGCCGCACAAGACCTCGCCGTCGAACATGACGTTGTCGCGAAAGCCGTCGGCATGCACAGGCCCGCGAGGCAAAGCGGCGTAGGCGGAGAGGCTGGCCACATGGTTCTGAAAGGCCAGCTCCTGGGTGATGAGTTGCTGCTGTGCTTCGTTCAAATGTGGCATCACCACCGGGATGGTTTCGTTCCACCAGGGCAGGCCACGCAAATTGGGCTGCAAGCCATCGAAGCCCTCGCCAGCACGGTGCATGCGAGCAAGCCAGTGACCCATTTGGCGGCAATGCACGGCTTGCGGTTGCAGCTGGGGTTGACCCTGGAGGCGGTCGACCACGGCAGCGGGCTTGTCGGCCACCGTGAGCAGGATCTGGCCTTGCTGGTTGGCATGCGGGGCGGGCACAGGGATGCCTTGCTGCGCCAGCCAGCGCATGAGTTCCAGGTAGTAGGGCAGCTCGGCATGGCTGAGCCTTTCGAACAAGGTCAGGACGAATTCGCCCTGATCGGTGTTCAAAAAATAGTTGGTGTTTTCGATGCCGCCCTGGATGCCGGTGAGGCTTTCAAACTCACCGATCGCCATGGTGGCAAGCAATTCTCGAACGTGGTCTTCGCTGACGGCGGTGTAAACGGCCATGGGGAGGGTACTCACAAGGAAGCCGCATTGTAGGTCGAGGCACAATGCACCCATGCAAGACCCTGCCCCCATGCTGCTGCTGGTCGATGGCTCCAGCTATCTGTACCGTGCCTTTCACGCCATGCCCGATTTGCGCGCTGTGCCTGGCGATCCCAACAGTGCCCCCACGGGAGCCTTGCGCGGCATCATCAACATGCTGCAAAGCCTGCGCAAAGACTACCCCGCCATGCACCTGGCCTGTGTGTTCGATGCGCCGGGTCCCACCTTCCGCGATGCCTTGTACCCACAGTACAAGGCCAACCGCTCGCCCATGCCCGACGACTTGCGCGCGCAAATCGAACCCATCCACGAGGTGGTCCGCTTGCTGGGCTGGCCGTTGTTGCACGTGCCCGAGGTGGAGGCCGACGATGTGATTGGCACCTTGGCCAAGCGCGCCGCCGACCAAGGCTGGCGCGTCATCATCTCCAGCGGCGACAAAGACCTCAGCCAATTGGTCAACGAACACATCACCATCATCGACACCATGAACGGCAAGGTGCGCGATGTGGCCGGCGTGACCGCCGAATTCGGTGTGCCGCCCTCGCGCATGATCGACTTTCAGGCGCTGGTGGGCGACACCGTGGACAACGTGCCGGGCGTGAACAAGGTTGGCCCCAAGACAGCTGCCAAGTGGTTGCAGACTTATGGCGATCTCGATGCCCTCGTGGCCAAGGCCAGTGAAGTCACGGGCGTGGTGGGCGAGAACCTTCGCCAGGCCTTGGATTGGTTGCCCACGGCGCGGCAACTGGTCACCATTCGCACCGACTGCGACCTGAGCCAGGCCTTGCCCACATGGCCAGGGCTGGAGGCCTTGGCCGGTGCAAGTCCTGACCTTGACGCCCTCACGGCCTTTGCCGAGCGCTTTGGCTTTCGCGGCCTCATGAAGAGTTTGCAGGCCTCGGTCTCGGGTGAGGCGGGCGGCAAATCCACTTCACGTGCGGCCACGCGCGAACCCGTGGCCGGCCTGGTGGACGCAGAGCCCACAGGTCCTGCACCCGCCGCGGTGGACCTGCAAGTCGAGATCGTCACCGAGCCCCACCACTGGGCTCAATGGCTGGCGCGTTTGCAGTCGGCCGAGCTGGTGGCCATCGACACCGAGACCGACAGCCTGGACGCCATGCAAGCGCAACTGGTGGGCATCAGCCTGAGCGTGAGCCCTGAGCTGGCTGCCTACGTGCCACTGGCGCACGTGGGGCCTGATGCGCCCACGCAGTTGCCACTGGCGCAAGTGCTGGCTGACCTCAAGCCCTGGCTGGAAAACCCGCGTGCCCTCAAGCTGGGGCAGCATGTCAAGTACGACCAGCATGTGTTCGCCAACCATGGCATTCGCGTGCGCGGCTACGCCCACGACACCCTCTTGCAAAGTTATGTGCTGGAGGTCCACCTCGCGCACAGCCTTGAGAGCCTGGCCTTGCGGCATTTGCATCGCGAAGGCCTGAGCTATGAAGACTTGTGCGGCAAAGGGGCCAAGCAAATCCCGTTTGCCCAGGTCGATGTGGCGCAGGCCGCGCGGTACTCTGGCGAGGACGCCAGCTTCACCCTGCAAGTGCATCAGGTCTTGTGGACGCGCTTGCAGGCCAACCCCGACTTGCTCGCCGTCTACGAATTGGAAATCGCCACCAGCGATGTGCTCTTCACCATGGAGCGGCATGGCGTGTGTGTCGATGCCACGACCCTCATGACGCAAAGCCACGAGTTGGGACAGCGCATCATGGGCTTGGAACAGCAGGCCTATGAACTCGCCGGCCAGCCATTCAATCTGGGCAGCCCCAAACAGTTGGGCGAAATCTTTTTCGACAAGCTCCAGTTGCCCGTCATCAAGAAAACCGCCACGGGCGCGCGCAGCACCGACGAAGAGGTGCTGGAAAAACTCGCCGAGGATTACCCCTTGCCGGCCAAGATTCTTGAATACCGGTCCCTGGCCAAACTCAAAAACACCTACACCGACAAGCTCGCCACGCTGGCCAATCCCATCACAGGGCGCGTGCACACGCACTATGCGCAGGCGGTGGCGGTGACGGGGCGCTTGTCCAGCAGCGACCCCAATTTGCAAAACATCCCCATTCGCACAGCCGAGGGTCGCCGCGTGAGGGAGGCCTTTGTGGCGCCCGAGGGCTGTGTGCTCGCCAGCGCCGATTACAGCCAGATCGAGCTGCGCATCATGGCGCACATCAGCCAAGATGCCGCGCTCATCGCAGCCTTCCAGCAAGGGCTGGATGTGCACCGCGCCACCGCTGCCGAGGTGTTTGGCTTGGCGCCCGAGGCGGTGTCGTCCGAGCAACGCCGCTATGCCAAGGTCATCAACTTTGGCCTCATCTATGGCATGAGCGCCTTTGGTCTGGCCAAGGCCTTGGGCGTGGATCAGGCCGCGGCCAAGGCTTACATCGATCGCTACTTTCAACGCTTTGCAGGGGTCAAGGCCTACATGGACGACATCCGCGAGCAAGCCCGCGAGCAAGGCTATGTGCAAACCGTGTTTGGACGGCGCTTGTATCTGCCCGACATTCGCGCCAATGGTCCACGACGCGCAGGTGCAGAGCGCGCCGCCATCAATGCACCCATGCAAGGCACGGCGGCGGATCTCATCAAGATGAGCATGGTGAGCGTGCAGGCCACGCTCGACGCGCTCAACAGCCCCGTCAAGATGATCATGCAGGTGCACGACGAATTGGTGTTCGAGTTGCCTCTCTCGCATCAGGATTGGGTGCGCACCGAGGTGCCACGCCTCATGGCCGAGGTGGCCAATTTGCGTGTGCCCCTGCTGGCCGAGGTGGGCATGGGACCCAATTGGGAACAGGCCCATTAAAGATGAAACTTTGCCCCGCACAGGGCTTTGCTTTGTGACAAGATGACGGATTCACAACCCCCTCTCACACGTCAACCATGAACAATTGGATCAACGATACCCAGGCCTTGTTGGATGTCCCGGCCCAAGCCCCGCACCACGCCTTGAATCGACGCGGATTGCTCAAGTCCAGCCTGGGCGTGGGCTATGCACTTGCAGCCATGCCCATCATGGCGCAAACGGCCATCAAAACCGATGCCCAAGGTCTGGACGTGGGCGAGGTCGTCATCAAGGTGGGCAACGATCAGGTGCCCGTTTACCGCGCACGCCCAGCCCAATCCACCAACGCCCCGGTGGTGTTGGTGATCTCTGAAATTTTTGGTGTTCACGATTACATCGCCGATGTGGCGCGTCGCCTGGCCAAGGCTGGTTACTACGCCATGGCGCCCGATTTGTTCATGCGCCAAGGCGACCCCAGCTCTTATGGCGAGATCGCCAAACTCAACGCCGAAGTGATCAGCAAAGTGCCCGATGCGCAAGTGATGGGCGACCTCGACGCCTGCGTTGAATTCGCCGCCACCGAAGGCGCAGACACCCTGCGCCTGGCCATCACTGGTTTTTGCTGGGGCGGACGCATCACCTGGCTGTATGCCGCGCACCAACCCAAGCTCAAGACTGCGGTGGCCTGGTATGGCCGTCTGGTGGGGCAGACCAATGCCTTTCAAACCGCGCACCCCTTGAGCCTGGCGGCTCAAGTCAAAGTGCCTGTGCTGGGCTTGTATGGTGGCGAGGACACAGGCATCCCCGTGAGCACCGTGGATCAAATGAAGCAAGCCCTGGCCAAAGCGCCGGGTGCGGCTTCCCGTTCTGAATTCGTCATCTATCCGCAAGCGCCCCATGCCTTCCATGCGGACTATCGCGGCACTTATCGCGCCGATGCCGCACAGGACGGCTGGCAGCGCATGTTGGCCTGGTTCAAGAAATACGGGGTCTGAGTCCATCCATGTTCGAGGTCTTGTTGGGTACTGCATTGAGCGGCGTGGGCAGTGTGCTCATCGCCGCCTGGTTGACCCAAGCGTTGTTGGCGCGCTGGAGCCGGGCTTTGCTGAGCCTGGCTGCCGGGGCCTTGTTGGCCACCGCACTCATGCATTTGTTGCCCGAGGCGTTCGAGTCGGGGATGGACGCCCATGGTCTCTTTGCGACCTTGCTCGGTGGGTTGGTGTTCTTCTTTTTGCTCGACAAGGCCGAGCTGTGGCACCACGGTCATGAGCACCACCAAGGCCTGGGTCACAACGATCAAGATCATGGACATGACCATGCGCACGCGCACGATCACACGCATGACCACGCACATGGCCATGCGCACGGCTATGCAGGCAGTTGGTCCGTTCTGTTTGGCGACAGCATCCACGCTTTGGGCGATGGCATCTTGGTCGCTGCTGCGTTTTTGATCCATCCCTCCTTGGGTTGGGCAGCGTGCGTGGCCGTCCTGGCCCACGAAGTCCCTCACCACATCGGTGACTTGGTGGTGTTGCGGCAAAACGGTCAGGCGCTCTCCAGTGCGCTGGGGCGTTTGTGCCTGGCGGGTTCAGCCACCATGGTCGGTGGGGTGGTGGGTTATGCCTTCATCCAAGGCCACGAAGACTGGTTGCCTTACTGGGTGGTCCTGGCCAGCAGCAGCTACATCTACGTCTCGCTGGCAGACCTGATCCCGCAGTTGCAACAACGCCTGAGCGCGCGAGAGACGCTGGTCCAGGTGGTGGCCCTGGCCCTGGGCATCGCGTTGGTGAGCCTCACCGCCAGCCTCACGCACGGCATGCACTGAATTCAGGCTTCGTCGCCTTTGGCGCAGGGCAGGCCGGGTGTGTTGCACCATTCACTCCAGCTGCCGGGGTAGAGGCGCGCACGCCCCAGCCCCGCCACTTCCATGGCCAAGAGGTTGGGGATGGCACTGATGCCACTGCCGCACTGGTGAATCACTTGAGCAGGATCTTGGCCTGCGAGCAATGCCAAAAATTCTTCGCGCAGTTGTGCTGCGGGCTTGAATAAACCATCGGCTTGCAGGTTGAGTTGAAAGGGGCGGTTGCGTGCGCCAGGAATATGGCCTGCCACTGGATCCAGCGGCTCCGTCTCGCCCAGGTAACGGGGGCGTGCGCGGGCATCGACGATCACAGGTCCTTTACCCAGGCTGGCCGCCACTTGCTGGGTGGTGAGCCAGTCCACTCGGGCATCGCGCAAGGCCAGCGTGCAAGCGGGTACAGCCTCAGCGGGACCTGAAGACACTGCATGCCCTGCAGCCTGCCATGCGGCCAGACCGCCATCGAGTACAGCCACCGCTTCGTGGCCACACCATTTGAGCAACCACCACAGGCGAGCGCAGTAATTGGCTTGTTGTTGGTCGTACACCACCACCTGGGTGTGGTTGTCCACGCCATGTTGCCCCATCCATTCGGCCACCCGTTCCCGCGGGGGCAAGGGATGGCGGCCGGCATTGATGCCGTCGGCCACGCTGCCGCACAAATCGCCTTGCACATCGGCGTAGTGTGCGCCGGGCAGGTGCGACTTGAGGAACATCTCCAGACCGAGCGGCGGGTTCATGAGGTCGCCGCTGCAATCAAAGATGCGCACGCGTTCGCCGCGTTCGAGCAGGCGGGAGAGTTCGGTCACAGTGATCAGGGTGGTGTGCATGGGGTGGCTTTCAAAAAAAGATGTCAGTCCTCGCATCATCCAGGACTTGATGCGGGCTTGTGGGTCAGGGATTCAAGTCATGAAGTGCCGCTAATTGCGTCTTCAAGTCGCTCAACTCTGTCATGCCGGAGTCGATTGGGATGAACAACCCAAAGGCCATGAACAAGGGTCGGAGCAGGCAATGAAGGACTTGAGACGCATCACCATTCAAATCGAAACAATGAATCATATTCCGGAATCTATTTCCGAAGTTTGCGTTGCGAACGACACCTTTTTATACATGGGCTGTATGCAGTTCATGGGGACAATCAAAAGTTAATTCGAGTCAGTCATCATGGATGTTTTTGTTGTCACGATCACTTCGAAGGACGGCGTCAGCACGCAAAAAGTGTTGCTCAAGTCCAAGGGATTGAATCCCGTTGTGCGCTCCCCTGGTGGGAACGCCAAGGTCGTAGCGACTTTGGTGGATGCACTTGAACCGGGCCAAGGCCCACTTAGCGCAAATAGTGCAGATGCGCAATTTCCTGTTGAACCACTGGAGTTGGCACCGTTGTCTGCCGACGCCAGTCAGCCGGCCGATCTCGCGGACAGCCCCTCGCAAGTTCCGCTGTCTGGACAGGCCTGGGAGGTCGTCGATGCGGACCACCCGGTGGAGTCAGGCCATGAACCTGCCCTCACCCTGGAGGGGCAAGCGCTTGAGCTCATGGCGCAGGCCAACATCCCCATTGCCTTGCCCACGGCCACGTATTCGGCCACGGCCACCACCTCGGCGGCAACATCGGCAGCCACCTCTTCCGCGTCTTCAGCAGCCACTTCAGCAGCGACCTCTGCCACCACGGCGTCCGCTGCATCAGGCATGGGCAGCGCAGCGGTTGTGGCCGAAACCGGGGGGATGGTCGGCCTGGGTTT
>JACCDN010281005.1_pt1 | contig 12097 bp, 8 predicted proteins | sample 7441691 | NCBI WGS metagenome assembly JACCDN01 (sample SAMN15323439, study PRJNA562643) | freshwater metagenome | isolation source: river surface water | place: USA:Blue River Watershed | collected 2017-08-16 | reverse complement strand
GTAGACGCGGTCGAAATCCCAGTGCAGTTCGGCGCCAACCTCGACCGGACCGTTCTTGAAGCGAGCAACCTCGGTTAGGTGCAGGTCGCCGCCTTCAAAAACGCCCGCGACAATGCGACCCGAGCTTGCGCCCAGGTCGATTGCTGCGAAAATGCCGGCCATTTTTGTCGAACTTTTCTATCGAAGGAACGCCGCTGCAACACCGGCATCAACCGGAATGTGCAGGCCGGTGGTGTGGGTGAGCTCACCAGCGGTCAATGCAATAACTGCGTTGGCAACGGTCTCTGGCAAAACTTCGCGCTTCAAAATGGTGCGCTGCGCGTAGTACTTGCCCAAGTCGTTTTCGTTTACGCCGTAAACCTTGGCGCGCGAAGCTCCCCAGCCGCCGGCAAAGATGCCAGAGCCGCGAACCACGCCATCCGGGTTAATGCCGTTCACACGGATGCCGTGTTCGCCAAGCTCAACCGCAAGCAGGCGAACCTGGTGCGCTTGGTCGGCCTTGGTCGCCGAGTAGGCGATGTTGTTAGGGCCGGCAAACACCGAGTTCTTAGACGAGATGTAGATGATGTCGCCGCCCATCTTTTGGTCGAGAAGAATGCGAGCAGACTCACGCGAAACCAAGAACGAACCGCGAGCCATTACGTCATGCTGAAGATCCCAGTCGCGCTGGGTTGTCTCAAGCAGTGGCTTCGAGAGTGACAAACCGGCGTTGTTGACGATTAGGTCAACGCCACCGAAGGCTACTGATGCCTCGGCAAGCGCCTGCTGAATGGCTGCCTCGCTGGTCACATCGATGTGCACTGCAACCGCGTTGTCGTGCCCAAGTGACTCGGCGACGGCCTTTGCGTTTTCGAGGTTCAAGTCGGCGATAATCACGCAGCCGCCTTCGGCAACAATGCGCTCGGCAATTGCCTTGCCAATGCCGCTGCCGGCCCCGGTGATGAATGCAACTCGGCTAGCCAGAGGCTTTGGCTTTGGCATGCGCTGAAGCTTGGCTTCTTCGAGTGACCAATATTCGATGTTGAACTTTTCGGCGTCGCTAATTGGTGTGTAGGTCGAGATCGACTCAGCGCCGCGCATCACGTTGATGGCGTTCAAATAGAACTCACCGGCAACGCGGGCGGTCTGCTTGTTGGCACCGAACGAGAACATGCCAACACCAGGCACCAAAACAATGGCTGGGTCGGCCCCGCGCATGGCAGGCGAGTTTTTGGTCTTGTGCTTCGAGTAGTAACCCTCGTAGTCCTTGCGGTACTGCTCGTGCAGCTTGACGAGGCGGGCCTTGACCTTTTCGATGTCGGCATCGGCCGGCAAATCGAGAACCATCGGCTTCACCTTGGTGCGCAAGAAGTGGTCTGGGCAGCTGGTGCCAAGGGAGGCAAGTTTCTTTAGTTTTGCGCTGCCCAAAAATTCGAGCACTGCTGGGTCGTCGCTAAAGTGGCCCACCATTGGCTTGTCGGTTGATGCCAAACCACGGATGAATGGCGCGATTGAGGCAGCCTTTGCCAAACGAGCCTTTGGCTTCAGGGCCTCATAGCCGGCAACCTTTTCGCCGAAGGCATTCTTTTTGCCGTTCTTGGCAATGAAGCTTTCAGCGGTTTTGATGATGAAGTTCGAGTTGTTTTCGGCAGCTGCGCTGGTTTCGCCCCAGGCGGTGATGCCGTGGCCACCAAGGATGCAGCCAATTGCCTGCGGGTTTGCCTTTTTAATGGCCGCGATGTCTAGACCCAGCTGAAAGCCTGGTCGGCGCCAAGGAACCCAAACCACTTTGTCGCCAAAGATCTTCTTGGTTAGTTTTTCGCCATCTTTGGCAGTTGCAATCGCGATGCCGCTGTCTGGGTGCAGGTGGTCGACGTGCTTGGCGTCAACCAGTGCGTGCATCGCGGTGTCGATTGAGGGAGCAGCCCCGCCACGGCCGTGAAGGCAGTAGTCGAAGGCGGCAACCATTTCGTCTTCGCGTTCGACACCTGGGTAAACATCAACAAGTGCTCGCACGCGGTCAAGCTCGAGCACCGCAAGACCGGCTTCGGTGAGCGTGCCAAGGTCTCCGCCCGAACCCTTTACCCAAAGCAAGTTGATTGCCTTGCCGGTTGAGGGGTCGATCTCGATTCCCTTGGCCGAGGTGTTGCCACCGGCATAGTTAGTGTTCTTTGGGTTTGAGCCCAAGCGGTTCGACCTAGTGATCAGGTTAAGCAGTTCTTTGTTCTTCTTTAGCGAAGCCATCTTTAGGCACCCCATCCGGCCTGTTGGCCACCAACGCGTGATTCGGCGATCTGCTTTAGATAGCCAGAGTTATTGAAAGCCTTGATCGGGTCTGGGTTCAGACCCTTCGATTCGCGCCAAGCCGCAAGGGTTGGACGAACATCGGTGTAGAAGGCATCCATGAAGATGTCGTTTGCGGCAAGCACATCGCCGGCAAGTTGAGCCTCGTTCAGCGCCTTAGTGTCGACCTGAAGTGCACGGGCGGTCATTGCCTGAACGTTTAGAACCGAACGAATCTGGCCCGGGATTTTGTCTTCGATGTTGTGGCACTGGTCAAGCATGAAGGCCACATCAGACTGCTCGCCATAGCCGCCACCGCGAATCACCTCATACATGATTCGGAACAACTGGAATGGGTCGGCTGCGCCAACAATCAGGTCGTCGTCGGCGTAGAAGCGCGAGTTGAAGTCGAACGAACCGAGCTTGCCAAGGCGAAGCAGCTGAGCAACGATGAACTCGATGTTGGTTCCCGGTGCGTGGTGCCCGGTGTCGAGGCAAACCGAAGCGCGCTCGCCGAGAGCCGCCACCTGAGCGTAGGCGGTGCCCCAGTCGGGAACATCGGTGTGATAAAAAGCTGGCTCGAAGAACTTGTATTCAAGCACTAGGCGCTGGTTTTCGCCGATGCGCGCATAGATCTTTTCGAGCGAGTCGGCTAGGCGATCTTGGCGACCACGGATGTCGTCTTGGCCCGGATAGTTGGTGCCGTCGGCGAGCCAAATCTTGAGGTCTTTCGAACCGGTCTCGTGCATGATGTCGATGCAGTCGAAGTGGTGGTCGATGGCCTTCTGGCGAATTACCGGGTTCGAGTGCGTGATGCTGCCGAACTTGTAGTCCTCGTCTTGGAAGGTGTTCGAGTTGATCGTGCCGAGCTTTACGCCAAGGCCCTCGGCGTGAGCGCGAAGCTCTGAGTAAGAGTCAACTTTGTCCCATGGAATGTGCAACGCCACCGATGGCGCGATGCCCGAGTACTTGTGCACCTGGGCGGCATCTTCGATCTTCTCGAAAGGGTTGCGCGGAACACCGGCCGATGGGAACACGCGAAAGCGAGTGCCCGAGTTGCCGAATGCCCAAGATGGCAGTTCGATGGCTTGCTGGTCTAGCTGAGCGAATAGTTTCGCGGTGTCCACAGACATGGGATTACTCCATTGGAATCGAAAAATTGAAGCGTTTCAATAAAACAATAATGGCTTTTTTCTTGCGATGCAAAACAGTTTCATCAATAAGATTGAATCGTTATAGAAAGAGATCAAATGCCGACAGCAAAGAAGCCTCGTCCGAGCATCCAAGACGTCGCACGTCTTGCAGGTGTTTCGCTTGGCACTGTCTCGAACGTTCTTAACAATCCCGAGCGCGTAAAGGCCGACACCGTCGCCAAAGTCGCCAAAGCCATCGATCAACTTGGCTTCGTGCGCAACGATGCAGCTCGTCAACTTAAGGCCGGCCGCAGCAAGACCCTCGGCCTAGTGGTGCTCGACATCGCCAACCCATTCTTTAGCGCTCTCGCCCGCGGTGCCGAAGATGCCGCAGCCGAGGGCAACTACTCGGTGATCTTGGGCAACAGCTCCGATGATCTTTCGCGCGAATCAAGCTACATGTCGCTCTTCGAAGAACAGCGAGTCGGCGGCATCGTGATTTCACCGGTTGATGGCGTGACCGAAACGGTCAGTTCGCTGCGTGGCCGCGGCACCAACGTTGTGGTCGTTGACCGCCACATTGATGCTTCAATCGGATGTTCGATCTCGGTCGACGACATTGCGGGCGGTCGAATGGCGGTCGAGCATTTGCTTGCCCAGGGCAAAACCAAAATTGCTTTCGTGGGCGGCCCACTCGATTTTCAACAGGTTGCCGATCGTCTGGCTGGCGCCACCGATGCCGTCAAGGCTTCGGGTTCAAAGGCCACCATCAAACACATCAAGACCAAGACCTTGTCGGTGCTTGCCGGTCGCGAGGTTGGCGAAGCGATTGCCGCCTCGCCCAAAAGTGAATGGCCAGATGCCATCTTCGCAGCCAACGACCTACTTGCCGTCGGCGTGCTTCAGGCCTTCATGTTCAAAGCCCAGGTGCGAGTGCCGCAAGACATCGCAGTGATTGGCTATGACGACATTGCTTTTGCCGAAGCCGCGATTGTGCCGCTGAGTTCAATTCGCCAGCCGGCCGCGCTGCTTGGCTCAACCGCAGTCGAAATGTTGGTCGAAGAGGTCGAGAGCCCTTCGGTGCACAAGCACAGGCAGATCACTTTTCAGCCCGAGCTAGTCGTTAGGTCAAGTAGTCAACTAGGGCAGGGTTAGTCACAACTGCGCGGTAACTTCCGTATTTCAGTTGCAACTCCGAACCCACTTCGGTGCCATTGATTCTTGAGATTGATTTTCCACTGACTGGCAAAGACAAATTCGCCGTCACGCCAAAAGGAATTTCCAGATCGGCAACGAATAAACCGCTTTCGGTAATCTGCCACTTCAACTGAATCTCACCAAATGACGTTCGTAATTTCGTGTTTGCGAAGGCAAAGCCGACTGCGGGTAGGGGAGCCACGTCAACTGATCGATAACCCGGTTCCTCAACTTTCGGAGCAAGGCCACCTAAGTTTCTGAAGATCCAATCAGCAACGGCTCCATATGCATAGTGGTTGAAGCTGATCATTGAAGAGTCATCTTGACCTTCGGGATTAGTTTCCATAGCGCCGCTGTGAATTGAACCGTCTTCGCGAATGGCGTCCCAGCGTTCCCACATCGTTGTCGCACCCTTGTCGACGGCATATAGCCAGGACCGGAAAGACCTTCTCATTAGCATCGTGTATGCCGCATCCACGTGGCCATTCTTCGAAAGCGCGTGAAGTATCAAGGGCGTACCCAAGAAGCCGGTTGTGATTTTGCCTTGATCGCTCTTGACCATCGAAGCCAGTTCATCGGCTATTTTGCGGCGTTCATCTTTCGGGGCGATGTCAAATTCGAGCGCTATTGCGCAGCCGGCTGTCGTCTTGCGAGCCTCAGCTCCCAGGGCATTCCAGACATCTTCCTTTAGTGCTTCGGCCATTTGCTCGTAGTGGGCTGCTTGCGAGGGGTCGCCAACGAGTTTTTCAGCCATAGCCATCAGTTCTGCGGTGTGCGCAAAGAAGCTATTTGCCACGAAATCAGCCGAAACTTTAGATTCCCAGGGGCGATCCCCTGGAGCGTCTGGGTCACACCAGTCGCCGAATTGGAACTCTGAAGGTAACAGTGCTTTTCCGGCTCGGCGCGCGTCCAGTGCATTCGTCCACCGGCGCATCGAATTGAGTTGAACTCGAAGCACATCTTTGTCACCAAAGTACTCGTAAATTGACATCGGCACAATCGTGGCCGCGTCTGCCCAGCCCGCTCTGCCTTCCAAGATCCAGCCTTGAATGTCGAGATTAGGAGTCCGTTTCAACAAGTCCGGCACCACGGCGCCCACGTCGCCATTTTCGAACTGATCAATTTCTAGATCAATGAGCCAGCTCTTCCAGAAATTTTGGGTGTCGAAGAGAGTGTTAGAGGCGGCAGCAAAGGCTTGGGCATCGCCCGTCCATCCAAGTCGCTCGTCTCGTTGCGGGCAGTCGGTGGGAACAGATACGAAGTTGTCGAGTTGGGACCAAACCACGTTCTCGACCAGACGGTTGATTCTTGTGTCCGAGGTGGTGATTTCACCGCGACGTTCATTGTCTGAGCTGATTGCAACGGCAACCGCTGAGATCACTTCGGCGTCAGTTACAACATCGGCATATTGAAAGCCATGAAAAGTGAACTTTGGTTCTAGAACGTGGCGGCCATCAAAACCCAAGGTGTAGATGTCAGTCGCTCTTGCGCTTCGAAGCGCCTTCACGTGGAGTGCATCTCCCGGCTCTAGCACTTCGGCATGGCGAACGGTTACCTTTTGTCCTTTTCGGCCGTCAACGGTCAGTCTCACCCAGCCAGAAATATTCTGTGTGCCGCGGAGCAAAGTTCTGTCGTCTTTTGTTTGGATGGTCATGTTGAACTCATCGACAATTCGAACGGGGTTTGCTGTCCTCGGCTTTAAGTGGCTCGAATCAAAAGCAACAATTTCGACCGGCTGCCAATCAGAGTCACTGAATGCTGCTTCTAGCCAACCCTGGTGTCCCTTTAGGAAATCAATTTCGCTTCCGTCGTAGATGGAGTTGAAAACGAATTCACCGGTCGAGTATTTCCACGATTCATCGGTCACGAAGGTGGCGCTTGAACCGTCTTCGAAATCAACTTCGAGTTGGCAGAAGAGAGCGATGGCTGTGCCGTAGTGGTCGGCATGGCCAGTGAAGCCGAACCTTCCCCTCCACCAACCGTCAGACAGAATTCCGCACAGTGAGTTCGCGCCTTCTGCAAGAAGATGTGTGACATCGAATGTGTCGACGGTCAATCTCTCCTGATAAGCCGTCCAGCCAGGGTTGAGAAAGCTATCGCCTACCCGTTGTCCGTTTATGAAGACCTCGTTCAACCCCATCGAAGTTGCATAGAGCCTTGCGCGCGCGGGTTTGCTTGGAAGCGTTACAACTTTCCTAAGCAGTGGGGAGGCGGATTCTCTAGCGGCGCCAGTGGCGATGAATTTGGCTTTGTGATCTTGGGGCGCCAGCAGGCCAGCCTCAACAGACGTGGACTCACTCCAGTTTGTAGTGCCAAACGTGGTTCGAATTTGCACGCGATAGTGCCGTACTTCGCGACTAGAGAATGGCGATCCCGGAGCGGGAAGGTTGATTTGCTCACGATCTTCAACCCAACCTGAGTCGCCAGCGATTACTGAGAAGTCAGTGAAATTTGAAACTTGAATTCGGTATGCGAGTTGTGCTGTTTCTTTGTGCAACGTTTCGATCGCCCAAGAAAGACTCACTGTTGTTACCGGTAGCCCGAGTAGCCCAGCCTGGAATTGTGAGCTAACTTTTGCAACGCGAGTTAGTTCGTCAGGGGTTTCTTGATGAATGGTCATTGCATCACACGTCTTTCTAGCCGAAACCTTGAAACGATTCAAGGTTGTGTAGATTATTACACGAATAGACGACAAAGTCGCAAGAGTAAGCCGGACTGGTTATCGGCCCCAAAAAACAGCTGGTTCGCTAGATACCGCTGAATTACTACTAACAAGGCGCGAAGCTAGGAATGTTGCCGTTATAAAACTGTTACGGGTTGTAAGTTGCGAGCGAGTGGACTATTCCACTAACTTGAAGTAAACCTTGAAACGATTCAACGGTTTGGCCGGGCTTGTAGTCTGGCTCTCAACAAACATTAGAAAGAGGAAGCCATGCAACTCAAAGCTTTCATGCGAGGCGCTGCAGCGGTTGCAGCAAGTGCCTCAGCTCTAGCTCTAACCTTTGGTGCTGCGGTTCCTGCTCAGGCAGCGACAACCACCATTACCTGGTTGACCGACTCGGGTCCAGCTCCGACGAAGCTTGCAAAGCAGATCGTCGCAGATTTCCAGAAGGCCAACCCAACTATCAAGGTGACCGTTCGTACCCGTCCAGGCGGCGCCGAAGCTGACAACTTGGTCAAGACCAAGCTAGCTACCGGCACCATGGAGGACGTTTTCAACTACAACTCAGGTTCGTTGCTAAGCGCGATTAACCCAGCACGTACCCTCGTGGATCTCTCAAAGGAGAGTTTCTGGAACAACGTTTACCCATCGTTTAAGCCAGCAGTAACCGTCGCTGGTAAGCAGTACGGTTCACCTTGGGGAACCGCAATGGGTGGCGGCATTTACTACAACGTTTCTGTACTTCAGAAGGCCGGCGTCACAGGAACCCCGAAAACTTGGGCTGCGTTCATCGATGCCGCTAAGAAGGTTAAGGCTTCAGGCGTAGACGCCATCTGTGGAACATTTGCAGACAGCTGGACCGGTCAGTTGCTTCTACTATCTGACTACTACAACGTTCAACTAACCAACAAGAACTTTGCAGCTGACTACACCGCCAACAAGGCTAAGTACGCTTATGTCCCTGCAGCCCTTGCAGGCTTCAACAAGCTTGAAGAAACCCACAAGCTTGGCCTATACAACTCTGATGCTGCGACTTCAAAGTACAGCGACGCAGGTGCCAAGATCGGTAACGGCAAGTGTGGTTTCTACCCAATGCTTACTTTCTTCACCAATGACATTCCTGCAGACCTTCGTAACAACGTTGGTTTCATGGCTCAGCCAGGTACCAGCGCTTCAACTGTGGGTCTAACCACCTGGATGCCATCTGGAATGTACGTCGCTAAGAACACCAAGAAGCTTGCGGCTGCAAAGAAGTTCGTTGCATTCGTAGCTAGCAAGGCGGGCACCGACTCATTCGTCAAGGCAAATGGTTACTCAGGTCCTTTCTTGACTAAGGATCAGTCTGCTGCGCCTGCCAATGTGCCACTTCCAACCAAGCACCTCAGCTTGTTGATCAAGGGCAAGAGCGCTCCTGCTCTTGAATACATCTCACCAATCAAGGGTCCAAACTTGCCTAACATCACTGTCCAGGTTCTAACCGGTCAGATCTCAGGCAAGCAGGGTGCTGCACTTTATGACCAGGACGTTGTGGCGCAAGCACAGCAGCTGGGCCTAAAGGGCTGGTAACCTCTAGATTCTCGGGGGGCTTGCTCGGATATGGCAAGCCCCCCGAGAAGCTTTAACTTCAACCGAGGAAAGAACGAATGGCATCGAAGAAGTCGAATCTGGACAAGTACAGACTTGCAAATTACCCCGTGTGGTTCGCCATACCTTTGGGGTTGATTTTCATAGTTTTGTACATGGTTCCAACCGTCACATCGTTCTATTACTCAACCCAACGATGGACCTTGTTTGACACAACGTTTGTCGGCTTGGACAACTTCTTCCTCTTTTTTCAAGACCCTTTCCTAATCGGTGGAATCGTAAACACCTTTATCTACGCTTTTCTCACTTCAGGTTTGAAAGTTGTCCTAGGAATGCTTTTGGGCATCGTGCTCATGAGCAACATCAAGTTTCAGGCGCTGCTGCGCAACATCATTTTCTTTCCGGTTCTCGTCAGCACGATTGGCGTAGGCGTTACGTTTCAAATTTTGATGAAGCCCGAAGTGGGCCTAATTGACCACATCGTGCGCTCTGTGGGTGGACCCGATGAAGGTATCCTCGGCAACGTTTCCACAGCACTCCTCGGAATTGTCGCCGTTGACGTTTGGAAGGGTCTGGGCCTCGCAACGGTGATCTACCTTGCCGGCATGGCTGCAATTCCCCAGGAGTATTACGAGGCAGCCAAGATGGACGGTGTAAACGGCTGGCAAAATTTCCGCCATATCATCCTGCCTCTGCTCCGACCGGCTACTAACACCGTCATCATTCTGTCTTTGATCGGAGGACTAAGGTCGTTTGATTTGATTTGGGCGATGACCGGCGGAGGGCCAGGTTTTGCATCCGACGTCCTGGCCTCGCTCATTTACAAAAAGTACCAAGCTGGGTTCTTTGGGCTTTCAACAGCGGGTAACGTCGTCATGTTTATTTTGATCTTGGTCTTGATTGTTCCTTTGAACCGATTCCTAACTAAGCGGGAAGTGGAAATCTAATGAGACTAGGCAAAAAAGCTGCAAGCTATTTGTGGGGCGTTGTTGCTCTTGCGATCGCGATATTCGTTTTCGTCATTCCCTTCATTTTCATTTTTCTAACTGCGTCAAAATCCCCGCTCGAGTCGCAAGCCCTGGAGTTCACTCCTCCTAGTGAGTGGAGGATTCTGCAAAACCTTGTCGAAGTGTTTCAAGCAAACGACTTCATGATCTTCCGTGCCTTTACCAACTCTCTTTTGCTAACTGGATTCTCAGTTGTGCTGCTTGTCGGACTGGCAGCCATGAGCGCGTGGGTAATTGAGCGTCGAGGTGGGGTGGTTGGCAAAATTGCGAACTTCCTTGTACTTGCCGGCTTGATTGTTCCGCCAGCAGTCGTGCCAACGATTTTCCTTCTCCAGGCGTTGGGTATTTACGGAACTTTCCCGAGCATGGTTTTCATCGAGGTGGCCTTCGGCACTAGCTTCACAGTGATGATTTTCCGCTCATACATTTCCACAATCCCTCGTGAGTTGGACGAGGCCGCAATCATCGATGGGGCCAACAGTCGCCAGCTATTTTTTGCAATTGTGTTCCCGCTGCTGAAACCAGTCGTCGTAACAACGGTGATTCTGAACTCGGTATTCGTTTTCAACGACTTCGTGAACCCTCTTTACTTCCTACCTGGGGAAGGCTCGGAAACCGTTCAATTGACTCTCTACACGTTTAGCAGTCAGTACCTAACGGAATACAACTTGTTGTTCATGGACATTCTCGTCATCACTATTCCGATGGTCATTTTGTTTGCGATCTTCAACAACCGGATCGTTGCAGGAATGACATCGGGATCTGTTAAGGGCTAACTCAGCCGCTGATTTTATGTGAGGTTCGGCGTCTCAGCGCGGGTGTGATTTTTACGCTGGTTGAGGTACTGCGCTGGCCTTCAATGCGCTCGAGAAGCAGTTCGACGGCTTTGCGTCCCATTTGCGCGCCGAACTGATTAACCGTGGTCAGCGCGAATAGCGGATGGCTAGCAATTTCGATGTCATCGTAGCCAACCACCGTTACTTCATTCCGGCTAATGCCTAGATCCGCAAGCGCCTTTAGTGCGCCAACAGCCAAGGTGTCGTTACCGCAAAAAATCGCTGTCGGACGGGGAGAAGCCGAAAGGGCAAGTATGCCTGCCTCATAGGCGTTTTCAACTGTTGGGCCGGTTATGGCCAGACGAGGCTCGAGGCCTTTCTCTTCCATCAGCCTTCGATAAGTTTCGTTTCGGCGGGGGTGGGATTGGCGCGCATCTGGTCTGTCGTAAGCCGGTACTACTGTCAGGTGAGTGATGTTGGTGTGCCCTAGTTCGAACAGGTGACTCATCACAGCTTCCGTGCCTACCTCGTCATCGCCGACGATGACGTCGTAGCCCAACGAAGTGTCCTGTCGTCCGAGCATCACTAGCGGTAAAAACGCGGCAATGCCATTCAAGAATTCGGGTGTAACGTCGGGTGAAATCGCGATGATTCCATCTACTTGATGATCGACAAGTGAGTTCAAGGCCTCCTCGCAATGCTGATCCGTTGACGCCGGAGCAATCATTACCGTGAACCCTGTTCCCTCGAGCCGTTCCTGAATGCCACAAATAACCTGGGTAAAGAAGTCGTTTCCCATCTGAGGAATTTCAACGCCAATTACATTGCTTCGACCGCGCATTGTTCGTGCCCCCATGCGAGGGCGGTAACCGAGTCGCTCGATGGCCGACTCGACCTTTTCGCGCATTCCCGGGCTAACTCCATATGAGTTGCGCAATACCTTCGAGACCGCAGACTTTGAAACGCCCGCCTCACGTGCGACGTCGTTAATTGATGGCCTTTTTGCGAGTTTCTGGTCGTTAGTCAACGGAATCCCCATAGCTAAAGCCTAAGCCCGAAGTTGCTAGCGCCCGCCGGCGGCGAGTGTGTAGTCGCGGGCGTCTTTGGCAGAAACCAGGTGATCAAATTCTGGGCGAAGAATTCCTCTAAAGAATGCCCGGTGCCCTTCGAGCATGTCCCAGCTTGGGTCGAGCAGCCACTGAACCTGAAGCCCATCTGAAACTGCAACCAGTGCGCTTGCCGCCGACTCGGGTTCGATGCCCTCGCGAAGTTTTCCTTCTTTGTGCAGCAGTTCAAAGTACCTGGTGGTTAGCTCGGTCACGAACTTGTAGCGCTCTTTGAAGTATTCGTGGGCTGGGTGGTCTTCGGCGGTGGCCTCGGCCGACAGAATGCAGAAAAGCTCGACGATGCCCTTATTGGCCATGTTGTGGCTGATCAAATCGAGCCAACCCTTGATGAATCTTTCGCCCGATGATG
>JACCDN010914810.1_pt1 | contig 12098 bp, 10 predicted proteins | sample 7441691 | NCBI WGS metagenome assembly JACCDN01 (sample SAMN15323439, study PRJNA562643) | freshwater metagenome | isolation source: river surface water | place: USA:Blue River Watershed | collected 2017-08-16 | reverse complement strand
TAATGGTTTTAATTTTCATAATTTAATCTCCAAATTATTAGTGTATTAATAAACTAGTACAGTATATTTAAGAAAATACCTTTTGTCAACCTTCTAATTTTTTCGATAAATTAGGTACTTTTCGGCAAGCGGATTGTTTTCTTAATCACATGACGCCAATCTTGCTTAGCTGTTGCTGCAACTAAAGTAGTACAAACAGAAGCACCTGTCACATTCACCATGGTTCGCATCATGTCAATAACTTTATCGATTCCCACCACCATCGCTAAAGCCGTAAAAGGCAGCCCTAAGCTTGATAGCACTACCATTGCCATCACTGATGCTGTTCCAGGCACTCCTGCTGTTCCAATTGTTGCAATCGCACAAGTAATAACAATAACCACATATTGTTCCCAACCCAAATGAATGTGAAAAAGTGCCGCAGTAAATAAAGCAACCACAGCAGGATAAATCCCTCCACAGCCATCCATTTTCATAGTTGCCCCTAATGGCGCAACAAATGAGGCAACGGCATCTGGAATACCGATACGTTGCACCAAAGTATTCATAGTAACTGGCAGAGTGCCTAAGCTTGAAGAAGTCACAAATGCAGTAAGCATTGCTGGCCACAAGGCCTTAAAATAGTGAATGGGATTTACTCGCAGAACCACTAAAATCAAAAAAGCATAAACAATTAATTGTACAGCACAAGCAAAATAAATAGTAATAATAAACTTACCAAAAGGAAGTAAGCCATGAATACCATAGGTAGAAGTTACTCCGCTAATGAGTGCAAAAATACCAATAGGAGAAAGGCGAATTATCCATCGTGTAATCCTAAACATCACTAAACGAAAACCCTCCAAAACATTTAATAGAGGCTTACCTGGTTCCCCTACCAAAGCAAGGGCCACACCAAAAAGAATTGCAAAAATTAAAATTGGAATAATTAACCCCGAAGCACCTTGGCTTAAAAGATTCCCAGGAATCATATTCAAAAAAATTTGACTAAAAGGTGGCACAGCATTAAGCCCCTCCCCTGCTAAATCAGTTGTAAAATTTGTACCCGGATGAAATAATAGCCCAACACCTAAACCAACTGTGGCTGCAATCACTGCAGTTAATACAAACCAAAATAAAGTTCGTAACCCTAGCGTTTTGATATGCGCCATATCTTCAATCTTAGCAAAACTTGTAACAATCAATGGGAAAGTAAGTGGAATAATGATCATCTTCAGTAGCTGTATAAAAGCCTGTCCCACGGGAGTAATAAAATTCACCCACTGAGGATGAGCTAACAATCCAAAAACCGCACCTAAAAATAACGCCAATAAACACTGGCTCCCAAAGCCGATCTTTTTCATGTTTCCCTCCTAGTTATTATTGGTGGAGTACCTCATTCATTGCGGCAATCACTTCATCCTGCTCTTCAAATGTTAAGGGGGGACAAAGTGGCAAGCTAACAATCCGCTCACCCAAAGCCGCAGCATACGGAAATTGCTCCGCCGTAAAACCATATTTGTTGCGATAATAAGAATATAAAAACGGGGCTTGATAATGTAACCCTGTACCAATATTCCGTTCTTTTAAAGCATTCATAAAATCATTCCGTCCCATATTCAACACCTGAACCGTAAATAAATGCCAAGTGTGATAGTGATCGTAGTCTGGAACTCTTGGCAGTTGAATGCTACTCCACCCCTGAAAGGCTTCAAAATAACGCTTCGCCAATATTTCACGTTGTTGATTAAACTTGGCAAGCTTTGGTAATTGATGAATGCCAATAGCTGCTTGCAAATCTAACATATTATATTTAAACCCTGGCTCAACTACGTCATATTCTTGCGATCCAGTCTTGCTAAAACGATTCCAAGAATCTCGATCAATTCCATGAAACTTCAGTATTTTCACCTTCCGCGCTAATTCTTCATCAAACGTAACTAATAAACCACCTTCCCCTGTAGTCATATTTTTATTGGGATGAAAACTAAAAATGCAAATATCACCAAAGCTGCCAAGTTTTTTACCTTTATATTCTGCCCCCACTGCCTGCGCAGCATCTTCAATCACGCGCAGATTATATTTTTTAGCTAAGGCATAAATCGGGTCTAAATCGACAGAAACACCGGCAAAATGAACAGGAACAATCGCTTTTGTTTTTTTAGTAATGGCTTTTTCTATTAATGCCGCATCCATATTATATGTATGAGGGTCAATATCCACAAGCACAACGCGCGCTCCAGCCTGCTCAATGGTATTATACGTTGCAACAAAGGTCATGGCACTCGTAATAACTTCATCATCGGGCTGCAAATTTAAGGCAAGTAAAGCAACATGTAGCCCGGCCGTAGCAGAATTAAAAGAAACCACAAAAGGTACTCCCATATATTCACGGAACATTTGTTCAAGTTGTTGTACCTTCGGGCCTGTTGTCAGCCAACCCGATTTTAATGTTGCTACCACCTCGTTAATTTCTTCATCACCAATTGCTGGTCGACTAAAGGGCAAAAAAGTATTACGCATCAAAAACTCCTTGTTATATTAAAAATAATTCTAACATCTATCATTGCATTTTCACTACAAAATCATTAAAGTGTGCACACAGCTCAAATGAGAATGATTATGAACAAAACCATGAAAGCCCTTGCAAAGCTGGAACGCTCTCCAGGCTTAACGCTGACCGACCTCCCCATTCCGACATATAACGAAAATGAGGTTTTAATTAAAATTAAAAAAACTGCAATTTGCGGCACGGATTTGCATATTTATAAATGGGATGAATGGGCGCAAAAGACCATTCCTGTTCCTATGCAGGTGGGTCATGAATTTATGGGGGAAATTATCGCGATAGGCGAACACGTCAAAGGTTTTAAAATAGGTGATCGTGTTTCTGGTGAGGGACACATTACTTGCGGTCACTGCCGCAACTGTCGCTGTGATCGCACCCATCTTTGTCGCAATACTTTAGGAACTGGTGTAAACCGCCCTGGATGTTTCGCCGAGTATCTTTCTTTTCCAGCTTACAACACTTTTAAGCTTGCTGATAATATCCCCGACGACATCGCTTCTTTTTTTGATCCATTTGGAAATGCTGTACATACTACCCTATCTTTCGATTTAGTAGGTGAGGATGTACTGGTTACCGGAGCTGGCCCCATTGGCATTATGGCATGTGCTATTGCTAAACATGTAGGTGCACGTTTTGTCGTAATCACGGATGTTAACGATTACCGCTTAAATCTTGCAAAACAAATGGGAGCAACGGTTGCACTTAACGTAAAAGACTGCAAAACAGCAGCTGAAACTGAAACACTCTTACGTAAAACCATGAAGGACTTAGGCATGACTGAAGGCTTTGATGTTGGCTTAGAAATGTCAGGCTTCCAAACCCCTATCGAATCAATGTTCGCAACAATGAACCATGGCGGACGTGTTGCTCTTCTGGGCCTAAGTGGCGGAAAACCTATCAATGTCAACTGGGATCACATTATCTTCAAAGGTTTAGTTCTCAAAGGTATTTATGGTCGTGAAATGTTTCAAACCTGGTATAAAATGGCAAGCCTCTTACAAAGTGGCCTTAATATTGCGCCAGTGCTCACCCATCAGTTCCATTACTCTGAGTTTGAAAAAGCATTTGAGCTAATGAAATCGGGCCAATGTGGCAAAGTTATTTTAAACTGGGATTAAATTTGAAAGTCAAAATTCTGAATAAAGAACGCTTAAATAGCGAAATTATGCGTTTTATTCTTGAAAAACCTTGGAATTTTCAGGCGGGGCAATATACAATTTTGGATTTTAATGGACAGCAACATTATTTCTCAATAGCAAGCCCCCCTCAGTCACCTTATTTAGAACTTGATATCCAAAACAGTCCTTTTCATCCTTTACATCCTGATTTTGCTTCTTTCCTCAACCAAACACAGTATTTGGATCTAAGCCCGCCTCAAGGGGGCGCAGTCTTGCAAGATAATAATCGACCCATTATTTTAGTCGCAGGAGGATCTGGAATCGCCCCTCTAAAAAGCATTGGAGAAGCTGCAGAAGGCAGAGAAATTCATCTTTACTGGGGGGTACGCAATCGCTCCTGTTTTTATGATCTTAAAATTTTAAGATATATTCCCGTACTTTCAGAAGAACGTGTACCCGGCATCCGCTTTGGTTTAGTACATGAAGCCGTCTTAGCAGATTTTAATGACCTTTCCTCTTTCGATATTTATTTAGCAGGTCCTTTTAACATGGCCTATACTGCACGCAATGCCTTTCTAATAAAAGGCGGGCAAAAAAAAAGCATCTTTGCAGATGCTTTTTCCTTTGAATCCCAAACTTAATTGGTTGTTTGTACCAATTGCGCTGGAACTGGCAATGTGGCTTCAACACGACGGTTGAGTTCACGACCGGCTCTGGTAGTATTCGAAGCAATCGGATCTTGGATCCCCATACCAATTGTTTGAATACGAGAAGGCGCAATGTTACTTTGATTGACCAAATATTTTTTCACTGACGCTGCACGCTTACTAGAAAGTTTTTGGTTAAATGCTAAAGGACCTTCACTACTTGCATAACCGTACAAGGTTACATTCGTTGTAGGATACGCATTCATGAAATTACCCAAAGACTGAATTGGCGTACCATATTGGCTTTGGATATTTGCACGATTCACAATGAACTTCACATTCAAATGCATGATCATTTGGTTACCTGCAAAGGTGACACAACCTGGTTGATTCCCTACATGATTGCCATTACACAATACTACACCAGCAGGAAGAATGGATTTTAAGGTGGTTTGGGCTTTCGCAAGCATTTGTGCTTGGGTATTTTGCACTACAGGTGCAGGGGCTGGAGCCGGGGCAGGGGCTGCTACAATTTTAGGCGTTGCACCAAAGGTCCAAACAATACCACCAGTATACATATTATCAGTAGAACTTGGATTAGTAGTTTGTTGAATTTGCCGCCAGGTTGCTTGTAACGACAGGCTAGGAGTTAAAGCAAGATTCAAACCTGCACCATAATCCCAGGCAAACTCAGAAGTACTTACTTTCAGAATACCGCCACCAAGTAAAGCGAAAGGAGTTAAAATAGTACGATTTGCCAAATTTAAGTGACCTTCAACATCCCAATAATATCCGGGAGTTACAACGTTAGTATTATTGGTTTGAGGCAAACCAAAGAAAAAACCATTGGTTTCAGCAGAAATGTAGTTATTAAAGTTATAACCCACACCAATACCACCAACGATATCGCTATTCAAACCACGATTAGAGTCAGGAGCATACCAGCCAAAGTTCAAAGGAAGGTAAAAATCCCCTGCATGATCATTAGCAACATTATTAGCAGCATAGCTAAAGTTCATTGCAGCAGCACAACATAATGCCAGCATCGTTATTTTTTTCATATTTAGATCTCCATTTTATTGAATTTTTATCGGCATTATAACGCCTCTTAAAACAAAATCAAGTTTAGCCTACTTCTAAAGGGTCAACATCAAGCCAAAATCGGACATGATTAACATCTCCCCGCCAATTCTCTAATTTTGATAGAGCTTTATGCAATGCCGCTCTACTGGCAGACTCAAGCAAAAGCTGCGCCCGATGAAAATTGTTTCTCTTTCTAACAAAAGCGGGAATAGGTCCTAATATACTAATGAAATCCATTGTTTTCAAGTGTTGTTTTGCTTGTTCTAAAAATGTCTGAAGCACAACTATGTTTTTTGCCTCGGCTCGTAACAAGGCCAAATGTGAAAATGGTGGCCAATGAGCCGCTCGACGCTCAAGTAACAATTGTTGTAAAAACGCAGGATATCCTTCTCTTAGCAGCAATTGTAACAAAGGATGTTCTGGCACATGCGTTTGAATCATCACCTCTCCTGCTTTTTGCCCTCTTCCTGCTCGTCCTGAAACTTGCGTTAATAATTGCCCCATACGTTCAATTGCACGAAAATCAGGAGCAAAAAAACCATAATCCAAATCAACCACTCCAACCCAAGTAATACCAGGAAAATCGTGCCCTTTTGCCAACATTTGCGTACCAATAATAATTTTCACCTGACCCATTTTAATTTGCGTGAGCTTATCCGTTAACTCCCCTGATTTACGTGTCGTATCTTGGTCCAAACGCACCATGGGATAATTTGAAAATTTAGCTGCAATCACTTCTTCTAATTGTTCTGTTCCTTGCCCCAAAGTCAATAACTGCCCACCACATAACGAACAATGTTCTGGAATTCTAGCCATGCGACCACAATGATGACAAATGAGCATGTGTGGATTGCGATGCAAAGTATATGACATCTCACAAGCAGGACATTTTTCGCACTCACCACAATTATCACAGAGCAAAATCGGAGCATAGCCACGCCGATTTAAAAAAAGCAGAACTTGATCCCCTTTTTGTAAATGCAGTGCCATTGCTTCCAACAAAGGCTTACTTAATCCAGATTCTTGACGAAACTTCCGCATATCTACAACATGTACTCGATTTTTGATTTTTTGCTTAGCACGAGTACGTAGCATATGATGTTGATACACACCTTCTTGCATTAAAAAATAACTTTCAACACTCGGCGTTGCCGTTCCTAAAATAACAGGACAATCATCCATTTTTCCACGCATCAAAGCAATGCTTTTTGCTGAATAATGCACACCTGTTTGCTGCTTATATGAAGTATCGTGTTCTTCATCAACAACTATCAACCCTAAATCAGCAAAAGGTAAAAATACCGCCGAACGCGTACCAATAACGATTTTTGCTTGTTGATGTAAAACAGCAAACCAACAATCTCGCTTTTGAGCTTCGCTAAGACCTGAATGATAAGCCCATATTTCTTGACCAAGGCGCCTTTGAAAGCGTTCGATCGTTTGCGGTGTTAACCCAATCTCTGGCACTAAAACCAATACACTTTTCCCTGCCTTCACTGCACTCTCAGCACATTCAAGATAAACTTCGGTTTTACCACTACCTGTCACCCCTTCTAACAGATGTACCGCAAATCCAGGTTGAGCAATTGCTACAGCAATCACTTCTTGTTCTTGACTTAATTGAAGTTTCTCTTGTATGTTTTCTAAATTTCTTAAGATCTTTGATTTACGTTTACTTTGTAAGGGTTTCCCATGATTGATAAGCGAAGGCAGCGCTGTATCATAAGCATCTCCAATAGAAACATGATAATAGTCTCGCATGAAACTAATAAGTTCTCTCATTTTTGCAGAAAAAATGGGCTTAGCATCAATCACTTCCAATATGGCTTTTAATTTTGCTTCTGGATGAGCCCTCGGGTCTTCTTCAGCAATTACCACCCCTATGGTTTCTCGTTTACGCAAAGGCACACGTACACGACGACCCACGATTTCGCCTTCCACCTCTTGATCAAGATAATAACTGAGACCCTCTTTAAAAGGCCCGTGAATTGCAACTCGTAAGATTTGCCGTCGCATCATATATACTTAAAAACTTCATAAATCTCTCTTATGGTACTCAAAAAAGCCGATAGGCTCAAATCAAATCTTGATTTCCCCACTAAAACCTGTAAGAATTGTTAAAAAATCAGAATGACTCCTCTTATGTATTTTGGCAGAAAATTTTTTTTATCTCTTCTTATTGCCCTTGTTTGTCTTTATATCGCCTTTGCCATTTACCTAAAAATTATGGCTCGCGAATATATTAAAGAAGCTATCAGTAGCATTAAAGGTTTTTATCCGCAAATTGCTAATATTAGTTATGAGTCAACTAATTTTTCTCCCTATGATTATTTACGCGACAATATTGGTATTAATAAAATCAGCATTAGTTTTAATAATACTGATCTTACTTTTAACATCAATAACATCAAAATACATGATTTTCGTAACCTTGAGAAAAACTCTTTTGGCTCTTTTAATTTGAGTTTTGATAATTTTACTGTAAGTTCTTTTGCTGATCTTTACGATGCTCTAGCTATCTTTAGTGACAATAATTTGCTGTACAGCCAAATGGGCAATATTCCGGACCACTTGAACTTATCAATGAGTGGTGACTTTAACTACACTGCAGATGATCAAACCCTGGCAATGAATTTGATTGAACGCCAAAACGATAACCCCATTTTTACTTATCAAACTACTTTAAGTTCTCTGCCTTTAAGTCGTGCTTTTTTAAGCAACCCTACCATTTTTTTAAATACCTTAAATAGTACCGTAACCCAACGTTCGCATTATCAGTTAAATGTTGACCAAACCGTCTCGGTTGCTGATATCATTAGCACAAGCCCTTTACTTGGAAATTTCCTCCAAAACTTAAACTACACCACTTTACCAATGCATATTAATGCCACGAGTGACTATCAAGGTGGCCAAAACCAAGAAACATTTTACGCCAATGCAGATATTCAAGATGTCGGTAGCTTAAATTTAAGTTGGACCATTTTGTTTGATACCCCACCATCACCCTATAACTTAGCAAGTTTATTACTTGATCCGGAACATCCACACTTTAAATCAACGTCTTTTATGATCCAATCTGCTAATATCACCTACACCGACCATTCCTTTATGAACCGGTTGTTTGTTTACCTTTCCAATGTAATGCATCAACCAGTATCCCAAATTCAAGATGTGATGCAAAATATTCTCACCAGTTATGCTGCACAAACAGATATTCCTGAATTTTCCTCAATTTCAAATGAATTATCAAACTTCATTGATAACCCCGGAACATTGTCATTTAGTTTGAATCCACCGACACCTTTTGGTTTTAGCGATATTGCCAAATTCTTTGCCGCCCAGCAACGTGCTAATATGATCATGAGTAAAGATTTAAGCAAGCTTTCAGGAGCACAACGAAATCTGCTATTCAATCGTTATGAACAAGCCACCTCTCAAGCCTATAGCAATTTCTTTGCGCGCATAGGCTTGAGTGTAGAGGCAAATTCAGCCGTGGATAATAACCCAGCCCCTGCTAATTAGGTTTTAGCTGGCTTTGGCGTGCTTTTAGTTGCTGTTACTTTAGTTTCAACCAAAATAGCGCCTACCACTTGTTTGTTTTGCACAATAGGCAAGCCAAGGGTTGCAATATCGCCATTTTGCGTGGGTTTAGCTTTACCGTAATAAACTGCATTGACCCCTGCTTTTGCAATTTTATTCCAAATAGAACGATGTGCTTCTGAATAATGTTCTGCATTATAAGTTTGCCCAATCACTAAGCCTTTGGAATCTGTCACGAGCATTCCCAGATACTGACCACTACTTTGAGCTTGAATACTCTTCAAAGTAGTGCTTAATTCACTGTTATTTACCGTGGTCAAGACTGCACTACTCTTTCCTGCCAAACCTTCATGCCACTCATGCCCCAAATTGCGTATATCACTTGCCGTTAAATTAGCATGTGCTTGATTAGCCGCATCCACACTGCTGACAATATCACTTTGAGCTGCAATTGTTTGAACCTGAGGTATTAAAGCCTGAAGCTGTGCTTTTGTGCTAGCAATGACTTGTGAACAAATTGAGAGCAACAGCAACCCACTAAAAGCCATACCTATCTTAGATATTGAAATCATTTTATCTCCTTAATTGATTAATTATTTCACGATTAGTTTAAATCGTGAACAAATCATAAATTAAGATTATAAAATAATCAAGCGTTTTTTAATAATTGAATAAAAAAAATTTATTAATTTTCCAAAATGTTTAGATACGCTCGAAAATTCCACCGGCACCCATACCCACACCAACACACATGGTGACCATTCCGTATCTACCTTTTGTTCGTTCAAGGCCATGTAAAAGAGTTGCGGTACGAAGAACACCTGTAGCTCCTAGAGGATGCCCCAAAGCAATTGCTCCACCACAGGGATTCACTTTACTAACATCCAAGCCCAAAGTACGAATAACCGCAAGCGCTTGTGCAGCAAAGGCTTCATTGAGTTCAATCCAATCCATATCAGCTTGCTTCAAGCCCACTTGCTTTAAAAGCTTTGGAATAGCACCAATTGGCCCAATACCCATTTCTTCAGGTGCAACGCCACAAACTGCAAAGCCACAAAACCGTGCCATTGGCTCCAAGTTTAAAGTTTTAAGCATTCTCTCACTTACGATCAATGCAATACCTGCCCCATCAGAAATTTGCGAACTATTTCCCGCAGTAACTGTTCCATCTTTAGCAAAAACAGTTGGCAGCTTTTGTAAAGCTTCAAATGTCGAATCAGCACGTGGTCCTTCATCTTGTACAACCGCTACTTGATGCTCGTTAACTTTACCAGTGTTAATATCTGCATGACGATGCAATACTTCAATCGGACAAATCTCTGCTTTAAAATAACCCTTTTGGATTGCCTCTATAGCCCGGCGATGACTTTCCAAGGCAAAGCGATCTTGATCCTCACGTGATACATTATATTTCTTAGCAACTACTTCAGCAGTCAAGCCCATTCCATAAGCAATGCCTAAATCTTCATTGTGTTTACCATCAAATAGAATCGGATTAAAAGAAAAGCGATCAGAGGTAAAAGGAATCATTGTCATACTCTCTACCCCACCGGCTAAAACGATATCAGACAACCCCAATTGAATGCGCTCTGCTGCATAAGCAATAGCTTGTAATCCCGAACTACAAAGACGATTAACTGTAACTCCAGGCGTTGTAACTGGTAATCCAGCTAAAAGTGCTGATACCCGTGCCACATTGACCCCTTGCGGCCCCTCCTGCATTGCACACCCAACGACCACATCATCAATTTGATCTTTAATGGCAGGATATTTTTCTATCATTTTACTAATCAGGTTTGCAAGCAAGGTATCAGGGCGTTCATTGGCAAAGCCCCCTTTATTCGCTTTAGTCACCGCCGAACGATGAACCGCAACAACATATGCACTCGTCATGTATCTCTTCCTAAAATCTTGAGAAACCATTAGAATAACACAAAAATAAATGAAACACGCTATGAAAACAACAATTTTAACCGGAGTGACCCCTACAGGTATGCCACATTTAGGTAATTATATTGGCGCCTTTCAACCGGCACTGACTTTTCAAAATGATCCTAACATTGATCCCTTATATTTTATTGCTGATGGCCACTCTCTTGTTAAATTGTGGGACCCTAAAATCCGGCCCCAATATATTCTAGAAGTTGCCGCAACTTGGCTTGCTTTAGGCTTAGATCCAAACAAAGTTACGTTTTATCGCCAAACCGATGTGCCAGAAATTTTTGAGCTTAACTGGATTTTAACTTCTTTAGCATCCAAAGGTCTCATGAATCGAGCGCACGCATATAAAGATGCCGTCACTAAAAACGTCGAAGAAGGTCACTCTGATTATGATGCCAATATCAACATGGGGCTGTATTGTTATCCTATTCTCATGAGTGCAGATATTTTATTATTTAATGCCAACAAAGTACCCGTAGGCAAAGATCAAATCCAACATATCGAAATGGCACGAGATATTGCTCAGCGTTTTAATCATGTGTATGGCGAAACTTTCGTATTACCAGAAGCTTTGATAGATGATAACACCCCAACACTCCCAGGCTTAGATGGCCGTAAAATGAGTAAAAGCTACCAAAATACCATCCCTCTTTTTGTTGACTCCAAAGAATTACGTAAACTGATTATGAAAATTAAAACCAATTCCCTCATGCCTGGAGAGCCAAAAGATACAGGAACCTGTACCCTATTTGCCATTTATTCTAGCCTGGCGAATGAATCTGAAATCAGCAAAATGCGGCAAGCTTATCATGATGGCATCGGTTGGGGTGATGCAAAACAAATCTTATTTGAATTTTTAGATGCACACTTAAAAACTCCACGCGAAAAATTTGTTCATTATCTTAGTCACAAAAACGAGGTGGCTCAGATTCTTGCTGAAGGCGCAGCCAAAGCTCGCGCGCGTGCTCAAAAAGCTTTAGCAAAAATTAAGAAAAAGAGCGGGTTTGTGATCTAGACTTATTAGCCTTTAATTAGTTTTATTTCGAATTAATCAAACGTTTTAACATGGGTACCAAAGCCAAACTTATCAACGCCGTGATCAAGCAGATTACAAAATAGATAAAAAATGCATGACGATAAACATGTTCAATTTGATTAAGGTCAGTCATATTTTGTGGGATTGCCGCAACATCAGCAAGCACTCCTGCTAATTTGCCACCC
>JACCDN010247629.1_pt1 | contig 12102 bp, 10 predicted proteins | sample 7441691 | NCBI WGS metagenome assembly JACCDN01 (sample SAMN15323439, study PRJNA562643) | freshwater metagenome | isolation source: river surface water | place: USA:Blue River Watershed | collected 2017-08-16 | reverse complement strand
TTGCTTTTTATTTTTGGGTTCTCTGCATTTCTTCCACATGGCTTAAGTGCGGCCGTTTTGATACTTGTTTTGTTGATCTGGCTCATCTTTCAAGACCAGCGACAAACTCACCTCAACCGCATGCCCTCAAAAACGATCTTGTTTTTGCTCAGCGCATTTGCAATCTGGCCTTTTGTTGTCGCCAGTTATTCGGGCTGGTATACGGATACAAACACTCGTTTGTTTCACATGGCACGAGTCGCGTTGATGCTTCTCATGGGTTTGATGGCAACGTCCTCTGAACGTCAATATGCATTCAAAGGATTGATTTGGGGAGGTGCGTTCACATGCATCGTCGTGCTCACACATTCCGTTCACCCGTTACCAGAATGGGCAATTTGGCACCATCTGCTTGCCGTTAAAGGGAGTCAAAGCTCCAGAAGCATGATCATGCTGGCACTGTCATCCGGTGTGTGTGCTGCCATGTGGATGAAAACGAGACACCAAGCCAATCGCCAGCCATTTTTCTGGCTCGCGAGCGCAGTCTTGTTTGCGATTGTTGTGGGGGGCTTCAGCATTTCAAGAAATGCTCAGATCGTCTTACTGACAATGCCCTTGATTTTGTTATTGCACAGGTATAGATCATTGCAAGGTGTTTTGATCACGGTCATGGTTTTCGCATTACTAACCCTAGTGGCGTGGCAAGCATTCCCATCCATTCCCATGCGATTTACGCAAGCCATTGTCGAGTTACAAAGTGCTGTCACCAGCGGCAATTGCGAAACCAGTGTCGGCGTTCGATTTGCGATGTACGAAATGGCCTGGAATCAATTGCTGCAACATCCTTGGATGGGAACAGGCATTGGGAGCTTTGTTGAGCATTGGATTCCCATGGCAGAAAAAAATTGCCCGTCAACGGCAGGAACCAGGCAGCCTCACAATGATTTTTTATTATTTGCCATGGAAACTGGTTGGGTGGGTCTTCTCACTACATTGGCTGTTTTCGCATGGTTCAGCAAAACTTTTTGGAAGCAAGCAAACATCTACGGCACGGTCGGTCTGATGTTGTGTGTGACTTTCATCATCACTGGGATGGTGAATTCCCCCATGCGAGATGCTGGGGTCGGTTTCGTCATGATTTTTTTGCTGGCCGCATGCTATGAAAACCGTCCTCAACGATCACTTTGAAGTGATCGCAGAACATTCATTGGCCAACTGAATGACGAAATTCAAATAGACCGCGCCAGCGGCCCCACATACGGGCAATCAATTTAGGCGAGAACAAGACAATCCGCAACGGCAACGCCAATGTGGTCGTCAAGATAAGCTGCCTACGCAAACGATTAGCCGCTTGCACAGACTCGTGTTTGTTCAAAAAAATCAACTTTGATTGTGCATGGTGATAGCCGCGTGAATACTCACTATTCAGGGGCGAACGGCCTTTCACGGAACCTCTTGACCGGTGAAGAGCCTTCACTTGAGGGCATAAAACCATGGGTAGCTTTGATTCAAAAAGCCGCAAACACAAATCATCGTCTTCATAGTAAAGAAAGAACCGCTCATCAAAGAAGCCAACTGGCGCCATCCGACTCATCCGTAACAGCATGACCGCACCACAAACAAATCCTACGCACAAAGGCCCGTCTGCGCCTCCTCCACGACTGGTCCAGTAAGTTGTAGGCCATCTGTAATTGATTTCCTCCTTGCCAAGAGTTGAAACAAGCTGTGGCGCAACTACGGCTGCATCAGACAAATCATCAGCAGCACTCAACAATTCGCTCAATGCTTGCGCTGTCATTTCGCAATCAGGATTCAGTAACAAAGAAAATGGCGTCTTCACTAATTTCAGCGCGCGGTTGTTCGCTGCTCCAAATCCGAGATTTCTTCCATGAGAAAGTACCTTGGCATGTGGCCATTGCATCTGAGCCTTGCGAGCCGTGTCGTCATCGCTACCATTGTCGGAAATGACGACATTGGGACAAATGGACAACAAGGGATAAAGCATTGGCAAGCAATGCGCGCTGTTGTAAGTCACTACGATCAACGTGACTTGTGAAAAATCGAAAGTGGTCATGCCACAACCTTGCTCGTGTCCCGAATTGGCGCAGACTGTAAAGCTTTAATGTGCGCGGCTACCGCGCCACGCCCAACTTTCAACAGCTCAATTGCACCCAATTTACCCCGCTGAAGCCATTCGGGATCAGACAGCATCAACGAGACATGATCCAATGCCTCTGACATATCCTTCAACTGCACTGCAGCTCCCTCTTTCGTTGCTAATTCGGCGGCTTCAGAAAAATTAAAGGTGTGCGGCCCCATGACCACAGGACATCCGCAAGCAGCCGCTTCAATGAGGTTTTGCCCGCCCAAGGGGGCAAAGCTGCCGCCCAGAAGAGCTAGGCGACTCAGAAGATAATAGGCCTGCATTTCACCTAAGCTGTCGCCTAACACCACATTAGCTGATGCAATTGTTAGGGGGTCGGGTGAATCGACAGCCCATTCGCTTCGACGTACACAGCTTAAACCGGCCTGTTCGACCAAGTTATAAATCTGGTCAAAGCGCTGAGGATGGCGCGGCACGATTAGCCAAATAATTTTGAGCGCATTGAGTCTAGCCCACCGTTCTGGATTTGACTGCAAAGCTTGCAGCCACAAGGATTCCTCGCCCTCTCGCGTGCTGGCCAACATCACAACTTGTCGCCCAGCAAAAGCGCCTCGCCAACGCTTGGCCAAGGTTTGTGCTTGGTCCGAGACGTCCACATCGAATTTAAGGTTACCCACCACTCTTACATCCTGGCAACCAAGATTTTTCAAGCGGAGCGCATCTGATTCTGATTGTGCAAGCACAGTGGTCAAGCTGCGATAAGCCGGGCTAGAAAGAATGGACCAACGCTTGGCTTGACGAAAAGATTTTTCACTCATGCGCGCATTGAGCAAAAACAATGGCACATCAGCCTGCTTACACGCCATGACAAGGCGCGGCCAAACTTCCGTTTCCATGAGCAGTCCAATTTGAGGCCTGAACTGCATCAAGAACTGATGGGTAGCTTGAGTTGTATCCCAAGGCAACCAGGCTTGAACATCTCCGGGTTGCAATAAAGATTGCCCTTGCACCCAACCTGTAGCCGTGCTGTGCGTCAACAAGAGACGTATTTCTGGAAACGCAACTCGTAAAGCCGGCAACAACAACGCTGCCGCTCGGGTCTCGCCTAAAGAAACAGCATGCAACCAAACAAAGCCGCCTAGGGGCATGTCACCGACATACACACCAAAGCGTTGCTCAACATTCAGACCGTACTCAGGCTCTTTGTGGGCACGACGACTGAGCTTGCGACGAAGTGCAGGCTGCAAGGCTCTTAAAAAAAGTTCATAAGCCTTCAACGCCAAGCGCTCAAGTAACGTCAACGCACTTGTTGTCTGTGTCATCCAGCGCCGGCCTTTTCAAAGAGCCCATGGTAAACACGACCAATACCCTCTGCCTCACGGGCCAGAGAAAAATGCTCTGTCACACGCGCACGCGCAGCCTCACCCATTTGTGCAGCATGAAGAGGGTCAGCCATGACGGACAAAACCGCATGGCACAGACCTTCCACATCACCGGTATCCACCATTTCACCTGTTTCTCCAGGTAGGGCCAATTGATCAAAAGCGCCCGTTCGCGAGCACACCAACGCGGAACCGGTCGCGGCAGCTTCAAAGGGGGTAAGGCCAAAAGGTTCGTAGCGTGGACACGCTATACACAACAGACAACGTTGGTACCACAGATGTATCTCGCCGGCTGGTACTTCTCCCAAAAAAACAATGCGATCGTGCAGGCCAGCAGCATCAATTTGACGCTGCAGATCTTGCTGAAAGGACTGATGCTGTGGCTGAGCCAATCCAGCGATGATCGCCGTGACACCTGGCAACTTCGGCAAAGCTTGGATCATGGCTTTCACAAACACATCGCTACCTTTATCGGGTCGCACGCGGCCAAAAACACCGATACCGTATTGCCCCGGCAACCCCGAATCGAACCAGGCTTTCAGCTTGTCAGTCGGAGGGCTGAAGCGGGACAAATCGATGCCGTGCGGAACTACAGCGGTGGTGTTGGGAACAAAGCTGGCAGCCAATGGGGTGGTGGAAATGACTGCATCCATTTTGGAAATAAGCCAACGTGGAAACCATCCATGCAAATGCTGAGCTGCTGAGGTGAACACCAGCTTGATGGGCAAGCGCAGTACATCCCGAGCAAAGATAGCGGCCATCATTTCCGGATCGCGTCGCACGTGCCAGATCCGAAAAGCACGGCCCGCAGGGGGTTGGCGTGAAAGCGCTATAGCCTTCCTGAGCGTCATACCCTCTATTCCGTTAGACATACGCGTGCCACAAAAACCCAAACGCCACTGTTTGGCTTGTAAAGGCACGAGCGCGTTGATGGTGGCTGACACGCCGGTGTAGCGTTGCTTGAGGTTAAAAACAATGACCTCGGGGTCTGGGCTCAACAATGAATCGGGCATGTTCATGAATGCAGTTTCCCTGGCTTAGCCGTTCAATGCGCCGAAGCCTGAATCTGCGCATCAGGCTTTACGATGCGCAGCAAGGACAGCATCTCGGCTTCAATGCGGTGCATCGCTTCTGGTGTTTGCCCTTCAAAGCGCAACACCAAAACTGGCGTGGTGTTGGAGGCTCGGATCAAGCCAAAACCATCTGGCCAATCGACGCGCAGGCCATCGATGTCTGACACCGCGGCCGGCGCCTTGAACGATGTACTGGCCAACTGCTGCAATGCGTGGGTCACTGTGTGGGGCTCGCCTTCAGCGCAGGCCACATTCAACTCTGGGGTGCTGAAACTGGTCGGCAGTGCATTCAAAACCGCATTGGCATCGGGAGATTTGCTGACGATTTCCAGCAAGCGCGCCCCTGCATAGGTGCCATCGTCAAAACCATACCACCGCTCTTTAAAGAAGATGTGACCGCTCATCTCGCCTCCCAAGGGGGCTTGACCACCCTCGGCTTCAATGGCTTTCATCTTGGCCTTGATGAGGGAGTGGCCGGTTTTGTACATCAAGGGTCTTCCACCCGCCGCTTGAATGGCCGGGGCCAAGCGCTGTGAACACTTCACATCAAACAAAATGGTGCCGCCCGGCACGCGGCTCAACACATCTTGCGCAAACAACTGCATTTGGCGATCGGGATAAATGTTTTGGCCATCCGCGGTCACGATGCCCAAGCGGTCACCATCGCCGTCAAAGGCCAATCCCAACTCAGCGCCCGTCGACTTTAAGGCTCGCATCAGATCTTGCAAGTTTTCAGGCTTGCTGGGGTCAGGGTGGTGGTTTGGAAATTCGCCGTCCACTTCGCTGAACAGCTCCACCACATCACAGCCCAACGCGCGAAAAATACCCGGCGCCGATGCCCCTGCCACGCCATTGCCAGAGTCAATCACGATCTTCATGGGGCGCGCCAAACGAATATCACCCATGATGCGCTGGGTGTAGTCCGCCAACACATCCCGAGTCGTCACGCCACCGCCAGCGCGCAATTGCCAAGTCTCGGTTTCCAAGATGGCGCGCAAGGCCTGAATCTCTTCGCCATAAATGGCACGCCCAGCCAAAACCATCTTGAAGCCGTTGTAGTCTTTGGGGTTATGGCTACCTGTCACCTGAATACCGCTTTGGCAAACGGTGTGGGCGGCAAAGTACAGCATGGGCGTGGTGGCTAGTCCGATATCGATGACTTGCACACCTGCAGCCACCAAGCCCCGAATCAATGCAGCCGACAAGGCAGGGCCACTCAAGCGCCCATCCCGCCCGACCGCCACCATGGTCTGGCCCTCTGCCATCGCCCGAGTACCAAAAGCTTTGCCCAAACCTTCGGCCACAGCCTCGTTTAAGGTGGCTGGAACAACACCGCGGATGTCATACGCTTTGAAAATGGACGGGGTCAATTGCATGGATTCAGCCAATCAATCAGGCAGGTTGCCAATTGTTTTATGGCATGCATTGTAGGCGGCGCAGTGCGCATTCCCGGGTCCGTCGCCTTCGGTAAGTTCTACCGCAAAAGTTTGCACTTTGGCTTCGGTCGACCGCATTTTTGGCTAACATGGACACTCTCGCCATTTGCCTTGCCCAATATTGTCCTGATGCCCTCAAGCGACACCATACATCTCACTGAGACCGTCACCCTAGACAGCCCACTGGGTCCTCTCATTCTGGCTGCGACCGAGCGTGGACTGAGCGGGGTGTGGTTCATGGACCAGCGCCATGCCCCAAGCGAAGCGCTCCGACTGTCGTGGCATCTGAACCCCAACAATGCGGTATTGCAAAGCGCAACCACACAATTGCTAGCCTATTTTTCGGGTCGTTTTCGTCCATTCGATTTGCCACTAGACCTCTCCGCGGGCACTGCATTTCAACAAACGGTCTGGCAAGCTTTGTTGCGCACTCCATTGGGCCGGACTCTCAGCTATGGCGCCATAGCACAGCACATCAACAAACCCTCAGCCTCTCGCGCGGTGGGGGCTGCAGTCGGTCGGAACCCGATCAGCATCGTGGTGCCCTGCCACCGCGTCCTCGGTGCGGAGGGGCAAATGACCGGGTATGCCGGCGGCCTCTGGCGCAAAGAAGCCCTGCTCACTCTTGAGGGCCGTTTGATGCCTACAAGCCCCTCTGTTTCGACTGGTTCCTGAATGCCCAACACTCACGCCAAAGGCTGGCTGGCCGATTTTTTGTTGCTGGCGGCCATTTGGGGCTCCTCTTTTTTGTTCATGCGCGTAGCGGCACAAGAGTTGGGCGCCTTGCCCACCGCAGCCCTGCGGGTGGCCATCGCATCGGTTTTTTTGTTGCCATTGATGCTGGCAAAAGGCCATTGGGCTGCGCTTCGTCAACATTGGCGTCCCGTGCTGTTTGTGGGTGTGCTCAACAGCGGCATTCCGTTTGCCTTGTATTCCTTCGCGGTGATGCACATCACCACAGGTTTATCGTCCATTCTCAATGCCACCGTTCCACTTTTTGGTGCCTTGGTCGCTTGGGTTTGGCTGGGCGACAAACCCAGTTGGTCGCGCACGCTGGGTTTGGCCATCGGATTCGGCGGCGTCGTCTTGCTCGCCGGTGGCCAGGCCAGCTTCAAACCCAACGCCTCGGGCATTGCGCCTGCGTGGGCCGTGCTGGCTTGTTTAGCGGCAACCACCTGCTATGCACTGGCCGCGAGTTTCACCAAAAAACACATCCCCAGCCTGCCGCCTCTGGTCACGGCCACTGGCAGCCAATTGGGCGCCACACTTGCTTTGATCCTTCCTGCACTTTGGTTTTTTCCAGACCATTGGCCCAGCGCTTCTGCCTGGGGAGCTTTGATCATCGTGGGCGTGCTGTGTACCGGTGTCGCTTACATCCTGTACTTCAAGTTACTTGAAAAATCAGGGCCCGCCAGAGCCTTAACGGTCACGTTTTTGGTGCCGGTTTTTGCCATCGCCTACGGCGTCTTGTTTTTGGGCGAAACCGTGACCGCGTGGATGCTGCTCTGCGGCGCGATTATTTTGGCAGGCACTGCCTTGTCGAGCGGTTTGGTCAAATTACCGGGGCGTTGAATTTTTTGTGGATGTGCACGCGTTGCACCACATCGCGCGCGCGCAATTGACCACATCCCCCATCCACATCTTGCCCAGCCGATTGGCGCAACTTGGTCAAAACGCCACGCTGATGCAAGGTGCGCGCAATTTCAGCGGCCCTCTCCCATGACGGTCTTGCGTAGGGCAAATCCGGCACGGCGTTGTAGGGGATCATGTTCATCAACGCGTATTTGCCTTTGAGCAAACGCACGATGCCCTCTATTTCTTCCGCGCTGTCGTTCACCCCTTCAAGCAAAGTCCACTGGTATTGAATGGGATACCCGGTAGCGCGCGCATAAATTTCTCCTGCCTCCACCAAATCTTGCGGGTCAAAGCGCGGCGCTCGTGGCAGCAACTGGGCGCGCACATCTGCCCGCGTGGAATGCAGCGACAAAGCCAACGCCGGTTTCACGCGTCCTTGAGGCAAACGCTCAAAAACACGCACATCACCCACCGTCGAAAAGACCAAATTTTTGTGCCCGATGTTGCCAACCGTGCCCAGCAAGTCGATCGCCTCCATGACCTGATCCAAGTTGTGCGAGGGTTCACCCATGCCCATGAAGACCACTTTTTTTACGGGTCGCAAGGTGCGCGCCAGCGCCACTTGGGCAACGATTTCGGCGCTGCCCACCTGCCGAATCAGCCCCTCTCGGCCTGTCATACAAAACACACAACCCACGGCGCAACCCACTTGACTGGAAACACACAAGCCATCGCGCGGCAACAGCACGCTTTCAACCGTTTGTCCATCTTGCAAGCCCACCAACAAACGCGCTGAGCCATCTTGACCTGCATGCTGCTCGCGCAGGGTGGCCAACGCTTGCAGCGACTGGCTCAGCGCCGGCAAGGCATCACGCAAAGACTTCGGCATGAAGCTCTCAAGGGGCCTGCGGCCACTGTCTTGGGGCTTGGCTTGCACCCACAAACGCAGCACCCGCATCTCGTGTCGCTCACGGGCCCCCAATGCACGCAAATGCGTCCGGATATCGTGGATGCTGTGCATCGATGCCTTCTGGGCGGGGTCGGTCATCACAGCTGCGCTCAATAGTGCGGCGGAATTTCGTCGCGCAAATTTCGCACTTCTGCACCTCCACCCGATTCGGGCAAACGGTCGCGCATTTGGCGAAGCTCCTGAATCAAAGCGTCAATTTGCTTCTGCTGTCGATACACCTGTGCATTGAGCTGGTCGAGCAAGTCTTCGCTGAAGCCGGCTTTTATTTCCAAGTCGACTAAGCGATTTTCAAGGGGGGAATTGGGGTTCATGGGCTGTATTGGACCTGAATTGGACATCAGTTTTAGAGTCTTTTATAATTTACCCATCGCCGAGTTATCTGAACTACTTGCGGGGCGATTCACAAATTCTGCTAAAGCGTTCGCTAGGCTCCGGGTTTTCAGAGTCGGCAACGCCGATAAACCGCTGAAACAAAGGAGCTTTTTTCATGTCTAGCAATTTCCTCTTCACCTCCGAATCCGTCTCTGAAGGCCATCCCGACAAAGTGGCAGATCAGATTTCAGACGCGATCCTGGACGCCATCTTTGAGCAAGATCCCCGCAGCCGCGTCGCCGCCGAAACCCTCACCAACACCGGTTTGGTGGTGTTGGCCGGTGAGATCACCACCAATGCGCATGTGGACTACATTCAAGTCGCACGCGACACCATCAAGCGCATTGGTTACGACAACACCGAGTACGGCATCGACTACAAAGGTTGCGCTGTGATGGTTTGTTACGACAAACAATCCAACGACATTGCCCAAGGCGTGGACCATGCCTCTGACGACCACCTGAACATTGGTGCGGGCGACCAAGGTTTGATGTTTGGTTACGCTTGCAGCGAAACCCCCGAATTGATGCCTGCCCCGATTTATTACGCCCACCGATTGGTCGAGCGTCAGGCCCAACTCCGCAAAGACGGCCGTCTGCCCTTTTTGCGCCCTGATGCCAAAAGCCAAGTGACCATGCGTTATGTGGACGGCAAGCCCCACAGCATCGACACCGTGGTGCTGTCCACCCAGCACAGCCCCGACCAATCGGAAACCGCCACCAAAATGAAGGACAGCTTTACTGAGGCCATCATCGAAGAAATCATCAAACCCGTGCTGCCCAAAGAGTGGCTGCAAGACACCAAATACTTGATCAACCCGACGGGCCGTTTTGTGATTGGTGGCCCCCAAGGTGATTGCGGCTTGACCGGTCGCAAAATCATTGTGGACACCTACGGCGGTGCCTGCCCTCACGGCGGCGGCGCGTTCTCAGGCAAAGACCCCTCAAAAGTCGACCGATCTGCCGCTTATGCCGCGCGCTACGTGGCCAAAAACATCGTCGCCGCAGGCTTGGCCACCCAATGCCAAGTGCAAGTGGCATATGCGATTGGCGTGGCACGCCCCATGAACATCACGGTGAACACCGCTGGCACGGGCGTGATTTCAGACGATCAATTGTCGGCATTGGTGGCCGAGCACTTTGACCTGCGCCCCAAAGGCATCATTCAAATGTTGGACTTGCTGCGTCCCATCTACAGTAAGACCGCTGCTTATGGCCACTTTGGCCGTGACGAACCCAGCTTCACGTGGGAGCGAACCGACCGCGCGGCTGCATTGAAAGCTGCCGCCGGACGTTGAGTCGACGCATCATTCTTTGTTGAAGATTGACCCCAGCCGCTCAGGCAACTGAGCGGCTTTTTTTGCCTCAAACGCACCCACAGATGAAGAAGCAAAGACACCCGCCTTTTAACAATCAGCTATCGGCGTTCAGCCATTAGAGCTCACACATTAATGCTCATACATCAGCGCTCACCCATTGACTGGCTGAACGTTTTGTAAATGGGCTTGGTGAGATAACTGAGCACCGTGCGCTCCATGGCTTTGATCTCAACGCTCGCAGTAAGACCCGGGCGCAATTGAATTTCTTTGGCTTTGTCACCCTTGAATTCTGAGCCGGTGATGCGGATGCGCACGCGGTAGTAAATGAAGGGGCCTTGGCGCGTTTCCTCGGTCAACACATCGGGGCTAATGTAGATCACCTTTCCGTGCAGGGCGCCATAAATCGAGGAGTCATAGGCATCGAGCTTCACGCTGGCATCTTGACCCATCGCGACAAAGGCAATGTCAGCAGGGGGAATCTTGGCCTCGGCAATGAGGTTGTCCCCCGTGGGCAGCAGCTCCATGACAGTGTCGCCCGCCCGCACCACACCGCCGAGTGTGCTGACTTTGATGTTATTGACAATGGCATCCACTGGTGCAACCAACTCGGTGTGCTCCAGCACTTGGCTGCGGTCTCTTAACTGTTCGGTTTGGCTGCTCAGGTCTTCTTGCGCCTTTGTCATTTCCGCCTGGGCGTCCTGAAAATACTTATTGCGCTTACCAGCCAATTGCGCTTTGATATCCGCGACGCTGCGTTGCAGTCGCAAAATTTCAGCGCGGCTCACATCGCCAGATTGTTCTAATCGGCGGTTAATGTTCAGCTCGTCTTCGGCCAGCGTCAATATTTCACGCAACGCGCGAACGTCATCGTTAAACGCTGTTTGGCGCTTGTTGTAAAGGTCGGTTTGGTTGCGAATGTAGTCGGTATACGTGAGCAACTCTTTGTCAAAGACCAAAGGTTTGCTGTAAACCTCGGCTTGCAAACGTGCCAAGGTGATGTTGAGGGCGGCCACTTTGGCTAAGCTGTCTGACACAGCGGCTGCAGCACGTTCTTTTTGTAAGGTTGCTAAAGGCTGCCCTGCCTTGACCACGTCACCCTCTTTGACGTGAAGCTGCGTCAGCACGCCGCCGTCAGATGACTGAACGACTTGCGTCCGCTCGGATGCAATGATTTGTGCCTGTGCACGGGTGACTTGGTCGATCTTTCCGACAGACGCCCAGAGCAACAACAACAGGATGCCGACCACCATCACACGAATGCTCCAACGTGAACGCTTTGGCGCGTTCAAATCGTAAAGACTGGAAGCGGCCGTAGAGTCCACGGCTGATCTCGGGAAAAAGAAGCCAACAAAACCGCCAAGCAAATTAGGAATGATGAGCAAGACAAACTTGAGGCGCAGCCACAGGCGTTGTTTGAAGTTGGGCTTGATGCCCACGTCAATGACGTCGGCAGGGTTTGGCGTGCGGCCGGGGGTCGTCATGCGGGTGCACCTTCAGCAGCTTGGGGTTGGGGCTCATCCGCCTTGGAGGTTGAGTTCATTTTTTGGAGTTGCTGCAGCACGGCATCGCGCGGTCCATCGAGCACGATGCTGTTGCCCGCAACAACAATGATGCGTGTGACCAGTGGCAACACGCTTGGCTTGTGGGTGACGATGACCATGCTCTTGCCCGCTTGGGCCTCTTGCGACAAGACTTGAAGGCAACGACGTTCTTGCTCGTCGTCCATGGTGGCTGTGGGTTCATCCAGCAGCATGACACTGGGGCTGCAGAGCACCAAACGTGTAAATGCGACCAGCTGTTTTTGTCCTCCACTCAACCCTTTTCCACCTTCCATGATGGCGCGGCCAAGTCCTTTGGGGTGACTGGCAACAAAACGGTCCATCCCTGTGCGGC
>JACCDN010087973.1_pt1 | contig 12103 bp, 9 predicted proteins | sample 7441691 | NCBI WGS metagenome assembly JACCDN01 (sample SAMN15323439, study PRJNA562643) | freshwater metagenome | isolation source: river surface water | place: USA:Blue River Watershed | collected 2017-08-16 | reverse complement strand
ATAATGCCATGTGAGCGAAGGGCCTCTACTCGCTCCCGCGTTTCTTCATTCATTTTGTCAGCAATTGCTTTGCCATCGATAATATTCATGGTAAAACGTTAATATTTTCTGTATTATAGCGAAATTTGAGAAAAAATCAAGATTTGACTGACTCCTTTTTTGTTGGCTCGGGGACCTGGCGATTGCAAGCGACCTATTCGAAGTCGTCGCTCCGCTCCTCCTTGGAAAACCTTCGGGTTTTCCAATACCTTTCCTCAGCAAGTGAAACCTACCGGTTTCACCCTTCCACTGTTCGAATCCAGCTTTCGCAATATAAAGAAAAAGAGACTCATTTGAGTCTCTTTTTCTTTAGCTCGGGGACCTGGATTCTCCCTCACTCCGTTCGGGCACCGGGGCGCTGCGCACCGAAGCCTCGCTCGCTCGGCTTCTCTCGCGCCCTTCTCATCCAGGTCCTCCTTCGCTCATATAAAAAAACGAGCTGTTCGCTCGTTTTTTTCATTCGCTCGGGGACCTGGATTCGAACCAAGATAGACAGCTCCAGAAACTGCCGTCCTACCATTAGACGATCCCCGAATGTATCTGCCTTGAGCAGAATGAAACGTAGTATACTAAAAAAATTTACAAAAGTCAATCATATCTGAAAACAAAAAACCACCATCGAAATGGCGAGTTTTTGTTTGTATCCAAGATTTTGGATTCTCATGGGTTGATAGTATTTTATATATTTTATCTCTATAGAGCAAAAAAATACTTAGTATCTATTGACAAATAGTAGAAAATATATTACATTAAGCTGTCTTTTATTGGGGGAAGAAAGTCCTAAAATAGGTTTTTCTCCCCTCAATAACTGCAACGACAAAAAACTTGACGAGGAGGGTACGCCGCTGGCGTAGTCAGGTTCGGAGAACAAGAGATGATGAAAAAAGAGATATGTCTGATCAGCGGTGCCAACCCGCTCCTGCTGGCACTGCATGTGAAGCATGGGATGCTCGAATTCGGTGAGGAAGAGGTGGGGCACATTGCCACCTACGACGACCTCAACCGAGCTGTCGGCCACCTGCTGCATGAAGGACGCATTGATCTGCTGGAGGACGCGGCGCCCTTCATGAGCAAGGTGGGGCACACCTTGCTGCCGAACGATCTGCACATCGCAACGCTGGTCGATGGGCACGTGTTGCCCGATAACATCAATATGCTGGGGCTCAAGTTCAAGTGGTGCCCCGAGTGCTCGCATCTGGTGGAGCATCGGGTTGGCCATTTTCATACGCCACTCGGTGAGATCGGCCCGCCGGTGGTCGCCAGCTTCAGCCAAGCACTCCGCTACATCATCGACCGCAGCATCAACTTGCCTGCGCAGGTGGGCATCGCACTCCTGCAACAGGTCAGGCAGGCCAGCTTGCCGATCGAGACGCCCTCGTGCCTGTTGGTGCTGCTTCGGCAGGATGCGAACGATCCGACTTCGCGCATCAAGAAGATGTTCGAGAGCTTGCTTCGTGAAAGAGGCCCTGAACAAGATCAAGATGAAGAGTTCTGATCGTCAACCTTCACGCAACTCTCTCCACCTCTCCCATCAAGGACGCTGTGCAGCTCTGCTCCAGCGTCCACCCCCCCAAAGAAAATTACATAAACACTTTAATCAGTGTTTTTTTATTTGCACAAACCCAAAAAATCTGCTATCATGTAATCTCTCTCAATTCCCTTGAATCTCTCCTAAAAAAGACGAAAAGGGGGAATCCAATCTTCTTCTATAATAATCACGAGCCCTGCACGCTGTGCCAAGGGAGCACTCTTTGGGTATTGCCATTCAATACCATCCCTGTATTTTTAACAGAGTTTTTTTGTCTATGACAACAGAACTTTTGGATGAGGCTCGTGAACAGATACATTCTGTCCAGAGCTCACTGCACGAGTCACAATCGACGCTCACCGTGCAGGAGAGGAAAATGTCCGCGGAATTCAAAAAGGCGGAAGGGGCAGAGCGCCTGACACTCTCTACGCTTTTGCAGTACAACAAACAGCGTCAGCATGAACTTGATGCGCTGTTTCCTTCGCCATATTTTTCTCGTTGCGACGTGTCTGGTGATACCACAGCCTCTTTTTATGTAGGCAAATTTTCGTATCCGGAAAAATCCATTGTTTCGTGGATTTCACCTATTTCCACGCTGCGCTTTGCTCATCCTGGTCAGGCATCCTATACACTGCCAGATAGAACGAAAAAAAATGTGAAAGTACTTCGAAAAGATGAATATATGATAAAAGAAGGCAAGATTGTTTTTTTTGCTACGGAAAATACGCAGATACCACGAACGCTGGTCTACCAAGAACACTTTTCCAATCGCAAAACCGGATTTATCTTGCCCGAGATTGTCTCTCGCATGGAAGAAGCGCAAGATACCGTTATCCGCTCTTCCTATAAAGGACCTCTCGTGATCTCTGGTCCAGCTGGATCAGGCAAGACAACGCTGGCACTGCACCGTGTGGCGTACCTTATGCAGGCGCCAGAGATAAAAGATTTTTTCCCTGCTCACCGTATACGTGTTTTTGTGCAAGACGAGGGAACAAAATCCTACTTTGCCGCGCTGCTCCCAGATCTTGGTATTGATAATGTCGAAATTACGACTTTTCAGCGGTGGGCCTCGGATATTCTCTCTCTGCCAAAAAGGGAACCGTGGGAAGATTGCCACAGTGGAGAAATTGAAGATAGTATAACTTGCCAGAAGCTAGATATTTTACACAGCTTCAAACTGCCTCTCTCTGGATCGCCGAGTGAATTTCTTAAAAATATTTATAACAAGGATTTTTCTCTTCACAAAGATATTGTCCTTGAAACAATCAGTCACAACATATTTGATGATATTGATCTGACCATACTTCTGCTTGCCTACAAACGAGCCCATGGAACGCTGCAAGAATCACGAGAATATCTCATACAACAAAAAAATAGCTATGAAGTGAAGCGAAAAATGGGACGATTTGATGTTTCGTATAACCTCTGTGTTGTTGATGAATTTCAAAATTATTTACCTGAGCAATTGCAACTCATTGCTGGGTGTATGAATGAAGAGATGAAATCGCTGGTGTATGTGGGTGATATGCGTCAACAAACGCGCTTTGGTACAGTGCAGTCTTGGAATGAAGTCGGGGAGGCGATTGACCGAGCACGCATTATTACGCTTGAAAAAGTTTACCGCAATACCAAAGAAATTTTGCGCTATATAAAGAGTCTGGGATACCCGATTGAAATTCCGGATGCTCTTCCAGAGGGAACTCCGGTAGTGCCACTCACTGATACCAAAGAAACACAAGAAAAAATATTGGCACAGTGTCTACAAAATACTGACCGACTCATTGGTATTCTGGCCAAAGAACCTGCTGATCTTGAGCCATATATCAGCCTCAAGGAGTATAAGCACATCAAAGTATTGACGGTCAAAGAAGCGCAGGGAGTAGAATTTGATACAGTCTTTTTAGTCGGGAATAAAACTGCTACATGGGTAAGTGCAGGAGATAATTTAGGAGAAGCCCGAATTGTTGAAAAAAAACGAATAAATAGAGATTTGCTCTATGTAGCACTGACTCGTGCGATGCGGGAGTTGTATGTGGTTGGGACACTCTAGTTTACACCACGACGCCACCAAAAGCAGCGGCAATATTTTCCAGATCTTCTGATTTTGGAGCTTCAATATTTTTTTTCTCAGCCACTTCTATTTTGAGGGAAAATTTTGAACCATAGCATTGTTCAAGAGCATCTTCCATCATTTTTTTGTATTCTTTTTGGTTGAATTTGTCTTGGTGTAGTTTGTAGGGAACTTCGAGCGTCACAGCATTTTCTTCAAGAGATACAAGATTCGATGTTTTCAGTAGTGACACCAAAGATGGAGATTGTTTTTCTACACATTTGAGGACTTCTCCCCATTTATTTTTGAGTACTTGGAACGTAGGAGAAACTTTGGGAAAAGCTGGTGCTTCGACTTTGGTTGGTTGCACAGAGTTTGCCAGTGGCGTTTTGGGTTCTTCTACTGGCGGTACATCTTCTTGTTTTTTGAGAGGAGGATTTACAGGCGCTGGTGGAGGTGTAGGAGCCACCGGAGCCGGAACAACACTTGAGAGATCAGTCTGAACCCATTCGAGGACAATGAGTTCGAGAGGAAGTTCAGGGAGGGGAGCTGATTTAAGACTTGCTCGGCGTTTGAGGGATATATCTATGAGCCTGAGCAGTTCACTGCCAGAAATTTGAGGTGCGAGTTTTTCGAGCGCCTGCTGTGATTCTTTACTCAGGTCTGATGGAGAAGTTTGCTGTGTCCCTTGTATTTTGATGATCATAAGTGCCCGCAAGGTTTCAAGCAGTGTTTCTAAAAAGGCTGCCATATCATTTCCACTGCGACTGAGTTGTTCAATAGCCCCAAGTGCCCCAGCAGCATCTTTTGGTATGAGTCGCTCCAAAAAAAGCAGAGTATCAGAAAATGGCGAGATAGGAAGAAAGAGAGATGCTTGTTCGCGGGTAAGGTGAGACTCCCCAACAGACATGATTTGTTCAAGAAGACTGACGGCATCACGCACCCCGCCGTCGGCTTTACTAATGATTGCTTCTTTTACTTCAGTCTCGAGGGTCACTTTTTCGGCTCTCGTAATGGTATCAATTACATCCGAAAGTATGTCTCTTGGAACTTTATGAAAGGTATAGCGTTGACAACGAGAAAGGATCGTTTCAGGAATTTTATGAAGTTCTGTTGTTGCGAGAATAAAAATTACATAGCTTGGTGGTTCTTCAAGCGTCTTGAGCAGGGCGTTGAATGAACTGGTCGAGAGCATGTGAACTTCGTCGATGATAAAGACTTTGTATTTGCTACTGGTTGGTTGAAACTGGACATTTTCAATAATATTTTCGCGTACATTGTCAACGCCAGTATTACTTGCGGCATCAATTTCAATTACATCAATACTTCGGCCCTGGGTTATTGCCTCACATACGGTGCAAGCATTACAAGGTTCTGCACTCTCTGGTTTTCGGTTGGTACAGTTAATTGCCTTGGCAACCAAACGAGAAATAGTTGTTTTCCCAATTCCACGTGAACCTGAAAAAATGTAGGCATGTGCCAGCGTATTGGTCACAATCTGACGTGAGATAGTTTTTACCACATGATCTTGTCCAATCACTTCGGAGAATTTTTGTGGGCGATATTTATGATACAATGCCATAGAAAAGAAGAAATTTTAACTTCTAAATTATATCTTAGTTGTGGGTATTGGTAAAGGCTTGCCTCGCAGCCTATCCACTGGGCTTCTTGCGCTCCGAAGAGGCCTATGCTATACTATCCTCAAAATTGAGGCATTTATTTTTAAATATACAAATGGTATGCCAAGAAAAGCTAATCCAGCACTTCTTCGACCACTCAAACTTTCTGAGGAACTCGAAGCTGTTGTCGGTAAAGGACCAATGCCACGCTCTGAAGTGGTAAAGAAATTGTGGGTTTATATTAAAAAACACGATTTGCAAAATCCAAAAAACAAACGAAATATTTTTGCAGATGATCTTCTCTTGCCAATTTTTGGTGTAAAAGAAGTTACCATGTTTGAAATGACAAAACTTGTCTCTGCTCATATTATTGATCCAGATGCAAAACCAAAGGCTCCAAAAGCTACCAACAAAAAGAAGTAAGCCGCTACGCTTGATTAATAATCCGTTCAATAAAAAAATCCTCCGCTTAAACGGAGGATTTTTATTTTGTAAATTTTTTCAAGTGAAATTTAGAATTCTTTGTGAATGATATGCTCGACTGCGCCCCAGTCTGACATACCACTTTCTGGCACAAGGAGTACGACTTCGTCTCCAATTCGTCCTTTGTGAAAGGTAATAGATGCTGTTAAAACCTTGTAACTTCTTCCTTCAGCATTTACCATCCATTGACCATTTGTCCCACCAGATACTAATTCTCCTCGTATGCGTTTACGTTCAATTGGGGAAATTTGTTTGTAAATAAAGGAGCCATTTTCTGGAATAGTAAGCTTCATGCGATCGCCTTCAACGAGTTTTGATTTACTGGCATAGTTGGCAGGAATAGTAAATATCTCACCTTCGTCACTCAGCATTTTTTCTCCGGTAAAGATACCCTCTAAGATTCTTCCATTTTTATCTGGGGCTACCGTTTGAGCGGGAGTTTTGATTACCTGAAGTGGTGCAGAAGGAAGAAGAGCTGTAGTTTCATCGAGTAGGTGAAGAAGAATATCCACCTGGTCTTTAATTTTATAAAGTGTATAGCGAATGAGTTCTGCTTTTGATGGATCATTTGGTACGGCTGGGGTTTGCTCTGGTTCTGTATCGGCGTCGGGTTCTTGCCTCACTTCTTTCGTTGCTGACGAAAAAGGAGGTACTGTGGATAGCGGGGGAGTAGGATTTTCAGGAGGAAGTGTCGAAAAAGAGTCTGAAGGAAGGTTTTTTAGAAATTTATCTTTGTTTTGGAAAAGGTCACTCACATGGTTCATAAAAATACATTCAAAAGTATTGAGATTGTCTCATGAGAGAAGCCTCACGTCAAGAAGAAAAAGCCTCACTTGTTTAGAGTGAAGCTTCAAACATATCGACTTTTGATTTTTTTTCTGGTTCAGCCAGTTGGGTACGTTCCATGATTTCTGCTTCTACAATACGACGATCGCGTCCATATTTCAAACGAGCCAGTTGTTTTATAGCAGCAGCCAATTCTTTGTTGCCACGTCTTGGAGGATAGCCCAGCATGTTAAATGGTTTTGCCGCCTCATTGTCAATGAGCATTTTGATATAATAGGAGAATTGTGGTGGATTGAGCAAATCATACGAACCAAAGACAGGTGAAAATTCTTTGGCCAAAATTTCAGCATCATCTGGTCCAATGCGTCCTGAGACAATAGTACCAACGTTACCAAGCACAGCGTCGCGTATTGGTGCCTTTCCTTTGTCATCCGTGAGCTGTCCCATATACTGGTGAGCGATCACCAGATCGAGTTTATATTTACGTGCTTCAGAGAGGATGGTGGCAATAGAATCAGTTACAAAGTTTTGGAATTCGTCGATATACAAATAAAAATCTTTGCGGTCTTCGGCTGCCATGTCTGCACGACCAAGGGCTGCCATTTGGAGTTTGGCTACGATGATAAGACCAATAAGTTTGGCATTGACTTCACCGGTTGTCCCTTTCGCTAGGTTGACAAGCAATATTTTTTGACTATCCATAGCTTCACGAAAATCAAAGCCAGATTTTTGCTGTCCCATGATGTTACGCATCATTTCATTTTCCACAAAGCGTCCAACTTTGGAAATCAAATAACCAAGCATTTCAGATTTATGGAAGTCACTGGTTTTGGCCATTTCTTTTTCCCAGAAAGCACGTACGACTGGATCTTGCAGTTTTTTCAAATATTTTTTGACATAGGCGTCATCAGTAAACATGCGTGGAATATCAATAATTGTACCAGGGTTGTCGAGATCGGCCATCAGTGTGAGCATCACATTACGCATGTTGTGTTCAAACATCGGTCCAATCATTTCTGGTGGAAATAGCTTATAGAAGATCGAAATCATTTCTTGGACAGCAAAATCTTTTTGATCTACTGATTTAGCTTCAAGCATGTTGAGTCCGATTGGACGCTCGAGATCAGAGGGATTGAACAAAATAACATCATCTGCCCGTTCTTTTGGAATATGCTCAAGAATATCCTCAACGAGATCTCCATGAGGATCAATAACACAGAGTCCTTTTCCTGCCAAAATATCTTGGATCGCCATGTTGGCGAGGAGAACAGATTTTCCACTTCCAGATTTTCCAATCATGTAGAAATGTCTTCGACGATCACCTTCTTTCATGTAGACGGGCGTATCAATACCACGATAAGGAACATGACCAAGAAGAAGACCAGTATTGGGCAGGTTGGATGGAGGTGGTGCTCGGCGTCCTGAGAGCCATTTGATGCGAGGCGCTTCTGTAGAATGGAGTGGAAGGTGCCACACCGAAGCCATTTCTTCTGTATTCAAGACCGAATAGTGATTTTCTGCAAAGGCACGATAAATAGATTCGCGAATGATTTTATTGGGATTCGAGGGAATAGAAGCGTGGAAATTGTTTCCATAACGATAAATAGCATACTGTCCAAAGGCATTGGCCATGTTATCGAGATTCATTTGCGCCACTTCACTACTGTCTGACACACTCAAAAGACGAATGGTTACTTCAAGAAGCCCTTTACTCATTTTTTCTTCCATTCCCTTGACCATTTCTTCTTCCATGGCTGAGAGTTGGTAGGTATGTTGAGGTTTATTTGGGTCATGCGGTTTGGGACTACTTAAGGTTTCACCCGCCAGATCCATGGTTTTAGCAAAAATTTTACCAGCAGTTGTTTGGGCAGCAACACGTTCAAATTTTTTTCCTTTCTTTACTTCACGAACAAGTTTGACAGTTTTTTTGCGCCAAGTTTTTTGTGCTGATCGAACAACAAATTGAATAACAGCAGAACTATTTTGTTCATGAATTTTTGAAAGTGTATTGAGGATTGCTGAGAGAGGATCAGAATCCATTTTTTTGTAGGTCCGATATGGAAATGATTTGTGGTTTGCTCCCGAGAGGTAGGCTGCTGTAATCTTACTATTTTCATGAAAGACATTGTAATCAATCATTTGTTCTATCTGTGCATTTGGATATTGTGCATGAACCTGCTGTTCTAGAAAACCTTCAAAGCGTCTTGGGGTATCAATATAAAAATAAATAAGTCCATCATGAATAACTATTTCAAAAGCAACATGATCATCTCTTCCGGCAAGCCAGCAGCCGAGTCCTTTTTGTGGTTTGAGGGCTGCCAAAGAAGAAAAAATAGTTTCTGTAATACCAATTTCTTCTCGAATTTGTTCAAGGCGGTCGTCACTCCCAAGTTGTCCACCTTGTCCTTCAGATTTTCTTTCTTTTGGTACCAAAATTTGTAATACGACTCGTTCTAATGATTTTTCTTGGCGATTTTTGGTATGCAAAATTGATCGTACAAGATATAAAATGGCTGTAAAAATCACAAGAACACCAAAAGCAACAAGCAGTACAATAAGGAGTGGGTTATTCTCTGAGGTTGAATAGGTATTGTATACACTCTCAGAACCAGAAGAGTAAACACTTATTTGAAAAAGAGACAGGGGCATAAAGAATTAAGGAATATGTTTTTTATGCTCGGAAAGAGCAATTATTTTTTCTGCCTTTATTTTTGCTTCTTGCTCAAGAAAAAAACGATTGATACCAGGAAGGAGTTTTAACCAATCAAAAATAAGTCGTATGATTTTTCCAAGACGAACTTTGGTGGTACTCAAAATTTGACGAATTTTATTGGCAGTTTCTTCTCCTTTAATTTTAAATTGCTGTTTTTGGACAGGTGTCAATGCTAAAAATACATCTCCCAAATTTTCTTCCATGATTTTTTCTATTTGGAGGATAAATGGATCTTTGAGAGAAGGAATAGGCTCGGGATGAGAATTTTGTTGATGTATTGCAACAGGGGCACGAGTACTGGTTTCGGGTGCTTCTTGTGTTTCTTCAAGGAAATGTTCGTTTTCCGTTGGATGTCCTTCCATGGCCTCAAGTGGAATTGGAGTTTCCGGTACGTAATCCGCCATTGGTTTTTCTGGAACAGGAGGAAAATCCATTGTTTGCTCTGGTGGAATTTGTTCTTGAGGGTGATTTAAAGCAGCATCTTCAGAATTCGGAAGGAAAGATGTGGGCATACAATACAATAAAGAAAATTGATTGCTACTAGTATAGCAAAAAAATAAAATAGCTACAATTTTTTGTGTGAAATTGCAATTATTCTTGCTGTATGTTATCTTCAAAGGAGATTTTTTAGTATTTTTACTATGGAAAAGAAGAATTTTTACTTGACCACAACCTTGCCATATGTCAATGCCGAGGCGCACATTGGACATGCTTTGGAATTTATCCAGGCTGATGTCATTGCTCGCTACCATACTCTTCTTGGTGAAAATGTGGTTTTTAATACTGGAACGGATGAACATGGCCTCAAGATTTATCGTAAAGCTCTTGAGAATAATGAAACACCACAAGAATACTGCGATCGTTATGCTTCCAAATTTGCTGCGCTCAAAGATATCTTCAATTTGAGTTATACCAATTTTATCCGCACAACTGACCCGGGGCATAAAGCGGCTGCTCAGGAATTTTGGCGTTTGTGTGAAAAAAATGGAGATATTTATAAAAAGAAATATTCAGTGAAATATTGTGTTGGCTGTGAGCTGGAGAAGACAGAAAGTGAGCTTATTGAGGGTAAGTGTCCGATTCATCCCAAAAATGAGATTGAACTTCTTGATGAAGAAAATTATTTTTTCCGTTGGTCAAAGTATCAAGAACCACTTTTGAAGTTATATAGAGATAATCCTGATTTTGTCGTGCCTGCCAATCGTCTGACTGAAATAACCAATTTTGTGGAAGCTGGGCTTCAGGATTTTAGTATTAGTCGCCTCAAAGAAAAAATGCCTTGGGGAGTACCTGTGCCTGGGGATGATGCACATGTGATGTATGTGTGGTTTGATGCACTCATCAACTATATCTCTACTTTGGATTGGCCTACGGCTAAGGCGAACTTTGAAACATTTTGGCCTGGTATTCAGGTAGCTGGCAAGGACAATTTGCGTCAACAATCAGCTATGTGGCAGGGGATGCTCCTTTCAGCTGGACTTCCAACGAGTAAACAGATCTTCATTCATGGATTTATAACCAGTGGTGGCCAGAAAATGAGTAAAAGTATTGGGAATGTGATTAATCCACTGGAAGTGATTGAAAAATATGGGATTGATGCTATGAGGTTCTTTTTGCTTGGTGCTATTCCAGCCTATGATGATGGGGATTTTACATTTGAACGCTTTGAAGAATATTATACAGCGAATCTTGTAAACGGTATTGGTAATTTGACGTCACGTATTGTTACCATGATTGAAAAATATGCTGACGGGAAGATTCCGGCTGTTCAAGCGAGTGAATTTTTTGCGGTAGAGAATTTTTGGGGGAAATATGAAAATTATTTAAATGCATATCAATTTGATTTGGTGGTCAGTAGTATTATTGGCTTGGTTGCACAGTGCGATCAAAAAATTTCTGAAGAAAAACCCTGGGAAAAAGCCAAACAGGGAGAAGATATTTCAGGTCTCTTGTATGATCTTGCAGAAACGCTTCGTCATATTGCCCTTGCACTGTTGCCGATTATCCCATCTACGGCTGAAAAGATTTTGAAATCACTGGGGATTGAAAAAAATTCACTTCTTAGTTTGAAAGAAGAAACGGTTTGGGGAAGCCTTTCTAAGGCCACTCTCATTCAAAAACAAGATATTTTATTTCCAAGACTTACAAAATAGCTTTATTTTTATAAAATTTGTATGGAATTCATCGATGTTATCTTACTCATTATCATTGGTGGTTTTGCCCTTTTTGGTTTGTGGTTTGGATTTGTTCATACACTCGGCTCGCTCATTGGAACCATACTTGGAATTTATTTGGCCAGTCGTTTTTATGAACCATTTGCTAATTGGATCATTCAAACAACTGGTTGGGGAGCAAATTTTAGTCGAGTTATCATGTTTGCGATTGCTTTCATTGTCATAAACCGTTTAGTTGGGTTTGCATTTTGGCTTCTCGATAAATTTTTCTCTCTTGTTACCCATCTCCCGTTTATTCGCTCGATTGATAGACTTTTTGGTTTAGTACTCGGTGCTTTTGAAGGGGTTATTACTGTTGGCTTTGTCATTTTCTTTATTGAACGCTATCCACTTTCTCCTGCCTTTATGGAAAAACTCAGTATGTCGTTTGTTGCTCCATTTGCTGTCGGAGTTGCTGCGATTCTTTGGCCACTGTTGCCAGAAGCATTGAAAATACTCAAATCAACAGTGGACTATGTCCACCATAAAGTTATATAAGCTAAGGTATGATAATCGATACCCATGCACATATTCAGTTTGATGCTTATAAAATTGATCGAGAAGAAGTAATACTGCGTTGTGCAAAAAAAAATTTAATTTTGAATTTAGTTGGAACTCAAAAAGATACAAGTCGTCGAGCGGTTGAAATGGCTGAGCAGTATGAAAACATGT
>JACCDN010595528.1_pt1 | contig 12106 bp, 11 predicted proteins | sample 7441691 | NCBI WGS metagenome assembly JACCDN01 (sample SAMN15323439, study PRJNA562643) | freshwater metagenome | isolation source: river surface water | place: USA:Blue River Watershed | collected 2017-08-16 | reverse complement strand
GCAGCGGCGGTACTGACGGCTGTAACAATGCATGTATTAGCGATAGTCCATGAGGTGGTATTAGTTGTGGCACCTGGTGATCCGGTTTTTAATGAGGCAGCCATTGCAGTACAGAGGTTGCCAGATAATGGACTACTGACTGCGACGGCCCCCCCCGATTCAGCGATAAAGGCGGTGGCCGATTGGGAAGCAGTATGTGCATAACCAATCACTTCGCTTATGTGAGACTTATAAATGTAGGTTCTGTAGGAAGGTACCGCGACACCGGCTAATACCCCGATAATCGCTACAACGATCATCAATTCGATAAGCGAAAAACCTTTGTTTGTATAACGTTTCATCAATACAATCTCCAATGGGTATAGGGGGGCCCTATTTGGAGTGTAGGTAGAGAATGGTATTTTTACCAATAAGGCTGTTTTTGTAGGCTATATTTTCAAAATGCCCTCTCTCGGATGTGAGGGAGGGGCAAAGCACGCCAAAGCGTCAGCGACGGCGGTTAGGGTGGAGGTTGTGTGTACAGTGCCAGTGTCTTTTCCTGCACCCATTGCTCCGAGAAAGATTGTTCGACGCGCCTGCGGCCTGCAAGACCCATACGGGCTCGAAGATCGGGGTCTTCAATCAAGCGGGTCAATGCTTTTGCCAGTGCTTCTGCATCGTGAGCAGGGACCAAGAAGCCATTCTCCCCTTCTTGTACGAGCCCGGGTGTTGCATGGCTGTGCACCAGCGCCTGTACGATCGCACGACAGCCGGGTACATCGGTGGTTACAATCGGCCGACCACAGCTGGCGGCTTCCAGCAACGATTTGGGTAAGCCTTCGCGATAGGAAGGTAGTACGGCAATATGGGCGCTTGCATAGGCTGCGGCTACATTCCCACAATGGCCCGCCCAGCGCAACAAGCCTGCTTGTTCCCACGCTTGAAGGGTCGCTTCTGGGATTGAAGAAGGATTCTCAGGATCGGGTAAGCCATAGAGTACAATCTCGATAGCAGGTGCTGTTGTGGTTGCAAACATGCCCATGTTTTTTAGGATCCTTGCCGCTTCTGCCAATTCGCCGATGCCCTTATGCCACAGTAGACGTGCCATACAGACAATGCGTACGGGGGGCGTGGGTGGGAAGGGTGCTACTTGATAGTGCTGCAAATCCACGCCTGCACCAGGAATAATCACCGATTGCTCAGGCCGAAGTGTGCCCTGTTGGATTAAATAATCTTGATCATCGGTATTCTGTAAGATAAGCATGCTGTTAGGTGCAGAAAAAATATTTTTAAAGATTCGTAACACAAGTCGTTGACCCATGTTTTTGATCACGCTCTCTTTCATGCAACTGTAGGGGCCGATCTTCGTTCCGGCCCTTTGTGCCAAGGGCCCGGGTGAGGGTGTTGTAAATAAATAACCCAATCCCGGCAGTGCATTAATCACACGGGGTACACCACAGATGCGTGCTATCCACGATCCAAAAATCACAGGCTTGAGTGCAACCTGATGCACAACATCCGGCTTGTAGCGTTTATAAATCGAATAAATTTCTAGGAGCGATCGTATTTGATGGAAGGGATTAAAACCACCACGTTTAAAATGGTGCAGTGGAAACACCGTTATACCCAAAGCCTCTAGTTTTTGTTGTACCGCTGTATTACATCTTGTAATAAGCGATACTTGATAAAAGGCTTTGCGCGCAGCAAGCGCAATATGTAAGCGGTGTGAACAGAAATAATCAGCTTCTGCAACAAAGTACAGTATTTTTTTTGATGGCTTACCGCCTCCCTCGCTATGCGGGGGAGGGTTGGGGTGGGGGTGATTCACAACGTCCAATAAGCCATTCCTGCAGGCTGCTTTTCTTTCCAGATCCGCTTGAGATCGGCTACCAATCCCCGAGGCTTTAAAAGCCGCGTTAAATCTTCGGTGCTGAACTGTGTATAGGGTTGGTGTGCCACGGCGCTGACCACGCAATCATAGTCTTTAGACTCGTTTAAGGATGCAAGCGACATACCCAATAAAGTTTCGGCATCTTGTCTGTCGGCAAAGGCATCATGTACGGCTATCACACAGCCTTTAGCTTGTAAGGCCTGAATCAAATCAATCACTTTGGTGTTTCTTAAATCCGGAATATTTTCTTTAAAAGTGAGACCCAGAATAAGGATCTTAAAATCCCTGCGCGAAGGATCTAAGCGTTCTAGGGCCTGATAGATCTGGTCGGCCATAAAGGCTCCCATGCTTTCATTAATACGTCGTCCTGCTAAAATAACGTCGGGTTCTATATTCAGCGTGCGTGCGCAGTGGGCGAGATAATAAGGATCCACCCCAATGCAATGCCCGCCCACTAAACCCGGTTGAAAGGGCAAGAAATTCCATTTGGTGTTTGCAGCGTCTAAGACATCATAAATGGATAGGCCTAGTTTATTCACAATGGTGGTGATTTCATTCACAAAGGCAATATTAATATCACGCTGTGCATTTTCAATCACTTTGGCAGCTTCGGCGGTTTTAATGGAGCTTGCCATAAAAATACGACCCTCATTCATGCTGCCATAAATGGCTTTCAGTGTCTTGGCAATCTCAGGTGTTTGTCCGGCCACCACTTTGGTAATACTATTCACAGTATGGTGTTTATCGCCTGGGTTAATCCGTTCGGGCGAATAGCCTAAAAAGAAATCAACACCACAAACAAGGTTTGAGTGTTCGGCCAGTATTTTGCCACAAAATGCCTCGGTCACACCGGGATACACCGTGCTTTCAAAAACCACGATAGCGCCTTTTTGCATCACTTTGCCAATCATTTCAGAGGCACTTTGCAAACAGCTTAAATCGGGGGTGTTTTGGGATGTGACGGGCGTTGGCACCGTGACAATGTACACATCTTTTCCACGCAGATCCTCAACCGTGTGGGTTAGGAAAAGTGGGGTTGACTGCAGGGTTGCCTGGTCAATTTCATAGGTTTTATCAAGGCCTTGCTTTAAATCTGCAATGCGTGCGGTGTTAATGTCAAAGCCCGTGACCTCAAAATGAGGTGCCAGCGAAACGGCTAAGGGTAAACCAACGTAACCCAGGCCAACAATGGCAATCGTCAAAGATGGATTATGCATAATAAGCCTTATACCAGTTAATAAATTGTTGTAAACCTTCTTCAATGTTGACGGTGGGTTTGAAACCAAAATCGCGCGTGGTCTCAGCAATATCCGCAATGGTCTCGATCACATCCCCCGGCTGTAGCGCATCGAGATGGATCCGTGCTTTTTTCCCGGTGAGTCGCTCAAGGGTATTCATAAAATCCATTAAAGATTCGGAGCGATCGTTGCCGATGTTATAGATCCGATGTCTGGGTTCGTTGAGCGAGGCTGCAGGTGGCTTGTCTAAACAGGCAAGCACGCCTGTCACGATGTCATCAATGTAGGTGAAATTTCTTCGCATATTCCCTTGGTTAAAAAGGGTGAGGGGCTTTTCTTCTAAGAGTGCTTGGGTAAAAAGAAAAGCAGCCATATCGGGTCTGCCCCAGGGTCCATACACCGTAAAAAAACGTAAACCCGTGGCCGATAGGCCAAACAAATGGCTATAGGTGCTGCTAAATAATTCATCACAGCGTTTGGTCGCAGCATACAGCGACATAGGATGATCCACCGGATCATGCACCGAAAAAGGTAGTTTTTGGTTGGCACCATAGACCGAAGAACTACTGGCGTAGACCAGATGTTGTACGGCCCAAGCTCTGCAAGCCTCTAGGATATTCAGATGACCCATCACATTGGACTCGGCATAGGCATGGGGGTTGATGAGCGAATAGCGTACGCCAGCCTGTGCGGCTAAATGCACCACACGATCGATGTTGGGGGTCTCTGTCTTAAAAGCTTGCATGGCCTGTTGATGTGCAATATCAATAAGTTTGAATTCAAACATTTTATGGGGCGTCAACTGCGCCAGGCGTGCTTTTTTTAAGTTTAGATCGTAATAGTTATTCAGATTATCAATACCGAGGACGCTTTCGCCGCGGGCTAAGAGTTTTTGGCAGACATGGTAGCCAATAAAGCCTGCCGCGCCTGTGACTAAAATGGTCATTTATGAAAGGCTCCGTAGAATGTGTGGGTATCATACGGGTGTCTACGGGGTGTATCAAGAAGTAGAAAAAAACAGGGGCGGTTTTAAGCGCCCCCCCCTAAGCTAGCAATTGACTGCCGCCTTGTTGGCCACCCGCATTGCCTGCGTGATCCACGCTAAACCACTGCGCATCGATCAAACGCAGTGCGCTTAAAGATCCACCCCAGACGCAGCCGGTATCCAGTGCAAAGACATTGGGTGCAGGGCAGCGTTCTTTTAACAAAGACCAGTGACCAAACAAAAGCTTTGTTTCTCGATTGTAGGGATGTTGAAGGTTGAACCAAGGATAATAGCCGGGGGGTTCTTGCTGTGGATAGCCTTCTAGCAGCACGACAGCGCCATCGAGCGTACAGTACCGTAATTGTGTAAAGCTATTCAAAATAAAACGCAGACGTGGCATGCCGCTTAAAGCAGGATCCCACATCAGTGGAGCCTCTTTATAGATCCCGCACAGGAGTGTTTTGATCCCCGCATCATCCTGGAGACAGTCTTCGACTTCAGTCGCCAGACGTAGCGCTTCTGGGAGATCCCAAGGCGGCAAGATTCCGGCATGGAACAGGGTAAATCCAAGGGTCAGATCCTGATGGATCAACGGTTGTTGGCGTAGCCAATGGATCAGTTCTTCTCGGTCGGTTGCTGCTAAGATATCGCTAAAAGTATGACGCTTGCTGTCATAAGGTAGGGCACCACAGGCAACACCTAACAACGCAATATCATGGTTCCCTAAAACGGTGCAGGCCTTATCACCCAAATCCCGTATAAAACGCAGGGTTTCTAAGGATTGGGGTCCTCGATTGACTAAATCACCGCTAAACCACAGGCGGTCTTCTGAAGGGTTCCAGTTGATTTTTTCGAGTAGGCGCTGCAGAGTTTCCAAACAACCATGTACATCGCCAATCGCATAGGTTGTCATGAAAGGGTGGTCTGGTTTAGGGTATTGCTTAACCGTACAAAATCGGCGACCGAAAGTGTTTGGGGCCTTGCACCCGGATCAATCCCAGCCGCTGTAAAACCCTGGGTGTCTATATAAGATCCGAGGGTATTGCGTAGTGTTTTACGCCGTTGATTAAAAGCTCTCTGTACTATCTGTGCAAAGGTTGAAAATGCGTGCGCAACAAAGGGTGGTGCTTGATAGGGTTTTAAACGTACAAAGGCCGAATCTACTTGTGGAGGCGGTCTAAAGGCTTCGGGCCCCACGTCTAAGAGCAGTGCATTGTCGCAAAAATACTGGGTCATCACGCTTAATCGACCGTAGTTTGTATCCCCGGGTTGTGCGACCAAACGTGCAGCGACCTCTTTTTGAAACATAAAATGCATATCAAAAATCAAAGCCGCATGGTCCAGTAAATGAAACACCAAGGGCGTAGAAATATTGTAGGGTAAATTCCCTACGATCCGTACAAGGGTGTGTGGGTTATGGCTTTGTACAAAAGCTTTCAGATCAAAACGCAGTACATCTTGGTTATGGATGCTTAATCGTTCAGGAGAGGCCATGGCGCTGAGCATCGCTATCAGATCGCGATCAATTTCAATCAAGGTTAAGTGCGAAACGCGTTCTAAGAGCGGTCGGGTGAGCGCGCCTAAACCAGGACCAATTTCTATCAAGCAATCTGAAGGTTTGGGATCGATACAGTCTAGGATCTGTGCAATAGCCAGCGGATCGTCTAAGAAATGCTGGCCAAAGCGCTTACGAGGCTTATGGCTGGACAATTTCGACATCGGAGTCTGCACGCAATTGTTTTAACCAGCGTACTAATTGTGCTTCAAATTGACGTCGATACAAAGCTTCAGCCGCCTTTTCTTGTAATTGCATGGGATTATCTGTTCCCTGTCTTTTATCCAAAAGCTTGATAATATGAAAGCCGCTACTATCTTCGATAGGACCTCGGATTTCACCTACACCGAAGCCTGGTAGGACTTTTGTAAACAGCGTGGGTACCGAAGCAGCTTTATGCCAACCTAAATCACCCCCTTGGAGTGCTTGTTGGGCAGTCGATTTTTCCATCGCCATCTTCGCAAAATCTGCGCCATTTTTAAGTTCTTTCACCACAGACTCTGCTGTGAGACGTGCCTGGCTAATCGCCGCCGCAGTCGGGGGTTCAGGCATGGCAATCAATATATGGGCTAGGTGGTACTCAATCTCGCTGTGTTCTTGTCCTGCAGGGGATGCTAAAAAGGCATCAATATCTTTTTTGGAAACATGGATCAAGGATCCAACTTCACGTTGTTGGATTTTCGCCAAAATGAGTTCTGTTTTTAGCCAAGCACCAAATTTTTTAAGCGGTATTTCTTGATCCGTCAAAAAAGCTTCAAAGGCTTCCACGGATAAACCATCTTGGGCAGCCATGTCTGCGATCTGCGCATCAAGGATCGCCTCTTCGAGTTTTAAATCTTCGGGGGTCGCCCATTGCAGCTGCAACTTTTCTAAGATCATTTTTTCGAGCAGTTGTTTTTGTAACACCCCCAGGGGGGGAACCGCCATGTCGGGATGAATGTGCATCATCAGTAATTTGGTGCGCAGTTTAAGATCGGATTCGCTAATGGCCTCACCATTGACCGATGCTACCAGACGATCGAGAGACGGTGGTGCTTTGGGCACAGAAGCCACTGTGGCCGATGAAAAGCTTAGCATTGCCAAAAGGCACAACATGATACGATATTTCATAAATAAGTCCAATAACTAATTCTTGCTCATTCTACCTTAAAAATGCCTATCTGACCATGGTCGGTAGTCTGGAATGGCGCGTTTAAGGGTGCTATGCATGCTGTTGTCACCAAAAGCCCCCAGACCTTTAAAGACCCACTGGATAAAAATAGCATTGGTATAGGCCTTTGATTGGGGTCGATTCAGATCGTAGGGCTTTAAAAAGCGTGTTGCCAAGAGGCGCACGGCCATGCAGCAACCCTGTTGTTCAATACCGAAGGCAAAATCGTTCGAACGTTTGCGATCGATATCATAATGCCACCGTCCGAGTAAGCGCCAACGGGGGTTCAGTGGCCAGGCCAAGGAGAGATCGCTTTGTCGTAGGCTTTGTGCCTGACCCGTTTCAGGGTTAATCACCCAAGGGCTTGCCCGCAGAAATTGATAGCCTAGATTAAAAACCGCTTGGGGGTCTGGATGGTATTGTAGGTAAAAGCTTGTTTTATCGGTGTGTTTTTGGAGAGGATCCCATTGGGTATCAGCGGTCGCAAGCCAGGCATCAATGATCTGATAGCGTGCATCGAATACCAGGGATGAATGATGGGCTTTGGTGGCACTTAGCGTAGATTCAGGATCATTACCGGTACCATAATAGCTTCGCACCCTGCGTTCTTTGAAATAGTGGATCTGTCCAAGGCCTAAGTGATATTTTTCAATGCCCGTACTGCTCGGAAAAAACCCTGTGCTCACACCCAGGGTTAATTGATCGGTATCGCCTACGCGATCAAGCCCGGTAAAGCGATTATCCCAATAGAGTTGATTGGCACTAAAGCCTGCGTAACTGGTATCAAAATTGGGTAGGCCTTGTTGGTTGCGAAAAGGCACGCGTACATAATAGGCTCTGGGTTCTAAGCTTTGCCGGTACGTTTCCTGATTGAAAGCGAAAGAACGATCGAAAAAAAGTCTGGCATCTACACTAAACAGGGGCAAGTCCAGATGGGCGCGCGCATGGTGCGTGGGATTATGAGGACCAGGGCGTAGATGATAGGACAAGGTATTCCACTGGATTTTTGGGGTCAGTTTTCCCCAAGGTCTTCGCAGCGGTAGACTTAAACTAGGACGCAGATGCAAACGATCGCCCGTGGTAAAAGCCTGTTGTGTTTGGGGATCAGGCACATGGGCAAAATGTGTGAAGTCTCCATGCAGTTTCCATTCTAAACCCAAGGGCAAATCATCGTTTTGGTTGTGGAGGGTTATTTGTGGTAATCGTTTATACACGGCTTGATTCAGGGGGGCATCAAAGGGATACAGGGTTTGGTATTGTTGCAAGCGTGTTTGTAAAGACCATTGGGGTTTTTGGTAATTCAAAGAGGCCTCTTGCAATAATTGGGTTGTGCTGGCCATCCCTAAACTATCGCCAAAATCTATCAGATCATTATCATCATGCACACGATGGTAGCGAATGTTCGATTGCCAGTTTGGATGGGGTGTCATCTGATGGTTCAGGCGCAGGGATCCGCGGTTATTCCCGCGTTCTAAGGCTTTCAGACGTGGATCCGTTTGTGTCATACCGGGATGGATGCGTTTTTGGGTTTTAAATGTTTGATAAGCTTTGTCATTGGGTAACCAAAAACCATCTATTTCCCCTTGGCTGTAGGGTTGCAGATAACGCCCTAGACCTTGTAGTCCCGCCCCTCGTTCGCTAAAAAAGTGAGGGGTAATGGTTGCATCGTAGTGAGGCGCTATATTCCAGTAAAAGGGTGCACTCAAGGCCATGCCCGATCCACTGCGATGACCCATCGCAGGGTATAAAAAGCCGGTTTTACGTCGATCATCCATGGGGAAATCAACATAAGGTAGGTAAAAAACAGGGACATCTTTGACATAGAGCTTTGAATGATAGGCTTGTCCACGCCCCGTTTCCTGATTCAGATCAATGCTTTTGGCTTTGAGTATCCACGTATTTTCACAGGGGGCACAGGTGCTATAGCTCGCGTTGTCTAAATGTATAAAGTTTTTATGGTGGATGCTTAATTGTGTGGCCTCCCCACGGCCATGCTGTTCGTAGAGTCGGTAAGCGGCGTTATCGACGGTTTGTTCTTCTTCTGCGACCATCAGTTTTGCGTGCGTGCCATCCACACGTCTTCCCGGCTCTGTAATCTGCACATGGCCAAAGGCTTCTATGCAATACAGGGGTTTGGCGCGCTTTGGATCGCGGTGGATCAGCGCACGTTCGGCACGGATCTGACGATCCTTTTCAAAGAGTTGTACATGACCTTCTAAGGTCGATACCCCTTCGGGTTTAAAAAAGCCCTGATCGGCATTCAGCTTTAGCTCGCCACTGAGAGGTAGGTTTAATAAGGGGGGTTCTTGGTAATAGCCTCCACAGAGCGTGTGGGTGCTAGGATCTGAAAGCCAATCATCTAACATGCAGCCGGAAGCCTGCACGTTGTTTGGGCTTAGGGCCGAAAACAGTATGCATAAAGGGATGACAAATATATAAAAAAGCTTCAGTATCAATTTCACCGCCTCCACGCTAAACTTTTTTAGAGCAGGCTGCAAATTTTTGTTATTAAGTAGGGTTTCAAACATGAATCGTGAGTCCATGATCGACCGGTGGCTGCAAAGCTTTTTTGGTGCATCCTCTTTTCAGCGTAAGGCTTTGGCAGGAGACGCAAGTGCCCGTCGTTATTACCGTATTCATCACCCGGATCAGTCCTATGTGCTGATGGATGCCCCACCACCTGAAGCACCCCATCGTTTTGTGGATTGTCAGGCCCTATTCGCGCAGGCCGGTTTAACAGTACCACACATCATCGCAGCCGATTTGGATCAGGGCTTATTGTTGTTATCCGATTTTGGGGATGATCTCTATTTGCAAAAGCTGCAGGATCACAGCGCCGATCACTTGTATGAAAAAGCCATGGTGGCTTTAATAGCGTTACAGCAGTGCACTGCACCGTTGGCGCACTTTGACAGAGCCTTTATGCATCAGCAACTGAATGATCTCTTCGAGCATTGGTATCTGAAGCATCACAAAAATTTTTTTTTAACGCCCGCTCTTTCAAGCGATTTACAAGCCGTATATCGGGTGTTATTTGAAAATGCGCGTCAGCAGCCACAGGTCGTTATTCATCGCGACTATCATTCGCGCAATCTGATGGTATTGTCTGAAAAGAGTCCAGGTATTTTAGATTTTCAGGATGCGATGCGTGGACCGCTCACTTACGATCTCGTTTCTTTATTGCAGGATTGCTATATCGATTGGCCCGCCGATCGCATTCAGAACTGGGTGCGGGCTTTTCAAGCACGTGCCGAGCAAGCAGGATTGGTAGGGTGCGTCAGCGATGCGCAGTTTTTGCGTTGGTTTCACTTAAGTGGCGTGCAACGGCATCTTAAAAATTTAGGGATCTTTGCCCGCCTTCACCATCGGGATCGTAAATCCATGTATTTAAAAGAGATCCCCAGGGTCTTGGGTTATATTCAGGAAACCTGTGCCTTGTATGCCGAATTAGAACCTTTAGGTTTTTTGTTGCGTGCGATCACCGAAGATTCGAACGGGCAAAACCAAGAGGTACCGCTGGTGGCCCTTCGATGAAAGCGATGCTTTTATGTGCAGGGCGTGGGGTGCGCATGCGGCATCTTACGGTAGACAAACCCAAACCTTTATTGGAGGTTCAGGGGCAATCCTTATTGTTACGGCATTTGTATGCCTTTCAGCGTGCAGGCATTGAAGCAGTGGTCATCAATCTTGGGTATTTAGGCTATCAGATCCCTCTTTATATCGACCAAGCACGTATAAAGGATCCCACTTTAACGATACCGGTTCATTACTCGGTGGAAGATCCGGTCTTAGAAACCGGAGGGGGTGTGCTAAAAGCCTTAGCACACTTAGGGCCCGATCCCTTTATCGTGGTGAGTGCCGATATTTTTACGGATTTTGATTTTAGATTATTGCCGAAAAAATCAGAAGGGCTGCTGCATTTGTTAATGGTCGATAATCCACCGCATCATCCAGAGGGGGATTATGCCTTAATAGAAGGGCATCTTGATAGAAAGGGAAGCCCTAAGCTTAATTTTGCAGGTGTTGGTGTCTACGATCCAGCGTTGTTTGTAGACTGCACACCGGGTTTTTTTCCTTTGCATCTTTTATTTGAACAAGCGATTGACCAAGGAAAGGCCACCGGTCAGCATTATGCAGGGCTGTGGCACAATATGGGCACACCGGAGCAATTCAATGATCTGGGGTAGAGTGATGGGTCTTATAGTCGGTGCCAAACTGCTGGGTTTTTTTGGGGCTCTGATAGGCTTTTGGCTTGGTTTTATGGTGGATCATGCTGTGCGTACCTATCGGTCCTTGAAGTTCGGTTCAAAGGGGACACAGCAGACTTTTCGTCAAACGATCTATACCGTCTATGAAGATCCTTTAGCAGAGGCCTACCGTGTGTTAGGCTTGTCCAGAACAGCCACCGATGCAGAAATTAAACAACACTATAGGCGTCTCATGAATCAACACCATCCCGATAAAATGCTTGCGCGCGGATTACCCAGCAGCCAGCTGCCTGCGGCCCAAAAAAAGACGCAGGCTATTCGTGCGGCCTATGATCAAATTCGTGCACAGCGGGCATTGGTTTCATGATCCTAGCGGCTTCCATTCTTTCAGCCAACTTTGCGCGATTAGGCGCAGAAGTCCAGGCGGTGTTGCAGGCGGGTGCCGATTGGATCCATCTGGATGTGATGGACAATCACTATGTGCCAAACTTAAGTTTTGGCCCGCAGATCTGTCAAGCCTTAAGGGACGAGGGTATTCAAGCCTTTATCGATGTGCATTTAATGGTAAAACCCGTCGATCGTTTAATAACAACCTTTGCAAAGGCCGGTGCTAATAGTATTAGCTTTCATCCCGATGCCAGCGATTCCCTCGCAAACAGTATCGCATGCGCACGTGATCAGGGTGTCAAAGTGGGTCTTGTTTTTAACCCCCATACACCGCTTACTTTGCTGCCGACTTTTATCGATCAGCTTGATAGTGTGCTCTTAATGTCTGTCAACCCGGGTTTTGGCGGACAAGCGTTTAAGCCGGCGGTTTTAGATAAAATTCGTGCTGCGCGATTGATGATAGAGCGTTGTGTTGCGCGTCGTGCCGATCTTGCATATCCCATACGCTTATGTGTCGACGGCGGTATTCATACAGGGAATATCAAAAGCATTCGTGATGCGGGGGCTGATACCTTTGTGGTAGGTTCGGCGCTTTTTGGATCGAAGGATTATGGGGAAATGATTAAGACATTGAAGGAATTGCTATGACTTCTTGTAACTACTCGCCGCCCTTTTTTGCCCTCACCCCCCGGCCCTAGACGGGCCGGACCCCT
>JACCDN010133170.1_pt1 | contig 12113 bp, 10 predicted proteins | sample 7441691 | NCBI WGS metagenome assembly JACCDN01 (sample SAMN15323439, study PRJNA562643) | freshwater metagenome | isolation source: river surface water | place: USA:Blue River Watershed | collected 2017-08-16 | reverse complement strand
GGCAGGCATGCCGAGCTTGATGTTTTTTGGAGGAATCGCTTGTGTGAACCACTTGTCATACAGCTTGGCGAGTTCGCCAGACTTAGCCAAACCGGCAATGGTGTCGTCAGCCAATTTCTTGAAGGCTGGGTCGTCCTTGCGGAACATGATGGCGATGGGCTCGACGTTCAACACTTCGCCCACGATTTTGAAATCGGCAGGGGCTTTGGAGTTGGCAATGTTGCCAGCCAAGATTTGGCCGTCCATCACGAACGCATCAGCGCGGCCAGACTCGAGCAACAAGAAGCTATCTGCGTGGTCTTTGCCGAACACTTCTTTGAAGTCAACGCCAGTGGCTTTCTCGTTCTTGCGCAACAGTTGCACAGAAGTCGTACCCGTGGTGGTGGCGACGTTCTTGCCATTCAATTGGCCGATAGATGTGATGCCAGAGTTGGCGCGCACAGCGATACGCACTTCTTCCACGTAAGTGGTGTACGCGAAAGCCACTTGCTTTTGGCGAGCTTCGTTGTTGGTGGTCGAGCCGCACTCGATGTCCACAGTACCGTTTTCAGTCAAAGGAATACGGTTTTGTGAAGTCACAGGTGTGTATTTCACTTCCAGCTTTTTGCCCACTGCCTTTTCAACGTTGGCAATGATGCGCTGGCAAATCTCAACGTGGTAGCCCACATACTTGCCGTCACCCAAGGTATAAGACAAAGCGCCCGAAGAGTCGCGCACGCCCATGGTGATTGAGCCTGCGGCTTTGACTTTGGCGAGGGTGTCATTGGCTTGCGCGAAGGCTGTACCAGCCAACAAGGTGGCAACAGCCAAGGTAACGAACTGCTTTTTCATGTGAAGCTCCAGTTGAGGTTTAAGGAAGTCAGGTTTTGCATTCTAGAGACAAGTTCACTCGGGGAAATCCCTGTGTATTTTTTGTTGTCGATAATTCTCAGTTGTCCCAAATCCTTTGCCATGCCCGACTCATCTATGCACCATTTACAAACCGAACGCGCCAGCATCGCCCTTGAGCAGGTGACTTTGGTGCGTGGTCGCACCGTTGTGTTGCACGATCTGTTTCTCACACTTAACTCACACCGCATCGGGCTGATCGGCGACAACGGCGCTGGCAAAAGTAGTTTGTTTCGCTTGATCTGCGGGCTAGATCAGCCAGAGTCAGGGCAAGTGCACTTACCCCACACCAGCTCTAGCGGTGCAGCGCCCTTCGTCGGCATGATGTTTCAAAACTCTGACGAGCAAATCATTTTCCCCACGGTGGAAGAAGAGCTGGCCCTGAGCCTGCGATACCTGAGCTTGTCTCGCGCCGACACGCTCGGCCAAGTGCGCACTTGGTTAGCGGCGCGCGGCTTGGCCGACTGGGCGCCGCGTGCGATTGGCAGCTTGAGCCAAGGCCAGCGCCAACATGTGTGTTGGTTGGCCTTACTGATTGGCGGACACCAAACCCTGTTGCTGGACGAACCGTTTTCTAGCCTTGACCTTCCTGGGCAAGCTTTGCTACGCCGAGAAATCGCAGCCGCTCCTCAACAAATCATGGTTTCTACCCATGTGCTCGACCATGTGCGCCATTTCGAGCGCGTCATTTGGTTAGACAAGGGCAGCGTGCGTGCCGATGGTTCAGGCGAAGCTGTGTGTGCCCAATACGAGGCCGATGTGGCCGCACGGGCTCAACAAACCACACAAGCCGCCTAAGCCATGGGCAGCCTTTACAGCGACCACCCCACTTGGCTGCACGGCGTGCACGCTGGCATGAAGCTGGTATTTCTGGCACTGCTGGGCACGGGTGTGTTTTTCACCCAAGAGCTGTCGGTCTTAGTAGGCAGTGCAACTTGCTGCGTGTTGATTTTTGCTTCGCTAGGCAAAGCCACAGCGCGCGCCAAGCCCTTGCTGATGGGTTTGGTAATTGCCAGCGTATTGATTGGCGTGTTTCACCTCTACATGCAGCAACCCATGGTGGCTGCGGTGAGTGTGTTGCGCTTGCTCAGCACCACCTTGATGGGCATTGCCCTCACGCTCACCACGCGCTACACCGACTTGCTAGGGGTATTGGAGTGGCTACTTGCCCCTCTGCGATGGATAGGCGTGCAACCCGAACGCTTGTCATTGCAAGTGGCGTTGATGCTGCGTTTCACTGAAAACTTTTTCATCGTGTGGCGTCGCCTAGACGATGCCCACCGCCTGAGAACGGGCAAAGCGGGTGGTTTTAAAATATTGGCACCTCTCACCATTCACATGCTCATCGCCGCGCGACGTGTGGCCGACACATTGCATGTGCGCTATCGCCGCTGAAACGGTCTTTTCTTTTTTCTTATGAACACCACTTCTTTGTCTATTGCTTTGGTTTCACTGTTTGCAGCGCTCATCGCTGTGTTTGGTTTGATCCCCAAAATTGATTTACCCTTGGGCGTGCCCATCACTTTGCAAACTTTGGGCGTCATGTTGGCGGGCTGTATGTTGGGACCCAAGCGCGCATTACAAGCCTTGATGCTGTTTTTAGCCGCTGTGGCCATTGGCTTGCCTTTGTTGTCGGGTGGCCGTGGTGGTGTGGGCGTGTTCTTTTCGCCTGCCAGTGGCTACCTCATTGGCTGGCCTGTGGGCGCATTCGTGACCGGCATGGTCATGCACATGCTGCCCCGAGCCACACCCCGTGGTGCCGCCATCAGCGCCTTTATTGCCTCGGCCATTGGCGGCTTGCTGGTGGTGCACGTGTTTGGCGTGGTGGGCTTGGTCAACATTGCGAACCTTTCTTGGGAGCAAGCCATCATGGGCACTTTGGTGTTTGTACCGGGCGACTTGATCAAGTGCGTCTTGTGCGCCACCGTGGTTCACACCGTGGCCCGTGGCTTGCCTGACTGGCGCTTTGGTGGCTAACACACTGGTTCATGCAACCATCTCGCATTGGGCTCACGCCCGTGCTGATGTGGTGGCCATGGACGATGGGCAAAATCGGCTGACCTTTGCGCAGCTACACACCGCAGTGGTGCAGCACGCGGACACGCTCATTCAGCAACACGCACCTGCCACGGTGTTTGTGGACGACCAGCTCAGCATCATTCAACAGATGGTGTCCTTCATGGGCATCATCTACAGTGGCCGATGCGCCGCCGTGAGCGATCCCGACTGGCCCAGCACCGTGCGCGATAGCGTCAAGCGCGAACTCGGCACAGCCTTGACCGAGCCCAGCCACACACACACCGCCACACCCACCAGCCCGTTCTACATTGGCTTCACCTCGGGTAGTACCGGCATGCCCAAAGGATTTCGCCGCCACCATCAATCGTGGACCGAAAGTCTGCGCGTATGCCTAGACACCTTTGGCACAGACGCCGCCAGCTGCGTGATGGCCCCCGGTCGCTTCTCGCACTCGCTGTTTTTGTTTGGCATGGTGCTAGGGCTTTGGAGTGGCGCGGGCGTGGTGGTGCAAGACCGGTTTTCTGCGCCACGCATGATGGACACCCTGCGCTCGGGCCGCACCCCTTGCTTGGTGGCCGTGCCTAGCCAACTGCTGCTGATGTTGGAGCTAGCCGCGCGTCGCCAGCTGGCCCCCATTGACGGGGTGCGTTTGATTTTGATCAGCGGTGCACGCTGGATCCGCGACCGCACGGAAGCACTTAAAGCGTTGTTTCCCAAAGCGCGCATTGTTGAGTTTTATGGCGCATCCGAAACCAGCTTCATGGCGTGGATGGATGCCGATGTCTCTGCCCCACCGCACGCTGTGGGCAAACCTTTCTCGAACGTAGACATCAACATTCGCCAGCCTCAGCCACCGCTGGGCACAGGCCAAATTTTTGTGCGCAGCCCCATGCTGTTCACCGACTACGTGGGTGCCGCCAACGACCACACCGCTGCCGTGCGTGATGGCGAATGGCTGTCGGTGCGAGACATGGGCTACATCGATGCGCAAGGCTACTTGTGCTTGGTGGGACGTGAGAACCGCATGGTGGTCACGCAAGGCAAAAACTTATTTCCAGAAGAGGTGGAGTCCGTTTTGATGTCATCCATTGAGGTGGCACATGCGTCTGTGTTGGGCGTGCCCGACGCCATTCGTGGCCAACAAGTGGTGGCCATCGTCTGCGCATCCAACACAGCTACTGATGTGTCGGCACAAGCACTGGCTGACCTGTGTCGTGCACAGCTAGAAAGCTACAAAGTGCCCAAGCGATTTTTTATGTGCACCGACTGGCCCATGACAGCCAGCGGCAAAACCGACCACCCCGCACTGGCCCAACAGCTTCAACAACATTTGACCGACGAGAAAGCCGCCTCATGCGTTCGCCCGCTTCTTTGATTGCTGCATGGGCACGTAGCGCCGTGGTGCCGCGCGGTGGCGCTTTCAAAGCCTTGCAAGCGCACGACATCGCGGCCCCTGTGGTGCAGGCGCTGCTTGCACGTGCTGGCCTAGACGCCACACATGTCAACGCCATCGTGGTGGGCAACGCCTTGGGCGCTGGCGGCAACCCTGCACGCATGTTGGCCCTGCATGCAGGCCTGTCGCAAGCCTGCGCAGCCTATACCGTGGACACCCAATGCTGTGCAGGTTTGGATGCCATCAGCATGGGCTTAGGGCTCATCGCGTCTGGCCAAGCCGAAGTAGTTATCGCCGGTGGTGTGGAGGCATGGAGCCGTTCTCCCATCCGCATGCACCGTCCTGTGCATCCGAACGACGAAGCACAGGCTTACGAGCGCCCCGCATTTGCACCTACACCGGAACAAGACCCCGACATGCTGTTGTCGGCTGCATGCTACGCAGCACGACACGGCTACACACGTGCACAACAAGAAGCCTATGCCCTGCAAAGCCATCAAAGAGCCCTGGCGCACCAGGCGCATTTGGCGACTGAAATTGTGTCTGTGGCAGGCATCACACACGACGTGCATCCACGCGTGATGGATGCAACACGCGCCCAGCGCATGCCGGTGGTGGCGCGCACCAATGCCATGGCCGCCGCACAGGCCGATGCTTTTGCACTGAGTGCGCTCACCATCTCAGCGCAAGCCGATGGTGCCGCATTTGTTTTGCTGGTATCGCCTAGAGCTGCGACGCGGCTGGGTATTCAAGCCAAAGCTTCTTGTATAGCGACCGCTTCAGTTGGCGGCGCACCAGAAACGCCTTTGCTGACTGCCGAATTGGCGGCTCGCGAGGCGCTGAAGCGTGCAGGCTTAGCCGATGCAAGCAGCTTGGAGTTTGTTGAGCTGCATGATGCGTTTGCTGTGCAAGGTTTGAGCTTTGCCGAAGGTTTATCGATCACCCCCGAACGCCTGAATGCAATGGGTGGTGGTGTTGCAAGAGGTCACCCGATTGGTGCATCTGGGGCGATTGCCTTGGTGCGATTGCTGGCTGACTTAGATCGACTTGGCAAGTCGGGCACACAAGGCTTGGCAGCCGTGGCAGGCGCGGGCGGCTTAGGGGCCGCTGCTGTGGTGTCTAAGCTTTAACCCACCACCTTGAAATACTCGTCCAAGTCGCAACGCGTGGTTTGCGTTTGGTTCACGGGTGCATCAGGGTCGGCATAACCCAAGGCCATGCCGCACACAATGTGCGACGAGGCTTCCAAGCCTAAGTGACCGCGAATCAAATTGGGGTACGAGGCCATCGCACCAATGGCACACGTGGCCAAGCCTTGGTCTTGCGCGGCAAGCATCAAACCATACAAAGTCATGCCCAAGTCCATGTAGCAGCCACTGCCCATGTCGTGCGGCATGGTCACGATGAGCGCCACAGGCGCATCAAAGAAACGGAAATTGCGTTCAAACTGCGCATCGCGTCCTGCGCGGTCGTCACGCGCCACGCCCAAGGCACCATACAAGGCTTGTGCTGCCGCCACTTGGCGACGGCGCAGCGTGTGGGGCATGGGCTGAGGGAAGTAACTGTAGTCTTCTGTTTCTTCATGGCCGCGTTGAAATGCATCCAACAAATCAGCGGTGAGGGCTTCACGAACCGCACCGCGAACCTGCACGAAAGAGCCCGGCTGCAAATTTGCACCACTTGGAGCGAGCCTGGCTTGCGTTAACACTTCGAACAACAACGATTCTGAAACCGGCGTCGGCAAAAAAGCACGGATGGACCGACGTCCTTTGGCGAGACCTAAAAAAGCAGACATACGCTCAAAAAAACACTCACATTTTTCGTTGCATCAGCGCCCACACACGCGGCACAACCAAACAGGCCACAGCCACTGCCAACAATGTGGCTGACATCGGTCGGTCGATGAAGATGGTCCAGTGACCTTCGCCAATCGACAGCGCGTTGCGCATTTGCGCCTCGGCCAAGGGCCCCAAAATCATGCCCACAATCACGGGAGCGACTGGGAAGTCATAGCGGCGCATCATCACGCCCAACAGGCCGATGCCATACATCAGTAGCAAGTCAAAGCTGCTTTGGCGCATGCCATACACACCCACGGTAGCGAAAATCAAAATGCCGGCGTACAGCTGCGGCTTGGGAATTTTGAGTAGCTTCACCCACAAGCCCACCAACGGCAAATTGAGCACCAGCAACATGATGTTGCCAATGTAGAGCGAGGCAATCAGCGCCCACACCAAATCAGACGAAGTCTGAAACAACTGCGGCCCCGCTTGAATGCCGTAGTTTTGCAAAGCCGACAACAAAATGGCTGCTGTCACCGACGTAGGAATACCCAAGGTGAGCAAAGGCACCAAAGTGGCTGTGACGGCTGAATTGTTGGCGGCTTCGGGGCCCGCCACACCTTCAATAGCACCCACAGTGCCGAACTCTTCGGGGTGTGACGACAGTTTCTTTTCGGTGGCGTAGCTCAGGAAGGTAGGGATTTCAGAGCCGCCCGCTGGGATCGTGCCAAACGGAAAACCCATGAACGTGCCGCGCAACCAAGCAGGCCAAGAGCGCTTCCACTCTTCACGAGTCATGTGCACGCTGTTGAGGTGGTTGATCTCCACTTTGCTGCGCCCCTCGTACATGGCGTTGTAAATGACTTCGCCCACCGCAAACAAACCCACGGCAATCAGGACCACTTCGATGCCGTCCATCAATTCAGGTATGCCGCCTGTGTAGCGCAGCTGACCAGAAATTTGGTCCATGCCAATCAAGCCTGCACCCAAACCCAACAGCAACGCGGTGATGCCACGCAAAGTGCTTTGCCCCAGCACCGCACTGACGGTGATGAAGGCCAACAACATCATGCAGAAATACTCAGGGGGCCCAAGCTTGACAGCAAACTCCGCCACCATGGGCGCAAACAAGGTGACCAACACGGTGGCAATCGTGCCCGCCACAAACGAGCCAATGGCAGCGGTCGCCAAAGCAGCGCCAGCGCGGCCATTCTTGGCCATCTTGAAGCCTTCGAGCGCCGTAACCATCGTGCCCGTTTCACCAGGGGTGTTGAGCAAGATGGAGGTGGTGGAACCACCGTACATGGCACCGTAGTAAATGCCTGCAAAAAAGATCATCGACGCCGTGGGTTCGACCTGCGAGGTGATGGGCAGCAACATGGCCACAGTCACCGCTGGGCCAAGACCGGGCAGCACGCCAATGGCAGTGCCCAATGCGCAGCCCACAAAGGCCCACAGCAAATTCATCGGCGTGGCGGCAGTGGCAAAGCCGCCCATGAGTTGAGCCCAGGTATCCATCATGATGAGGTGCTAACGAAAAGTTAGAGCCAACCCGTTTGGGTCAGGCCGGGAAGATTGATCGATAAAAGCTTACTAAACAGCCAGTAAACAGGTGCGGCAATCAACAGGCCCGTGACCACGTCGATCAGCGTTTGGCGCAAGTCACCTGCGGCTTTACCTTCAGACAAACGCAAGCCACGCACGGCCAGCACAAAGCACAGTGCGCAGCTCAGGGTAAAGCCAAGCGTCGTCAGCAACAAAGCATTGGCCACCACGCCCGCAGACACCCACGCGGTAGCGTGCCAATCGGCAGGGGCTTCGGGTGGCTCAGGCATGTGTTGGTAGCCGCCATGGAATGCTTGCCACAACAACAAACCGCCACACACCAACAGACCCACAGCCACAGCCCAGGGCAAAAAGTTGGGGCCAACGCCGCCGTAGCCAGCCTCTGACGAAATGGACTGTGCGCCCCACATCATCAACAAGGCCAGCACGACGCAACCTGCGCCCATCCACACTTGAGGGCGAGAAACAGAAGCGTTTGACATTGTTTTTAGATCATGCCCGCTTTGACCATGGTGGCGCGCAGAGAAGCAAACTCACGGTCCACAAACTCACCAAACTCGTCACCTGTCATGACTGCAGAAGTCCAGCCGTTTTTAGCCAAGGACTCGGCCCATGACTTAGAGCGTGAGGCCTTCACCACCAGTTCAATCAGCGCCTTGCGTTGTGCAGGCGTGATGTCTGCCGCGCCGTACACGCCGCGCCAGTTGCCGATCTCGACGTTGAAGCCTTGCTCTTTGAGCGTAGGAATGTTCAAGCCCTTGAGGCGAGCGGCCGACGTCACCGCGATCGGCGTCATCTTGCCTGCTTCAATGTATTGCTGGAACTCGCTGTAGCCGCTGCCGCCCACAGTGACGTTGCCGCCCAAAATGGCTGCCACGGCCTCGCCGCCGCCACGGAAAGCCACGTAGTTAATTTTGGAAGCATCCACACCCGCTTCGCGCGCCAGCATGGCGGCTGCAATGTGCTCGGTGGAGCCACGTGAACCGCCGCCCCACTTGACGCTGCCTGGGTCTTTCTTGAGCTGCTCGATCACTTCTTTCATGTTTTTGAAAGGCGAGTTGGCAGGCAACACAAACACGTTGTACTCGGTGGTCAAACGCGCCAAAGGCGTAACTTTGTCCAAGCTCACAGGCGCTTTGCCTGTGATGATGCCGCCGATCATCACGGCGCCCATCACCATCAATGCATTACCGTCGCCCTTGGCAGCATTGGCAAACTGAGACAGGCCAATGACGCCTGCGGCACCGCCCTTGTTTTCATACGTCACAGTGCTGGCTGCACCTGAGTCTTGCAAGGCCTTGCCCAAAGCACGGCCGGTGGTATCCCAACCGCCGCCAGGGTTGGCGGGAATCATCATCTTCAAACTAGCAGCAGCCTCTGCACTCATGGGCAAAGCACCAGAAGCCAACAAAGCAGCACAAGTTTTCAAGAAAGCATCACGACGCATACATATCTCCATCTATAGATGTCAAAAAACGATGGCTAGAGTCTAGTTGCTGACTCACAGCTGAATGCCCATTATGCGTAGGTAGTTACGCGAATCTATAGGCATCAAAACCAGCCACTTAAAATTAAAAGTATGAATGCATTAGACAAAGCCAAGCAACTGTTTTTGGAGGGTTTGCAACTCCTAGAGTCAGAGCAGCATGAGCTCGCCGAATCCAAACTAATGCAAGCGCATCTGCTAGTGCCAGATCGCCTGTCTATCTTGGTCAACTTATCAGCCATTCAGATCAAACTTGAAAAGTTTGATCAAGCCAAGTCATCCGCCAAACTTGCACTGGCAATCGATGCCAACAACGCCGATCTATGGCTCAACTTAGGCATTGCAGAAAAAGCACAAGGCGCAAATGATCAAGCCTTGCAGCATCTGGAACATGCTCTGAGCTTGAATCCTTCACTTGCTGCTGCTTGGTTTCACAAAGCATGGATTGCCATGGCGCAACGCCATATCGAACTGGCACAACATGCCTTTGAACAAGCAGCCCAAATTGACCCATCTTTTGCCCAAACATGGCAAGCAGACGCTTACCTGAGCCTAGGCGCGCTTTACTACACACTGGATCAAGTTGAAAAGGCCATCCCACCTTACCAACGTCTATTGGCAACTGGCTCGCATACCGTGCAAGCCATACAAAGCCTGCTGGTAATTTATAGCGAACTCAAACGACACGAGGATTTGAAGGCACTTACTCAGCAACACGACAAGCTGTTTCAAACAGATGCCTTGTGCAACGAACTGCTGGGCTTTTACTACTTCAACATAGACCAACTTGATCTGGCTCAGCATCACTTCAGACAAGCTGCACTCTTATCTGAGCACCAGCCCAATACGAACAACCCGCAAGAATGGCCTGTTTCAGAGCCTCGACTGCGACACGACCGAGAGCAATTGCAACAACTCATCGCACGCGGCATACACACCCATGCGGTCACCTCGGCACTCGAGGCCATCTGTCGATACGAAACCAATCCATCACAGCAGAATCAAAATGAATTCATCAAGGTCATAGGTGCATACCAGCATTTGCCAGATGCCCCATTTACTGCCAATGCGCTGGGCGACAACAACTTCCAACAAATTGAACACGACTTTATTCACGGCAACCCCAAGCTAGTGGTCATCGATAATTTCTTATCACCCGAAGCATTGGTGCAGTTGCGCACATTTTGCGAAGAGGCTACCGTGTGGAAACGCAGCTACCCCAATGGTTACTTGGGCTCATTCATGGCCAGTGGGTTTTGCTCGCCTGTGATACTGGAAATCGCACGACAACTCAAACTGGCCATGCCCAATGTGGTGGGAACCCAAGACCTACGGCAAGCTTGGGGCTTTAAATACGACCAACGCTTGGGCGGCATCAACCTGCATGCAGACTTTGCCCGTGTGAACATCAACTTTTGGCTCACACCAGACGAGGCCTGCCTAGACAATACAACCGGCGGCATCGTGGTGTACGACACACCACCGCCAAAAGACTGGAGCTTTCAAAAAGCCAATGCCGACAGCGCCACCATCAAACAATACCTAGAAGCCAACCAAGCCAAGTTGGTGCGCGTGCCCTACAGAATGAATCGTTGCGTGTTGTTTGACTCAACCTACTTTCACACAACGGACGAGATTCATTTCAAAGAAGGTTATGAAAACCGCCGCATCAATTGCACCTTGCTGTTTGGCAAAGGTCTGTAATTCACCACCCTAAAACTAAAAACCCCCACCGCTCTTTCGAGCAGTGGGGGTTTGATCTTTTTAAATCCTTAACTGGCTGATGCCAGCGGGGGGATTAGAAAGAGTGGGTCAAGCCCAAGCCGATGGCAGATTGCTTGGTGTTTGCAGTGCCAGTGTATGTATCGGTAATGGTAGCTGGAGCAGAGCCAGTGTTGAATGCAACTGGTGCAAACTTCACAGTAGCTGCGTTGTCAGCAATACCATACATACCGATCAAGTTGGTACGCTTGCTCAAAGCGTAACGAGCTTGCAGGTTAGTCATCTTGCTGCCTTCAGACTTGGTCAAAGAACCGCCCAATGTCCATGCGCCAGTTGTGTAGCCCAAACCCATTTGGTTACCAGTAACCTTAGAAGTTGTCTCGTTTTGCAAGCGAGCTGCGCCCAATGTGAATGCGCCGATTTTGTATTTAGCACCAAACACTGATGACTCTTTAGCAGCTGCAGCGGCTGTAGCTGTAGATGGGTTAGCACCTGAGTTAGCAGCACCGATTGCAGCAGCTTTACGATCTTGAGCAGCGTAACGTACTTCCAAAGGACCGTTCACATAAGCCAAGCTGTATGCAGTCACTGAACCTTGTGATGAAGATTCGATGTTGTTAGACATACCGCGTTGGATTTGAGCTGTCAAACCCATGAATGCTGGTGATGTGTATGTCACAGCGTTCTTGGTGTAGAAGTCTGCGTAACCCAAAGCTGAAGATGTCGATGTAGACACAGAGTTGCCAGACACAGGCATCAAAGCGCCGTTAGTGGCGATGATTGGGTTAGTAGTCAAACCCAATTTAACTTCACCGAAATTGCCGGCAATGCTACCGTTAGCTTGACGACGGAATTGACCGTTTTGGTTTTCACCACCGTTGTTGGTTTGCACGTCTGTTTCCATGTGGAAGCCAGCTTTCAAGCCGCCGCCCATGTCTTCAGTGCCGCGGAAGCCCAACACGTTTGAGAAAACAGCGCCGTCGCCGTAGACAGTTGCGCTGTCAGTGCCGTTGGCTTTTTTGATGTTGTAGATACCAGCATCAAATTGACCGTAGATGGTCACAGAAGATTGTGCAAAAGCTGACACAGAGGCCAATGCTGCGATAGCAACGAGGGTTTTTTTCATTTCAAGGTTCTCCAAGGTTTGAACAGGGGCCCTACTTTTTCGTAGTAGCCAACCTCCGTTTTCGGGAAGTTGAACGTATTGAACCAGACTCGACCGCATAAAACTATGACAGGTGTCAAAAACCTGTCTTTT
>JACCDN010802818.1_pt1 | contig 12115 bp, 1 predicted proteins | sample 7441691 | NCBI WGS metagenome assembly JACCDN01 (sample SAMN15323439, study PRJNA562643) | freshwater metagenome | isolation source: river surface water | place: USA:Blue River Watershed | collected 2017-08-16 | reverse complement strand
TGGGCGATGTATTGTCCTTAGGTGAGCATGATGTGAATGGCTTATCGACCGTGAAGATTGATGGTGATGCAGGTGACACTGTGCAGTTGACTCAAGGTGGTGATGGTTGGAGTCAGCATGGCACAGTGATAGATGGTGCACAGAGCTACGATGTGTATGTGAACCAGGATGCACAATTACTGGTGAATCACAAACTGTATACAGTGATTATTTAAAAACTTTATTAAGTTAAGCTAAGAAAGCCCGTTCAGGTGAAAACTTGATCGGGTTTTTTTATGCTTTAAATAATTATCAAAAATATTAAAAGAAAAAAGATATAAAAATAACAACCAGGGGAATTTTAATACTTATTTAATATCTTTAAATTCAAAATTAGTAATAAAAATGAAATGATTTATTAAATATCTATTCAAATATAAACCTCATAATTCATTATAAATTTAATGTGTAAATAATAGTTTATTTATGTAATCGATAGTTACAATATAAAAATCTATGAATTGAATTATTATCAATCCGATAATAAGTAAAAATTCTCATTTTATTTGAACAGGTGACGACTATGGCCGTAATTACTGCATCCATTCCTAGCTTAACAACTGATGTAATTGCGGGATTAAGTACGGCTGATATTCGATCACTGACAACTTCACAAATTACTGCATTAACTAGTAATCAAATATTAGCTTTATCGGATAAGCAAATACCAGGTCTTAGCTCGATTCAAATAAGTGCATTGAAAAGTTCACAGATTCAAGCTTTTTCAAGCAATCAAATAATAAAGTTTTCGATTGAGCAAATACGAGGCATTGAATCAGGAGACCTAGGTACTCTAAGCGCTGAAAAAATACAATCGTTAAATTCCTTGCAGATAAGTGGATTTAGTACTTTACAACTTGCTTCATTAAATTCAAGTCAAATATCAGCACTTGAAGTAGATGACATTTCAGCATTATCAAAAAATCAGATTCGAGCATTTAGCTCATTTCAAATCTCAAATTTTTCAAGTATACAATTCAGAGGAATGGAGTCTGGTGATATTCGCTCGCTGAATACATTACAAATCACAGGCTTAAAATCTACAATAATTAGTAGCCTTGATCTGTCACAAATATCAGGACTTAGTACATCGCAATTTCTCTCTTTGACTAGCGGACAACTAGTTGGAATCCATGCTGACCAGTTAAAGGGAATTGATATAAATGGACTTACAACAAAGCAACTTTCACCATTGATTTCTGCTTTGCAAAGTATATCGATTACTGCAAACGATCTAGTTAACGTAAGTCCTTCAATCGTATCATTTTTAACCACAACACAGATAGCCGGACTTTCAGTTGACCAGATTGAAAGCATAGTAGTTAATAAAAATATTTATTTTGTGGATTCAGGAATTGCAAATTATAAGAACATTATTTCTGAAATACCTTCGGGGGGTATTTGGTACGTTTTAGATTCAAAAATAGATGGAATGCAACAGATAACTGATTTATTAAAAAATTATCATAATCTTGATGCGATTCATATATTCTCACAATCGAAAGATGGCCAAATAAAAATTGGAAGCACATTACTAAATTCTGAGTCTATTGATGATTACAAAAATCAATTGCTTTCTATTGGTGCATCGCTGAGTGAATCAGGTGATATTCTTTTGTACGGAAGTAATATTGCAAATTCATCTAATGGAACTGCATTTCTCAATAAATTAGCAATCATCACATCCGCAGATATTGCTGCATCAAATGACGTAACTGGTTCAGTGCTATCAAATGGTAATTGGACATTAGAAGCTGTAACTGGCAGCATTAATTCAGAAACTTTAGCACCTATTTCATATGATTCAACGTTAAGTTTAAATTTAGCATCGACTCAAACTAACCAACTTATATTGCAACTTCCAGATCGTTTAGTTGCAGGCGAGAGACCCACTCAAACTATTATAAAAGATATTAATGGGGACAAAATTCCTGACCTTGTCACTCTTAATAATGCTGCAGATGGCTCAAGATGGCCTAATTGGACTATTGGTCAGAGTAGTGTAAGTTTTAATTATGGTGTAGGAGACGGAATATTTTCTGATTCTTACACGATGAATGTAGGTGAAAATGGAGCTGGCTCACAAGGATTTGAGTTGGTAGATCTAAATAATGATCAAATTTTAGATATGGCAGTAAGTTTAAATGCTAATAATAAGATTGAAATTTATTTAGGTTCAGGCTTGAGCTCTTCAGGAAATCCAACATTTAATAAAAGTGTTATTTCAACAAACTCGCCACATGTAATTAATTCAGCAGATGTAAATAATGATGGTTACCTTGACATCATATCCGTAAGCGGAATGCTTTCTATTTTTCTAAATAATCAAGATGGAACATTTGCAGCCCCCATTACATTTGCTGCTCCCTCAGGGTCCTCAAAAGTTCTATCTGGTGACTTAAATGGTGATGGATTACTAGATCTTGTTAATTCATCAGACAGTAATGTATCGAATCATCCCAAGTTACATATTAACTATAACACTGGTGGGATTGGGTCATCAATGTTCAAGTCGGCTATCACAGTTGATGATACCCCGAGAGGATTTAATTTAGGCGATTTAAACAATGATGGAAAACTTGATATTGTAACAGCCAATTTTTGGGGTAAATCAACATCCATTTTTTTAAATACTGGTAATGACAGTAATGGAAATGCTACTTTTTCGAAAAAAACAATAGCTCTTGGTAATCATGTTAATGATGTTTTTGTAGGGGATTTAAATAATGATGGAATTGATGATGTAATAGCTAATATGGTGCATCCATATAGTCGTTCATTTAAGGTATTTTTGAATGATGGTAATGGAAATTTTGGTTCGCCCTTTACAGTCGAAATGAATGCAGGTGCTTATTCTTTAACTACGGGTGATGTTGATAGTAATGGCTTAAACGATATAGTTGTGCCAAATGGAGCCGAGAATAAGGTCTTAATTTATGCTCAGGATTATCCTCAAAATAATGTTGTAGGTACAAATGAGAATGAAAACTTGGTTGGTGATGGTGGAGATAATCTTATATCAGGCATGAATGGCAATGATTTAATTAATGGATTCAATGGAAATGATGAGTTAATTGGTGGAGATGGCGACGATACACTTATCGGTGGTGGTGGTTCTGATATTTTGTCTGATAGTGCAGGTAATAACATATATAAATATTCTTCAAATTCTGATAGTACTTTTTCTAATTTAGATACTATTACCTCATTCAATGCTAGCGATAAAATTTCGTTCACTGGCATGGCTGGAATTAAAGTTCGAACAAATTCATTTGTTTTTGATAAAAATATTCAAACAACAATCGATAATATTAAAATCGATAATTCAATTTCAAATGAAATTATATTTTTTACTGATGGTTTAGATGGATATTTGTATGTAAAAGGTGATGGGAATGGTGTCAGCTTTGATGGAAGCTTAATTAATCTGTCTGGAATTATTAAACCTATTAATCAAAATCAAATTGATATCAACTTATCATTTGGTAATGAAAACGTTCAATCCTTTCTGTCAAGTTCACAATTAAGAGCATTAAACAGTTCTCAGATTCGTGTTCTAAATACTGTTCAAATTCAAAGTTTAGGCTCTAGTGAAATTAGTTCTTTAAGTACATCTCAAGTGGGGTGGTTAACTACTGCGCAATTAGAAGCATTGACTACATCGCAAGTGAGTTCATTAAGTACTTTGCAAATTACTATTTTAAGCAATGCACAAATTAGATCACTTAATTCTATTCAAATTACTGGATTGACAACAAGTCAAATTAAGGCAATAGAAATTTCTGATCTTTTGGCTATGTCAACTCATCAAATAAGCGTACTGAATAGTAATCAAATTCAAAGTTTAAGCACTACACAAGTATTAAATATAACAAGCTCACAGATCGCTTCGCTGACTTACGATCAAATTAGTTATTTAACTAGTATGCAGATTAGAGCTATAACTAGTAATCAAATAATTTATTTAAATAGTAATCAAATATCAGCGATTGAAATTAGCGATATATTTACTTTAAGCACTGCAATTTTACGTGGTATCACATCAGTTGGTCTTCAGGGTCTTACAACTGATCAAATAGCTGCATTTAGTAGTACTCAAGTAAGCGCACTCACAACACTTCAGTTTCGTAATTTAAGTCTTAATCAGTTTAGTGCTATAGATACAAATGATATAAAAGCACTAACAACTCTACAAATTGCATCATTATCAGTTAATCAAATTAATAGTATTTATACTCAGCAATTTGAAGCTCTGACAAGCTTACAAATCAATATATTGTCGGATAACACAATTAGTTTGATTAATGCTGATCAGTTGAATGCAATAAATACTAGGTCATTATCAGGACTAAAAACAAGTCAAGTTCGTGCTTTAAGTAGTGATCAAATATCTAAACTACTAACTGTACAAATAGCTGCATTAAATACATTACAAATTAGTGCATTAACATCAACTCAAATTGTAGGATTAAATGAACTTCAAGTACAGTCTATAGAAACTGGAGATTTACGCACACTGACTACAATTGCTTTGAGGTCACTCACTTCTGCAAGTTTTGCTGGTTTGACAGGAGATCAAATCAATGTTTTAAGCAGTATCCAAATCGGTGCACTTACAACGAATCAAGTATCTTATTTAACTACAAATCAAATAGCTCAACTTAAAACACGTGAGTTGGGTGGGTTAACAACATCGCAGATCATTGCTTTAGATAGTACTCAGATTAATGCATTATTTACCACCCAAGTTAGTGGGTTAAATGCATTCCAAATCAAAGCTATAGAAATAAAAGATTTAAGCGGACTTAGTTCAACTCAAATTTCCGCATTTTCATCTGTACAGGTCCAGGCTTTAAATATAAATCAAATTTCTAAATTAAATACTGATCAGCTTTCTGGATTAGAGTCACGCGATTTAGCTTCGCTGACCACATCTCAATTTGTGGCTCTAAGCGAGCAGCAAATAAGTTCGTTCAATTCATTGCAAATTAGTGCAATTAGTACTTTGCAGATTCGTAGTTTATCCCTGAGAGCTCTGAATCTATTAGATTCTTCTCAGATCAAAAATTTGACTTCAGCACAAATCAGTGCTTTGTCTACTGCGCAAATCCGTATTTTAAATTCTTGGCAAATTAATGCAATTGAAACTAGAGATATTGGCGCTTTAAGTAGTGGTGCAATTAGATCTCTAGAATTATCGACAATATCTAGTATGTCGTCAGCATTTATCAATGCCTTAAATAGTAACCAGATTGGAGCGTTCACTACATCACAAATAATGGCATTGCAAGCCGTTGATGGTATCAAATCTAGAGACTTAACCGCCTTGTCTTCGTCTCAAATTGTTGCTTTTAATAGTCAGCAAATTGCCAATTTGAATTCACTTCAAATATCTGCGCTCAGTACGATGCAAATTCGTGCCATTGAAGCGAAGGATATGGGTGGATTAAACCTCCAATTGTTATCATCAAATCAAATCGGTGCATTAACAAATAATCAAATTGCTGTATTAGCTAGTAATCAAATTGCGTCTTTGATGACTCAACAAATCGGCTCCCTAAGCACAGTTACATTAAATGCGTTTAGTACAACTCAATTCTCTACTCTAAATTCAGATCAAATAGCCTCCTTAAAAACAAGTCAAATTGCTTCCTTGGGTAGTGCGCAGATTCGCGCATTTGATACGAATGGAATTACTGCATTAACTGGTAGGCAGATAGCAGCACTAGGTAGTTCACAAGTACGTTCACTAACATTAGACCAAATAGCTTCATTACAAAGCAATCAGATTAATAGTTTATCTACTTTAGCTATCGCAGGATTGTCGACAGCGGCAATTTCTACGATTTTTAACATAACTCCAATATATAGTTATTTATTAAGCGCTCAATTTACAACTTTACAGTTTGCAGCGTTTTCTACAAGTCAAATAAATGCAATTAATATATCAGCAGAGCTTTTAGATTATGCAGCAAATGATTGGAATGGATTTAATGGGCGTCAGATGGCTGTGTTTACCAGTACAGCGATCGCTGCTCTTAATACGCAATTAATTTCTAATTTAACGAGCGTGCATATACAAGCTATTGAATTGCGTGATGTATCTGCGTTGACTAGCAGCCAAATAAAGGCGTTGGGATCTAACCAATTCCTTGGTTTAACTTCTTCTCAGCTCGCAGCTATGACTAGTGCTCAAATAGCTTCTTTAACAACTAGCCAAATTCAATTGTTAAATACGGATCAATTTTCTGGCATTGAAACTTCAGATTTATCTGCACTATTAACTACTCAAATAGCTGCTCTTGATTCATTTCAAATTTCTAGTCTAAATAGCAGACAACTATCCGTATTAACTACATTGCAAGTACGTGCCATAAATTCTTTGAATATTTCTTCATTGTCAGATGAACAAATCATTGCATTAAATAGTGGACAGATTCGTGCGTTGCGACAGGACCAACTAGCTAGCCTTACTGCGCAACAAATACTATCTATTGAAACTAGAGATATTGTGGCGCTCACTTCATTGCAGATGGCAGGTTTGAATTCTATACAAATTAATGCCCTCACTACTGCGCAAATATCTGCATTAACAACTACACAAATTACTGGTTTAACTCGATTCCAATTTGAATGGTTAACTCCAGAGCAAATTTCTGCCATAGAGACAAGAGATATTGGCGCTCTCGCCATTGTGAAGTCTTTAAATTCTATGCAAATCAGTGGGCTTACAACTCTGCAAATTAGCGCATTAGGTACTACGCAAATACAAGCAATTAACTCTACACGTACAGAGTGGATGAATGTAAATGGCGTAATGCAATATGTAACGATAAGTGGTGGTGCCATTTCAGGAATGAGTCCATGGCAAATAGCAGCAATGACCAGTACTCAAATCGCTGTTTTAAATTCAAATCATTTTGCAGCAATGTCTTTAGAGCAAATAACCGCGATAGAGAGTAGGGATGTCTCTGCAATTTCAGTTATTAGCAATCTAAATTCAATGCAAATTAGTAGTTTTACTACTGCCCAAATAAGTTCGCTCAGTACAAGACAAATACAAGCAATAAGTGTTAACAGTGCCAATGGGAACGCTTCTGCTATTGATGGATTAACTTGGGATCAGATTGGCGCACTATCAAGTATCCAGATTAGTGCTTTAACTACACAGCAAATTAAAGTCTTTAATTATTATCAATTAAATGGAATTAAAGCTTCTGACATTGTTGTTTTAAATGCAGACCAAATTCGTGCTATCGATGTTTATAATCTATCGAGTTTTCAATTAGCCAACCTAAGTAGTGCGCAAATAGCCACATTTACCACTAGGCAAATTGCTCTATTAGCCGATTATCAGATATCCGCAATCGAATCTAAGGATATTGTTGCATTTAATACTGCGCAAATTCAAGCTATTCAAATAAATCCAAATTATTGGAGTTGGAATGAATCCCAAGGTTTAGGTACTTCTCAAATATCAGCGATGACAAGTAATCAAATCGCTGCATTGACTTTAGATCAAATTAGTTTATTAAGTAGCCTACAAATTAGCGCAATTGATTCTGGTGATATTCGCGCATTAAGTACAGCGCAAATCCAAGCTATTAATTATTTTGGCAATCAAGGATTAAATTCCATTCAGATTTCTGCATTAACAAGCAGCCAGATTGGCGTTATATCGAAATGGAATATTTATAACTGGAACTCTGATCAAATACAAGCGATTACTTCTCAAAATATAACAGGCTTAGCCGTTGAAAATTTATTTTCAAATCAAATTTCATTTTTAAGTTCATTGCAAGTAAATGCACTTAGTACTAAACAAATTCAAGCTATCAATGTTGGTGATGCTAACAACTGGTGGTACGGTGCATTAGTTGGATTAACTTCTGATCAAATTTCGTCAATGTCGAGTTCGCAAATAGGTGCTTTAACAACGCAACAAATTGCATTATTAAATAGCTCGCAAATTAGTGCCATAAAGACAGTCGATATTTCTACGCTTACTATCAATCAAATTCAGGTTATTGATTTATATGGTTCAACTACTACACTAATATCCGCATTAACTAGTTCTCAAATTGCTTCAATCTCAACTATGCAAATTTCTTGGTTTGATAGTAATCAATTGAATGCTATAGAAACACGAGATATTAGTGCCCTGAGCGCAGCTCAAATACAAGCTATTAATGCTTCTCAAATGGGTTATTCATTGGTGAATGGAGCCCAACAATATGGATGGATCTATAGCGGAGCGATTTCCGGTTTAAGTACTGCGCAAATATCTGCATTAACGAGCATGCAAATTGGAGCGCTTAGTTCGACGCAATTTAGTGCGCTATCAATTGATCAGGTCGCTTCTATTAGTACAAGAAGTATTAGTGCAATTTCAGTAATAGGTAATTTAAATTCGGTTCAAATTAGTAATTTCAATACTTTGCAAATTAGTTTGCTAAGTACTTCGCAAATTCAATTAATAAGTGCGACTGGCTTCAAGGATAGTTGGGAAAATGGATATTTAAATGTGTGGGCTATTAATACGGGGACTATTACTGGATTATCAGAATCTCAAATTGCTGCCCTTTCAAGTTCACAAGTAGGCGCATTGAGTAAGGAGCAAGTGAGTTCATTTAATTCAATCCAGATAGGTGCTATAGAAACCACCGATATAATTGCTTTGGGAACAAGTCAGATAAGTGCGATTAGTAATGCTTTTTCTGGTTGGGATTATGAAGCCATAAATGGTTTAAATACTCTACAAATTGAGGTAATGACTAGTACTCAAATTAGTGTATTGTCATCTAAACAGTTCCAAAAATTATCTGGTGAGCAGATTTTAGCAATTGAGACGCGAGACATCGGTGCGATTTCCATTCCTGTAATATCATCTTTAGATGGAAGTCAAATCAGCTATTTAACTTCTTCACAAATCAGTGCATTTACTACATCTCAAATACAATCAATTATTGGCTCGCCATATGATTGGTGGAACAATGCAGTCTCAGCGTTAACTCAAGAGCACATCTCAGCATTTTCGAGCTCGCAAATTGGGGCATTTTCTAATACTCAACTGAATCAATTTTCTACTGCTCAAATTATTGCAATTGAAACTCAAGATTTAGCAGCTCTTAGCGAATCACAAATTAGAGCTTTTAGTAGCAATATATCTGCATTTACTACATCACAAATTTCCGCTCTGACTAGTATGCAAATTGCATCATTATCTGTAGATGATAGTTTTGCAAATCAGTTATGGGTTTTAGATACTGCTCAAATTAATGCAATTGAGACTCGGGATATAGTTGCATTTAATTCCGCGCAAATACAATCTTTATCTTATCCATTGATTTGGAGTTTTGATGGATTTTCATGGCATAGCGAAACAAGAATATCTGCTTTAACTATTTCGCAAATATCTGTTTTAACTTCATTGCAGGTTTCTGGATTACATACGGCAGCTTTTTATAGTTTAAATGGCGATCAAATCTCAGCATTTAGTACTACAAGTATTAGTGGTATTTCTAGTCTTACGTATTTAAATTCAGATCAGATATGCGCTTTAAATACTCTTCAAATTAGTGCTTTAAGTATTAATCAAATAGGTACATTTAGTTCAAATATTAGTGGATTGACTACATTGCAGATAGCTGCATTAACCAGCACGCAAATTTCTGCACTGCCTTTTTCTTATGGATCTTTTAATCTATTAAGTAACTATCAAATTAGCGCTATAGAAACAACAGATATTAGTTCTTTAACGACAGCTCAAATTCAAGCGATTGGTCAATCCCATGTCGAATGGAATTCAATGTTACAGCCTTTTGAAGTTGTCGATAATGATGCAATTTCTGGCTTAACTACAGCCCAGATATCGGCTCTTACAAGTACGCAAATTGGTGCGTTTACTTCATCGCAGATTTCGCTATTTAGTGTTGATCAAATATCAGCGATAGAAACTAGAGATATTGCTGGACTCACTACAACGCAGTTATTTGCACTCAACTCCTCTCAAGTATCTGCATTAACTACCGCACAGTTCAATGTATTAACACCACTGCAATTTAGCAGTCTTGATCAAAGTGGATTTACTGTAGAACATTTCTCAGCTGGTACTAAGGCTGGAATTGAAGCTATTTGGAAATTTATTTCAGTTGATAATATTCGTAACTTATTGCTGACTTCAAATCCAACTTTCTATCAAGTAGATGAAATTTTAATTGATGATATTGGTAATCCTATTAGTGCAAATTTTGTTGTCTCTAATGGAATGGCGGGAATTAAATTTGATCTTTCTTCTAAAGTTGAAAATAATCAAACTTCAGTTTTTGTAGAAAGAGTACGAGTTTATTATTCTGATAAAGCAGATTTAGGTACTTCTTATGCTTCTAACTCAGATAAGCAATTGCCTATTACTGCGCAAATTTTTGATAGCGATAATACTCAATTTGCTGGATATCCAATTTATCCTTACCATCCTGGATCGCCAGAGGTGCATGCATCGTTAAGTATTTATTCTCAACAAAATGAAAATTTAATTTATCCTAACAATAAGAATGTGCTTGGTATCAATGATTTCATATTTAGCTCATATGAAGGTTTTCAATTTTTTGAATCTTCATTTGGTAATGGAGGTGGTTTCCACTCAACTTCACCAGTAGATTGGCCAACTATCCTACAAGGGCAAAACTTGAGTTTAATATCGCCAGAAGTTGTGCCATTAATTGATCCAACTTTTATTAATTATTTTTCTACTGGAACATTGGCGAATTTCTCTACTGCTCAAATTTCCCGTTTACTGCCTGATCAATTGTTTAATATGGATGTGGAGCATATACAGTCGTTTACGACGACTCAAATAGCCGCTATGTCGGCTATCCAGTTGATGGGTATACCTTTTGGTGAATTAACGGTTGAACAGGGTCAAGCCATATCCCAATCGGCAATCAAGGATTTCCCAGTTTGGGTATGGGACTTTTTCTCTGAAGAGTTTGGCTTAGGTTTGATCAATAGCTTAACAACCAAACAAATTACTGCTTTAACAACCGAAGCTATTGCTCAGTTAAATACACAGACTATTTCTTTACTTGCTACGGATCAAATTAAAGCTTTATCAACAACGCAAATTATTGGATTTACTAGCTTGGGGATTAATAGCTTCAATAATGATCACATTTAAGTATTAGATCTAAAGTTAGCTGCTTTGAATTCAAGTCAAATCTTAGGTCTTAGTGATCTGCAAATTACAGTACTAAGCACAAGTTTGATTTCCCAGTTTGGGACACTGCAAGTACAAGCATTGTCCGCAAATCAATTATTAGCATTTTCTAATGATCAATTATCCAGTCTAACTACTTTACAGTTAGCTGCATTGTCTACTTCTACTATCAGTTCATTTAATGATGATCAATTAGCTTCTCTGACTAGTATTCAAGTTGGAGGATTAACCAGTCTTCAACTATCAACGATATCCAGTGATCAGTTACACATTTTATTGTCGAATACTAATTTTGGACTTAACACTATTCAGATAGCGTCACTAAATAGTCAACAAATAAATACATTATCTGTGGACGATGTCGCTTTAATGAATAGTAGGCAAATTAGTGCATTGAACTTGACTGCTTTAACCAATTATCAAATTGGTGTTTTATCTAGCTTAACCATTAGCGCATTGACAGTTAATCAATTAGGTGTTCTTACATCTACTCAAATTTCTTCAATTTCTGTTGATGGCTTAACTGGATTACGGTCTAGTCATCTCGTTACTTTTGATATGGATAAGATTACATCTTTGAGTCCAGATCAAATTGCAGTATTTGATAGCAATCAAATAAAAGCACTAACATTAGATCAAATTAGCTGGCTTCAATACACGCAGATTCAAGCACTAGATACAAGTGTGATATCTGCCTTATCAACATTGCAAATTGGGGTAATGTCAAACGCACAGCTAAGTGCATTATCAGTTGATCAAATTGCTGCGCTAAGTACTTCTCAAATTCAGGCGATCTCTGGAGAGAGCTTTGACTTGAGTTCAGAATTCTTTGCTTCTCTTGATAGTGCTCAGATTGGTGCC
>JACCDN010340502.1_pt1 | contig 12117 bp, 10 predicted proteins | sample 7441691 | NCBI WGS metagenome assembly JACCDN01 (sample SAMN15323439, study PRJNA562643) | freshwater metagenome | isolation source: river surface water | place: USA:Blue River Watershed | collected 2017-08-16 | reverse complement strand
TGAAGCCGTCCGCAGCCACAGTAAATTAAGTCAGTATTTCGCCCATGTTGGTTTCTATCAGGCGGCCATTCCAAGCTATTATGGTGGCATCATGGTGTTTGCCTTTGCCACACAAAACCCGGCATGCTGGCAAATCAGCCAGAGCACATTACAGGCACGTTTTACTGCCGCTGATCTGACATGCCGTTATTATAATCCTGCCATTCACGCAGCCAGCTTTGCCTTACCACAATATTTACTGGATACCCTTGCCGTCACTATCGCGCCTGCTGGCCACAGAGTGGTGAACTAAATTGCACAAACTTAAACTGCATGGGTTTAATAACCTGACTAAGGGTTTGAGTTTCTGTATCTACGATATTTGCTATGCTAAAACAGCCGATGATCGTGATGGCTATATCGCCTATATTGATGAACAGTACAATGCCAATAGATTAACAGAGATATTAAGTGAAACCTGTTCCATCATTGGTGCCAATATTTTAAATATCGCCCGTCAGGATTATGATCCTCAAGGGGCCAGCGTTACCATGTTGATCAGCGAAGAGCCTGTCGATCCCAGAGATGTTGATACCTCTGAGCACCCGGGTCCGCTCCCTGAAACATTAGTAGCACATCTGGATAAAAGCCATATCTGTGTTCATACTTATCCGGAAAGCCACCCTGAAGGGGGTATTTGTACTTTTCGTGCCGATATTGAAGTCTCTACCTGTGGCGTTATTTCACCACTTAACGCACTGAACTACCTGATTCATCAGCTGGAATCGGATATCGTCACCATGGATTACCGAGTGCGCGGTTTTACCCGTGACGTCAATGGTATCAAATATTATATTGATCATCAGATTAACTCGATTCAAAACTTTATGTCAGAGGATATTAAATCGCTCTACCACATGATGGATGTTAATCTGTATCAGGAAAATATCTTTCATACTAAGATGTTACTGAAAAATTTTGATCTGAACCATTACCTGTTTAACGCTAAACCAGAGCAATTGAGTACAGAAGAAAAAGAAATCATCACGCAGCAATTGTATAAAGAAATGCAGGAAATCTATTATGGCCGAAACTTGCCAGCAATATTACCAGAAATCACTTATTAAAAAGGCCGGCACCATTATGTTACTGCCTATTTGTATGAATCAGGTAATACCATGAATGTCATTGACACAGATATTATCGATGTTAAATGCATCGAACCCAAAGTTTTCGGTGACCAACGGGGTTTTTTTCTGGAAACTTTCCAGCAGAAACGTTACCAGGAAATGCTGAATATTGACCTTGATTTTGTGCAGGATAATCGCTCACGTTCTGTGAAAAACGTGCTCCGTGGGTTGCATTTTCAAACATCAAAACCCCAGGGTAAGCTGGTTCAGGTGGTATGCGGCAAAGTTTACGACGTTGTCGTGGACATTCGTCGTACCTCACCCACTTTTGGCAAATGGGTAGGTATGAATCTGTCAGAGCAAAATAAAAACCAGTTATGGGTCCCACCGGGTTTGGCGCATGGATTTGTCGTGCTGTCAGAATTTGCCGATTTTGAATATAAATGCACAGATTACTACGATCCCACCAACGAAGCCTGCCTGATCTGGAATGATCCCGATATTGGCATACCATGGCCGGTAACTGAACCGTTGTTATCACCGAAGGATCAATCAGGTCGGCGCTTTTTTGAGTTGTTCTGATGGTAATTATGCAGTTCTCACTAATCACCTGCTGTTACAGGTTTTGCAGAGAAGGCCGTTTATAACCGATGAAATTGTTGATTACCGGCAGTGCAGGGCAGGTTGGCAAGGAGCTGGTGTTGCGTGCACCCAAAGACTGGACAGTGTTAGCGGTTAATCGCCAGCAACTGGATATTGCTGATAACCTGCAAGTTAAGCAAATTGTGGATCATTTTTTACCTGATGTCATTATCAATGCTGCCGCCTACACAGCAGTAGACCGTGCAGAAAGCGAAGCCACCCAAGCTTGGTCTGCTAACTGTGAAGGTGCAAAATATTTAGCTCAGGCTGCCAAAACCTGTGGTGCCAGATTGTTACATATTTCTACTGACTATGTTTTCTCAGGGGACAAAACAGGTTGCTATAACGAAAATGATACCACTGGTCCCACGGGTGTTTATGGCCAGAGTAAACTGGCGGGTGAAATGGCGATAGCAAAAGCCTGCCCTGAACATATTATTATGCGCACTTCCTGGATTTTTGGTGCGCAGGGTAATAACTTTGTCAAAACCATGTTGCATCTGGGCCGGGAAAGAACCGAGCTATCCGTTGTGGGGGATCAATGGGGCAGCCCAACCTATGCCGGTGATATTGCCGGGGTTTTATTAAACATAGCCGCCCAAACAAGGCATGCACAACCTGTCTGGGGTATTTATCATTATTCCGGTATGCCTTATGTCAGTTGGGCTGAATTTGCCGCCACCATTTTTGAACGGGCCTGTGAAACCGGGTTATTAACCCACAAACCCATTATTAAAACAATTACCACCCGCGAATACCCGACAGCCGCCAGACGTCCGGCCAATTCCAGATTAGACTGCCGCAAAATCGATCGCATGTTTACTATCAAGCCCAGTGACTGGCAGGCAGCGTTGTCAGGTATGGCAGCTTGGTAGTATAATTAAATACTCACTGATATCAGAGAAAGGTAATGAATCCGCATCACAGTAAACCCACATCGCTAGTATCATTGGTTGGTAATGCTTGGAACCAGCGCAATCTGATTTATCAGATGTCAAAACGTGACGTAATTGGCAGATATAAAGGATCGGTGATGGGCTTATTATGGTCATTCCTTCACCCTGTTCTGATGCTGACAATTTATACACTGGTTTTTTCTGTTATCTTCAAGGCCAGATGGAACGCAGGGATTAACAGTGAATCCAAAACTGAATTTGCGGTGATACTATTTGTTGGTTTGATTGTACATAGTTTATTTGCTGAAGCACTTAATCGTGCACCCAGCCTGATTATCAGTAATGTTAACTATGTCAAAAAAGTTGTTTTTCCACTGGAAATACTTCCTATCATCTCCTTGGGTTCGGTACTTTTCCATGGTTTTATCAGCTTGATGGTACTGATTACTGCCTTTTTTATATTTAATGGTTTCATTCACTGGACGGCCTTGTTTTTGCCCTTGGTGATTATCCCATTGCTCTTTTTAACACTGGGCCTTGCATGGTTCCTTGCGTCGTTGGGTGTTTTTCTACGTGATACCGGTCAGACCATCAGTATCCTGATGACTGTCATGCTGTTTCTTTCCCCAGTTTTTTACCCGGCTTCATCCCTACCATCTGAATTGAAAACGGTTATCCTGTTAAACCCGTTAACCTTTATCATTGAGCAGGCACGAGCAATAATCATCTGGGGCCAGCTACCTGATTTCGGTGGTTTAGGAATGTATGCCTTGATCTCACTCACAGTTATGTGGTTGGGCTACGCTTGGTTTCAAAAAACCAGAAAAGGGTTTGCTGATGTGCTCTGAAATCGCAATCAAGGTAGAAAATCTTGGTAAATGTTATCATATTTATGATAAATCACGTGACAGATTGTTACAAATGCTGATGCGTGGCCGCAAGCAATATTTTCATGAATTCTGGGCCCTGAAAAATGTCTCGTTTGAAGTCAAACAAGGTGAGACCGTTGGTATCATTGGGCACAATGGTAGTGGTAAGTCTACGTTATTACAGATGATTTGCGGAACTCTCAACCCTACTACTGGTAATGTTCAAACCTATGGTCGTATAGCAGCACTTCTGGAACTGGGTTCGGGTTTTAATCCTGAATTCACTGGACGTGAAAATATCTATATGAATGCTGCAGTCCTCGGTCTAACTGGAGAGGAAATAGACGAAAAATATGAATCTATTGAAAAATTTTCTGGCATTGCTGATTTTATTGATCAACCAGTCAAAACTTATTCTAGTGGCATGGTAGTAAGGCTGGCTTTCTCGGTACAGGCACAAGTTGACCCTGATATTCTCATTGTCGATGAAGCATTGGCGGTTGGTGATGCCTTGTTTCAAGCTAAGTGTTTCAATCGCCTAAAACAATTAAAAGACAGGGGTACAAGCATTCTGCTTGTTACTCATTCTAGTGAACAAATTGTTACACATTGTTCACATGCAATCTTATTGGATCATGGCATAGCAATAGAAGCCGGTGAACCTCGACATATCGTCAATCGTTACATGGACCTGTTATTTGGTACAAATTCGCATAAATGGATTAAAAAGGAAGCTACACAGGTAGAAGAAATAATTCCTTCAGATTCATTGAATTATTTTGAAGACAAATTTTCTACACGCACAGGTTACAATCCAAATGAGTATCGTTGGGGCGATGGTACGGCAGCAATTCTCGATTTTTACTTGGCAGCAGATGGTACACCCTATCCATCAACTGTGATAGTTGGACAAACCATTACACTTATGGCTACTTTGAGATTTTTTACCAATTTGTTGTGTCCAATCATGGGGATCACCATTAAAACGAAGGAAGGCGTTACAGTTTTTGGTGCTAATTCGCAAACCTTAGGTCTTGATGAATTTCATTCATTAGGGAAACAAGGGAAAGTCGCTGTCGCTAAGGCTCTTTTTTGTTGTCGTCTTGGTCCAGGAGATTATTTTATTTCTTTAGGTATCGCTACTCGTCAGGGGGACAATGTTATACCTCACGATCGACGTTATGACGCGATTCATTTACAAGTACTTCCAGCTCCTCATTTTTTTGGGCTGATTGACCTTGATATTAAATTATCAGTAAAGGATATGACCTCATGAAATCTCTGTTGCTCGAAGCAGGTTATCATCTGAATTATCATGGTGTATGGTCACAGCCTGAATATAGTAGTATTTCCTACAACGATGGCGATGAAGCAGAAGAGCGCATTGCCGCTATTTTAGCTCAAGCACAAGATACTTCAGTTCTTTCAAGAGAATTACGTCAGCATTGTACCGATTGGCCCTCTTATTATCATTTTAGTAGTATGCGTGCCAACATTATGCGACCCTTTGAACCAGCGCTGGTAGGTGCAAATGTGCTTGAGATTGGATCAGGGTGCGGTGCTATCACCCGTTATCTGGGTGAATGCGGTGCTAAAGTGTTAGCACTTGAGGGATCTTACCGACGAGCCGCAATTACTCGTTCCCGGACGCGCGATCTACCTAATGTTGAGGTTATCACCAATAAATTTGACTATTTTTCATGGGCTCAACCATTTGACGTAATTACCCTAGTTGGAGTACTAGAATATGCCAACTTATTTACATCAGGAAGACACCCAGCCTTAGCCATGCTACAAACCATCCGTACTTTATTAAAGCCTCACGGCAAGCTGATCTTGGCGATTGAAAACCAGTTAGGCCTAAAATATTTTGCTGGTGCAGCAGAAGATCATATTGGGCAGCCTATGTATGGTATTGAAGGCCGTTATTTAAAAGACCAACCCCAAACCTACGGTCACAAAGTGTTAGCCGATTTATTATTCCAAGCAAATTTTGCCAATTCGGAATTTCTTGTTCCCATGCCTGACTATAAATTTGCACGATCGATTGTGACAGAAACTGGTTTTTCTTGCGAAAAATTTGACGTCGATGCCCTGCTATGGCAGTCGTCCCGACTTGATCCACAGTTGCCTACTTATCCTGTTTTTTCTCTTGAATTGGCTTGGCGTGATATTATAAAAAATGGTATGGCTTTGGATTTAGCTAATTCGTTTTTGGTCGTAGCAGAAAATCTTGGGGTACCTAAATCCGAAGATTCTACTATTCTAGCTTATCACTATAGCTCGGAACGTGCTCCTCTATTTTGTAAAGAGACGAAATTCATCCATACAAATTCCGATTCAATTCAGGTGCAATATCGCATGCTTATGCCAGATGCGCCCAAGCAATCGACAGGAAAACTCCTGCACTTCAGGATCCATGATATTGGTGAGTATGTGTCAGGTTACGTATTGTCTCTGGAATTTATAAAAATTGTATCACGTGATGGGTGGCATATTGAGGATGCTGGTACTTTTTTTTGTCGCTACCTTGACATCTTGTTATCACTTGCTTTTTCTGATGAGCCGGTTAAACCGGTTATCTCCTTGGATACGCTCTTACCCGGCAGATTTTTTGATACTATTCCACGCAATATCATCATTACACCTGATGGTTCTTGGCGTGTAATAGACGAAGAATGGGAACTGGCTGAAGCTGTTTCAATTGGATATATTATTTTTCGAAGCCTACTTAGTTTAATTAATACAGTTTCGCGTTTCGGGTATACAGAGAGTATTTTTCCAAAAACACAACTGGGTTTTTTGAAGGCAATATACAAGGTAATAGGACTGGAAATCAATGAAACAACACTGCATTCTTATTGGAATATGGAACAGCGGATACAGGCAGAAGTTAGTCTGGCATCTTTAAATCAGGTTTTGCCATTCAATATACCATTACAATTTAATAACTTACATATGGTACTGGTTGAACGTAATGAACAAATGGACTGTCTGAATCACACCATTGCTGAACGTGACAAACACATTGATCTTTTTAATCAAACTCTTGAAGAGCGGGATGAGCAGATAAACAATCTGAAAAATGAAACTATGTGCTGCAGTCAAGCCCTTGAAGAGCGGGACGAGCAGATAAGCAGCCTGAAAAGTGAAATCATGTATTGCAACGAACTCATAGCGCATCTTGACTCTGAATTTCAGGCAATAAATAGACAATTACGTGCCATTATACAAAGCCGCTCGTGGCGGCTGACTTCACCATTGCGTGCTGCAAAGGATTTTTACACCAATACACTATTATTTTTAGCAAAAAAATGGCACATACTCTGTCATCATTTACATCCTTACAATATATTTATACGTAAGATTAAAACTGCCATTAATTTATTGGTTAATAGGCAATTTGGTCAATTTTTTCAAAAAATATATCATTTTATACAAAATAAAATAAATACCCCAATATCTTTAAAGAGTACGCAGCATATCACTATTATAACTCCCAAGCATACTCTTTATGTTGCTCATAGTCTTGAGAAAGCATTAACTGAAATCAACATTTCAGTTAATATCAGTCACATGTATTCTACAAGCACTGACGATGGCCAAATACACATTGTCATCTGCCCACAGATTTTTTCCAATTTACCAGAGAATTTTGTTGCTTTCCAAATGGAGCAAACAATTAATCCAAGATGGTTTAGCGATAAATATATTGCTCTTTTAAAAAGAGCCATTGCTGTTATGGATTATTCAATAACAAATATTGAATACCTCTTACAGCAAGGGATACCTTATCAGAAATTATTTTATGTACCAATTTCATCACATCAGCGATATACCGAGTACTTAAATAACCATGGATATAATTTGCAGCATAATAAAAAAGAAGCATCGATTGATGTATTATTTTACGGCGATCCAAATTGTGAACGCCGTCTCAATTATCTGCAGCAGTTAAGTCAAAATTTTAATATCTATATTGCTTCTGAAGTTTTTGGTACTGATCTAATACATCTGATACAACGAGCAAAAATAGTCATTAACATTCATTACTATGAGAACGCCTTGCTGGAAACAACACGTTTGTACGAAGCTCTATCTCTTGGAACACCAGTAATCAGTGAAACAAGTACAGACATCCATCATCATAACATTTTGAGTAATTTGATTGATTTTACCCCATTGGGTGATATTAATGCTATGGCAGATAGGATTGAATTCCTATTAAATGACAATGAGCAGACCCGTCGCCGTACAAAAATTGCTGAGTTTATACGCCATGATAAGCAATTTGCTGTTTATTTTAAACGTTATCTTTTAGCTAATGATTTTATCGACTTTGATACCTATAAAAATAATGTTGATTTCATGACACACATTAAAAATGTTGATATCCCTAAACTTTGTTTATCTCTTACAGAAACACCTGTTCGCCAGCGTGCTTTTCTGAATAAAGCCACACATAATTTCCAAATAATTGAGGGAATACGGCATCGTCTTGGCTGGATAGGGTGTGGTCTGAGTTATAAATACATTAGTACGATTCTTGCAGAAAATAATGTTGAAATGGCAGTTATTTGTGAAGATGACGTGCTTTTCCCATCGGATTTTGACAATCAGCTAAAAAAAACCATTCATCATTTGCGTAAAACAAAACATGCTTGGCACATCTTTGCTGGCATGATTGCAGATCTACATGATGATACAACAGTGCTCGCTGTAGAAAAAATTGACGGAATAAATTATGTTTATATTAATAAAATGTGTAGTACAGTAATGAATATTTACTCACAACGAGGTATGCAACTCATGAGTGGATGGAATGAAAAAAATCATGATGCTGCAACCAACACCATCGATCGCTATATTGAATCAACTCCAGAATTAATAGTAGTTACTACCCTTCCTTTCATGGTAGGGCATGCAGAAGAACAGCATTCAACACTGTGGGGATTTGCGAATACACAATATTTAGAAATGATCAGAAACAGTGAGCAATTATTGCAAAAAAAAGTTAACCTGTTTAAAGAAAAGCAAACTATTTTGCTTAATTGAAATTGTGAGAAATTTGCCCATGACAGCCATTTTTATCACTGGTGGAGCTGGATATATAGGAACCCATACCTGTATTGCGCTATTAAATGCAGGCTACGAAGTTGTCATTTTTGATAATTATATTAATAGTCATCCCGAAGTATTAAACAGAATACAACAAATAACGCAACGTCGTATTACCTGTATTGAAGGCGATATTAGAGACAAAGAAGCGTTGGTTAAAGCACTACAAGCAAGTGGTTGTTCTGCTGTTATTCATTGTGCTGGGTTAAAAGCAGTAGGAGAATCTGTCACTAACCCATTGAATTATTATGAAAACAACGTTATTGGTACCTATAATCTCTTATTAGCCATGCAAAAAACTCATCTTAGTACACTGGTATTTAGCTCATCGGCGACTGTTTATGGAGCCCCTCAGTGGTTACCCATTACAGAATCCCATCCGCTTTCTGCTACTAATCCTTATGGTAGGACCAAGTTGATTATCGAGGAAATGTTGCGTGACCAATTTCGGGCATTCCCTGGTTGGAAGATTGCCATACTGCGTTATTTTAATCCGGTAGGAGCACATGAAAGCGGGCTCATTGGTGAGGATCCGCGCGGAACTCCTAACAATCTGATGCCCTATATTGCACAAGTTGCAGCAGGAAAACGTGAAAAACTGCATATTTGGGGCAATGATTATCCCACAAAAGATGGTACGGGGGTGCGCGACTATATTCATGTCGTCGATCTAGCACAAGCTCATAGTAAAGCATTGGAATATTTATCTACAGATCAATGTATTGCGGTTAATTTAGGGACAGGTCAGGGTTATAGTGTATTACAAGTCATGCATGCTTTTGAAATTGCCAGCAATCACCCTATTGCACACACTTTTTGTCCTAGGCGTGATGGTGATGTGGCTTCTTGCTATACCAATCCTAGTTATGCTGAAAAATTACTCGGTTGGCGTGCAACAAGAAATATGGCGGCTATGTGTGAAGATCACTGGCGTTGGCAATATCACAATCCAACAGGTTATACATAAAGATTTTGGGAATTTTGACATTTTTTAAACAGTAAATTAATTATATGTGATATATAGCATTACCTAAAAAATTAATGGTTATGCTCTCTTTAGTATCAAATTAAGGTGTAGGTTTTTGGCGAATAATTCTGGTTTCATCATTTTCCAACCTACTATCTCTCTCGTTCTGGGTTGCTATTGGTGGCATTGTTAATAACTTTATCAAAAGGATGAGGGTTATCGCGTGTTTTGTATCAGGGATACTATACCCATACTAAAAAGTTACGATATTTGGGTATACATCGTATGCCAGTTACAGTAAAAGCAGGCACGTTATAAATTGATTTAAAATAAATTATCAAGAAACAGGTTATCAATATCACAGCAACAAGCTGCTTAATGTAGGGCTGTTTCAGAGAAAAATTAACAGCAATGCATGACTGTGACACAGGAGCTGTTACCTCAGATGCCTTTCTAGGCTGTGATTGTGATGGATAATGCTGTTTTTCACAAACGCCAAGATATCAGGCATGCAATACAAGGAAAACAGGTGCCTGAATTACCCGAAATAGAAACCAGCCGTCGTGGAATAGAACCTTATCTGGTGGGGTATACTATCCTGCACACTGTCGTCAGAAATCCCCGCTTGCGCTGGCCTGTGGCCGATGAAATTATGTCACTGCGTGATCAAAAAGTGGTGAGTGTACAACGCCGGGCAAAATATCTATTAATTGAAGTGCATACAGGCTGGTTGATTATCCACCTTGGTATGTCGGGCAGTCTGCGCATACTGGAAAAAGACAGTATTGTACAAAAACACGACCATATCGATGTGATGATCAGCAGCGGAAAAATCCTTCGCTATCGTGATCCACGGCGTTTTGGTGCCTGGCTTTGGAGTCATGATCTTCAAAAAACGTGTGTGCTGACTCATTTAGGCCATGAACCTTTAGAAGATGCATTTAATGGTCAATATCTGTTTGAAAAATCGCGCGCTAAACGCATACAGATTAAACCCTGGCTAATGGACGCTAAAGTAGTGGTGGGTATTGGTAATATTTACGCCAGTGAATCCTTGTTTGTTGCAGGCATTATGCCAGATCGGCCGTCCCATTCATTAACCGCAACAGAAACGGAAAAACTGTCGGGCGCCATTAAGGCGGTATTATCCGATGCAATAGCACTGGGAGGCACCACGTTACGTGATTTTTTACAGACTGATGGTAAACCCGGTTACTTTGCCCAACAATTACATGTTTATGGTCGGGCTGGCTCCCCATGTCGCCGATGTGGTGGACTGATAGAAAGCCTTAAACATGGACAACGCAGCACTTTCTTTTGCAGCAGATGCCAGCATTAACGGCAATCAGGCTAACTTCTTTAATAAGGCTGCCGTGACGGGGGCCGGGAGAAACAGGGTAATATCACCCCCGTGATATGCAATTTCCTTTACCAGGGATGAAGAAATACAGGCCCATTTTTCTGAAGGTGCAAGAAAAAGGGTTTCCAGTGCTGGCATTAAGTGACGATTCATGCCTGCCAGTTGCTGCTCATACTCAAAATCAGCAACGGAACGTAAACCCCGTAGTACAATATTGACGTTTTGTTTGCGGGCAAAATGCACCAAAAGTTCATTAAATGCCATTACCTTTACATTGTTTAACGGCATCATCACTTCCTGCGCTAAAGCAACACGCTCATCCAGGTTAAACAGGGTTTTTTTTCTGTCATTTTTAGCGATGGCCAGGATCACCTCATCAAACAGTGTTGACGCGCGTGTGACTAAGTCCAGGTGCCCATAAGTTATCGGATCAAAAGTCCCGGGATACATTACCTTAATGGTCACCCTGTCTCCTCGTTCTTATTGATGTCTAACGCCCACAGGGCACAATATTTATTAAAAGTATATTGTGCATTAACAACAGCCAGTAATAGCCCCTGCTTACCATCCAAAAAGCCGGCCCGTAATAACCAGGTTTTGAAAAAAGCACCGATACAATGGCTAAAAATAGCAAAATAGCGACAACGCTGATTCCGTTGATGCTGTTGTATCGCCCAAGCTTGCGCATAACTGAGCTGCTTGCGTTGAAAAGAACAAAAATCCCGGCAGGTCAGATGCAATAAATCGCCATTCAGTGGGATGATTTTGGCTGAGCGCGTATTCAGGGATTCATGAACTAAATCATCATGGTAATCATAACGATCTTTGGCATACAAGCGTATAACAGGGTCAGGGTACCAACCACTATGACGCATAAAACGACCTAAAAACAGATTACGTCGGATACAACTATAAACGACATCATCATTGGCTATGGCCATGACGGCCTCAACAGAGGCCTTTAATGCCGGTGTTACCCGTTCATCGGCATCTATCATAAAAATATAATCACCGGTGGCATAGTGTTGGGCTAACTGGCGCTGTTTACCAAATCCCTCCCATACCGTATTGGTATAAACCCTGGCGCCAAATTGTCGCGCAACTTCCTGCGTGGCATCCTCACTACCGGCATCAAGTACGAGAATTTCATCAGCCC
>JACCDN010664729.1_pt1 | contig 12118 bp, 12 predicted proteins | sample 7441691 | NCBI WGS metagenome assembly JACCDN01 (sample SAMN15323439, study PRJNA562643) | freshwater metagenome | isolation source: river surface water | place: USA:Blue River Watershed | collected 2017-08-16 | reverse complement strand
TGATTGTTCAAGTGACAAGTGTGCCGAGAAAACCGGATACATACTTTCAGATCCTTATCAATCTGAAGACATGAAAGAATATAAGTTGAAATTTCCTGAACTTGCTAAAAACTTCAAATCCTGTATAACCGAGGACGAAGTTAAAAAGAATTTAGAATATCAAAAAAAATATGAGTGATCTGCAATCAATTATTATCGAATTAAATGCGCGCGCCGAATCTTGGCGAAAGCCTTTATTGGATAAAATGGCGAATCAAGGAAAAATTGGAATTGATTGTAGTAAATGTAGGGGGACTTGTTGTACTCAAGAGCGCAATTCAATGCAAGTAACTTTAAGTGAAGGAATTGTTTTGTATTTTAATCTTAAAGAAAAAAATCTTATCACAACAGAGCTTATTGAAAAAAATATGGAAACAATTAAAAGTGCTCGTATTGATCAAGAGATTTACATTAAAGCTAAGCGACTTCGTCGCAATTACACTTGTCCGTTGTTTAAGCATCAATCATTTGGTTGTCCTGTCGATATGAATAAAAAGCCATTTGGATGTTTAGGATATAATGCAACCGTGGAAGCAGAATTAGTTGGTGATAGTTGTCGTTCAGAAATTGAATTGCTAGAAACAGTTGATCAACAATTTACGGCAGAGATGAAAGTATTTGATGCAAAGCTCGCGATGTTTTTTAAAACATCAGAAGACAAGAAATCAATTCCAGAAGCCATTAATTATTTTTATGAATTTGGATTATAAAGTTTTGAGGAAAAAAATTCTCATAGCGAACAGAACGTAAAACTTTTGAGCCTATTTTTTAAATTAATTGAAAGCTTCAGAGAGTTCTTTCTTGAGCTTCTAGGATAAGTATTACGATTATAATATCAACTTGCTCAACAAAAGATATTGCATAAACAAACTTTTAATTTTTTCATATTTCAAATACAATAAAGAAAGTTTTTATTATTGAGGGATTATGAAAAAAATTATTTTTGTTTTAACACTCACTCAAGCTCTGTCAATTTATGCCAAGACATTTATTAATTGTAGCGAAGCTAATCCCGCAACATTCAATCCACAGCTTGTCACAGATGCACCAACCCTAAACGCATCATCAATTACTTTATATAACAGACTTCTTAGATTTGAATTGGGAACAACAAAACTGATTCCTTCTCTTGCGGAATCTTACACAATTTCAAAAGATGGATTAACGTATATTTTTAATTTAAGAAAAGGCGTGAAGTTCCATTCGACTTCTTATTTTAAACCTACTCGCGAATTTAATGCAGAAGATGTTTTATTTTCAATTAACCGTCAAAGACAAAAAGATCATCCGTTTTATAACGTTGGAAATGGAATTTACCCAAATTACCAAGGAAACATCAAAGAAAATATTAAATCAATTGAGGCCCTAAATCCTTATCAAGTCAAGATAGTGTTAAATGAAGTGCAAGCTCCTTTTCTTGGTTATATTGCCGGACAGTTTATGAGTGTTCTTTCTGCAGAATATGGAGAGAAACTTGCTCGTGAAAATAAAAAAGATGAAATGGATTCAAAGCCAATTGGAACAGGTCCATTTGTTTTTCAATCGTTTACAAAAGATAGTGCGGTGAAATTTACTGCTTTTGAGGATTATTGGGATAAAGGAAGCTTCAAAGGAAATGTCGCTAATAAAATTGATAAATTAATTTTTTCAATTACTCCAGATCAAGGAGTTCGCTATCAAAAGTTAAAAACTGGAGAATGTCATTTTGTGACACTTCCAAGTCTTTCTGATCTTGACGATATGAGAAGGAATTCAAAGATTAAGGTTGTAGGCCAAGAAGGAATCAATCTTGGATATTTGGGAATGAATGTAACAAAAAAACCTTTTGATAATATCAACGTGAGAAAAGCAATTCATCACGCACTTAATCGCCAGTCATATTTAGATGCCATTTATTTTGGAACAGGAATCATGGCGAAAAACCCACTTCCACCAACGGTATGGGGATATGATGAATCGACCAAGGATTATAAGTTTAATTTAGATTTAGCAAAATCATATATGAGAAAAGCGGGGCTCGAAAAAGGTTTTGAGACAGATATGTGGGTTCTTCCAGTTGCAAGACCATATAATCCAGATGGAAAGAAAATGGGTGAATTAATGCAAGCAGATCTCGCAAAGATTAATATTAAAGTAAATCTTGTGTCTTTTGATTGGCAAACTTTTTTAAAGAAATCACGCAGTGGAGAACAATCACTTATTCAATTTGGTTGGACTGGAAATGCTGATCCCGATACTTTTTTAAATGATCTTCTCTCTTGCGCGAGTGTAGAGTCGGGAAATAATACGGCAAGATGGTGCAATAAAGAATTCAATGATCTGATTGTAAAGGCCAGACAAACAGTAGATCAAAAAACAAGAACGGCTCTCTACATAAAAGCACAAAAAGTATTTAAGCGTGAAGTTCCTTGGGTCACGCTTGCTCATTCTAAAGTATTTAGAACAATGGCCAGCAATGTGAAAAATTTTAAGATTGATCCTTTTGGCTATGATTATTTTGATCAGGTTGAGTTGGAGTAATAATTATCTAAGCGATTGAGTAAGGAAGTTATTTAAAAAAAATAGGGCAGTTCTTTAGTCGGATTTCGGGTAAGCCTTATCCTATTCTGCAATCTAAAATTTATGGTATTATGAATCATATGCTAATTTGATATTATCGAGAGTGAAATAAGAGGCTAAATTGTATGAGCGTAATTAGAGTTGAGAATTTATTTAAAAGCTATTTTTTAGGTGAAACAAAAATAGAAGCTTTAAAAGGGATTAATTTAAACGTTGAATCTTCTGAGTTTACCGCGCTGATTGGAGCGTCTGGCTCTGGAAAATCAACACTATTGAACTTAATTGGCTGCTTGGATCGAGCAGATTCAGGAAAAATTTTTGTTCAAGGCCAAGATGTTTCTAATTTGTCGGACAGAGAGCTTGATATTTTGAGAAACACGCGACTAGGATATATTTTTCAAAATTTTAATCTTATACCTGTTTTAAATGTTTATGAAAATATTGAATTGCCACTGTTGGTTCAAGCAAGCTTAACACCCGAAGAAAAAAAAGAGCGTGTCGAAAGTGCAATTAAAGATGTTGGATTAGAAAATTTCGCCCATCATCCGCCAGAGAAACTTTCGGGTGGACAGAGGCAGCGGGTGGCCATTGCACGTTCACTGGTAACGAAGCCAAGCTGTATTCTTGCTGATGAGCCAACTGCCAATCTTGATTCTAAGACTGCACACATGATCATTGATTTGTTAAAAGATCTTAATCAGAAGAAAGGAGTGACTTTCTTGTTTTGCACTCATGATGAGAAGCTAATTGGAAGAGTTGGTCGAGTAATTAACATTCAAGATGGAATCACAAAGTAATTTATGAAAAATCTATTGGAATGGAAAATTGCGTTTAAGAATTTATTTCGTAATAAATGGCGAACAATTGCGACTCTTTCTGCCGTTATGACTGGGTTTTGTGGACTTGGTCTACTCGGTGGATATATTATTCGAACTGAGAATTATTTAAGAGTAAACACCGTATATATAAATCACAACGGGCATTTTTCAATTTTCACAAAAGATGGAATTGATATGTTTGCCAGAGACCCTAAAAAATATCAAATTAACAAAAATGATATTCGTCGTGTAATTGAAATTTTAAATAAAGAAAAATATAAAAAAGAAATTGAGTTTTATGCGCAATATGTTGATGTTGTTGGTTTGATTTCAAATGGTGAGAACTCCTTTCCATATTTAGCAAAAGGAATAGAACCAGAAGTAAGTAATCGAATCATGTATCATCCAGAAGTGATCAAATGGACAAAAGAGCTTGCGATGCAAGAGCAGGGAGTCGATTTTTCACAAGCTGTAAAAGAAAACCCTCATGCTATTTCAATTACGAAAAGCCTAGGTATCTTGTTAGGAATAGAGGCTCCATTTCTGTCTTTGGCTAAAGAGAAAAGAGAATTTCAGTTGTTAGGACAAACAGTGGAAGGTGGAATTAATGCTTACGATGCTGAAGTTAAGATAATGCATAATACAGGGTACTTATTAGCAGAAGATACAGGCTTGATCGCACCATTGAACTTTTTGCAAGAGCTATATGATTTTGAGGGAGTTTCGCATTTTAGTGTTTATCTTAAAAAAAATCCTTTTTTTAAGTCACCATTAGTTGAAGAATTAAATAGAGAATTTGCTGAGGAAGGACTGAACTTAGAAGCAATTTCGTATAAAGACGATCGATTAAGTCAGTTTTATGTAGGAACAATGAGCTTCCTTGTTATCACATCATTTTTCTTTGTCATTTTGATTTGTTCAGCAGTCGTTATTTCTGTTGTGAATGCCATGACCATGGGGATAATCGAAAGGGCCAGAGAAATTGGAACAATGAGAAGTTTTGGCTTTGATAAAAAAACCATTGAGCATTTATTTTTAAAAGAATCTTTACTCCTGTGTTCGATTGGTTCATTTTTAGGATTGATTTTAACCCAAGCGATAGCTTTTTTTGTTAATTCATTAAATATAAGATTTTCACCTCCAGGCATTAATGGAGATATGCAATTGGTTCTTAGTCCAGACTTGTGGTTCTGCTTTGTTTCGTTTGTATTGATAACCTTTTTGGGGGCCTTAACAGGTCTGTATGTTTCTAGAAAAAAGTTAAAAGTTAAAATTATTGAATTGTTAACAAGTTGATCGGAAATGATGATTATTAAAATTGCCCTCAGAAATTTATTATCAAATTGGAAGCATTCGATTGCAGCTTCGATTGCAATCAGCTCAGGCTTTATTAGTTTGTGCCTTTATCAAGGATACATGGATGATGTTCAAAGGCTTTACTTGATGGCTTTTTCCGAAGGGAAAATGTATGGCGATATTATGGTGGAAAATAGTCTCTATTCTAAGAAAGAAGGAAAAACTAATCCTCTTAAATACTCATTAACAAAAGATGAACAAAATAAATTAGATAATTTTTTTAGAAAATCAGAAGATTATATAAAAGGGCATGCTAAATTTTTAAATGTAAAAGGAATGATCTCTAACTCAAATGAGAGTTCAATTTTTATTGGAAAAGGATATGATTTGGCCGAAGGATTGAGAATTAGAGGAAGTGGTTGGGCTTGGGATGCTATGTATGGGAAGCCTCTTACAATTGGAAAAAAAGATGAGTTGCATGTGGGGTATACCTTAGCGAAATTCTTAGGATGTGATTTACCAAAACTGAAGTCATTTTATGTTGTAGGATCAGGTTATAAGAAGGAAGTTCGTCCGTTTACTTGCAAGAGAAATGATTTGCAGTTAATTGCAGCTACAGAACATAAACAAATGAATGCCTTAGACTTAAATGTTGTAGGGATTGTTGATGCAAGCTATAAAGAAATCGATTCAAGATTTGTGCAAATGAGTTTAGAGACAGCGCAGTCGCTACTAGATACAGACAAGGTCTCTTACTATGTAGTTTCTCTTAAAGATAGAAAAGATTTCAATCGATTTATGCAAGACTTCAATAAATTTAATCAGGATGAAAAATTAAACTTAACGGCTTCTTTGTGGACGAAGCATGAAGTTGGTAGTTTGTACGTAAGCACAATGGAGCTGTTGTCGTTATTTAGAAATTTTATCATTTTAGTTATCTTGTTTATTGTTGGATTTTCGATCTTTAATACATTTATAAAAATAGTGAAAGAGCGAACTAAAGAAATTGGGACCCTTCGCAGTCTTGGTTTTTCAAAGCTCTATGTGATGAGCATTTTTATTTCAGAATCAATACTACTTGCTATATCTGGAAGTATTATAGGTGGCATATTGTCGTGGATCTTCTCGACTATTACAAATAGTTTGGCAATTACTTATAATGCTGGAGGGCTTTCTCAGCCAGTGCTCCTTGGTATATTAATTAGTCCAGAATTGGTGTTAAAGTGTTTTGCTATTTTACTATTTTTAAGTTTATTTGCCTGTTTTATTTCAATGAAAGAAACATTCAAGAAAACAATTGTGGAATGCTTGATTGTGCATTAAAAATATTTTGCCTGCATAAATTGCACGAAAAATAAAAGAATAGGATAAGTTGCCATCCAGGCAAAGAAAAACCGGTTTAATCCAAAAATAAAAAAATTTATTAGGTGAAATAAAAAACCTAACAAAAAATAGATCCCAGTCAATTTTGGGATTAGAATTGCGACAAAGCTTAATTCAAAAACAAGTACAAGATATCCGGTAATGGTTGAGATCAAGCGATTTTGAAATAAGTTCGTGATAAAACTTGGAAGAGAAAATGATCGATTAAAGGCTAATTTTTGCAGCGCTTTTCCAGTAAGCCAATCTTTGGATTTAAATTTTTTCAAACCAGCAATTAAATAAGAAAGTAATACCTGTACTGCCAGATAGAGGATACTTGCGATTGAAATAAATGAATTTGTATCAAAGCAAAAATGCAAAAAAAGGCAAAAGAGCAAAAGTAATTGTAAACTATCTGAACCACCATTAAAAGTACCGCCAAAACGAACAACAAAAAGCCATTGAATTAGAAAAAGAAATCCTAAAATTATGGGAGAGCTAATGTTAAAAAGTAAGATGGCAAACATAAAATTAAAAGCAACAAGCGCTTTTAGCGTGGTATCTGATCCAAGTGGTAAGTAAGAGAAACTTTTGCGTTTTAAAATTCTCCAAGGAAATGACTCAAGAGTTTGTTTTTTGAAAATCAGAAAAAAATATTCTAAAGAATTTACAATCAAACCAATGCTTAAAATCTTGGATGAAAGTCTCGTTGCCTCAAAAATTGTAAGCGGAGCCATTAAGCTTGTCCTTTAAGCGAATGAATAAATAAGTCAGCATCCTGTAGCGCAAGTTTAAAAGAATGAGCATTTGGTTTTTTAGTTAATACTAAATTTTTTAAAAGATCGAACTGAATGGTTTCTTCGAATTGGAAATTTTTTAAGTTCTGGCCATCGAAAATAGTAGTTAGGGTTTCTTGCATCAGTGAATGATAAAACAAATATAAATTTGTATCAGGATTAAAAAATAAATGGCGAAGTCCTGATTTCTTTGGAGCAAAGAGTGTTAACCATTCTGATTTTTCATTTTCGCGATAATAGAGATGCGGACTAGCAGTTGTTTGATCAAAAAAATTCCATGCAGGAAAAAGAAATGAGATACTTTTTATAATAAATGAATTTTTAAAATGGCCAAAGCTAATAGCTAAAGCAAGTAACCCAAGTGAAATTATTGTTAGTGAGTGCAAGTTCAAGGAGCGACACCACTAGATTTTTGCCGATAGAGTGGGACTTCGTCCTTTACGCAGGGAGCTTCTTCTAGGGATTTGGCAACGACAACACCAGGAAGTGTTGTGTGTTGAATGACTCTGGCCACATGTCTTTGAACAATACAACTCTTAAACCATGTCTGCGAATTTTCGCCAAAGTAAACACGAGTTGTACCGATTTTGTATTTGCCACCCCAGTGTAGGGCTTCGATTAATCCATGCGGATTAAGATTGCTTGGAATTTTATTATGGTAATAATGCTCAACTAGTTTTGGCTGATTAGGTCCCGCATTGTAGATGGCAACTGCAAGGAGCCAACCAGTATGAAGAGGATAATAGTTTGAGGGATAATTTTGTTCACAGCTCTGATTAAAAGTTTTTCCTTCGGTATACATCTCATTTTTTTTCATTGTTTCAGGGATAAACTTATCAAATAGACCACGAAGAGTTTTACCTTTAAAACGAATTGAGAGATCGGTGTTATCTTGGCAATATTTTAAAAATGAAGTGATTGCTTGAAAACGTTTTTTTTGTATTTCTAAAGTTGCACTTGGAAGATCGGCGACAACATTTTCTAACTTAATATCTTTAAAATGCTCATAGGTTAGAAGGTAATCAGGTTGTTCTCCTAATTCCTTAATGGCGAGATTATAGAATGGCTCAAGCATGGCAGGAGAAATCATATCATTTCTACATTCAATCGCAGGCCATCCTAAAATCGCTTTTTCTTCTTTGGAAAGAGAATTTGCGCTCTGGCACCATTCAAGAATATTTAATTGAGCAATACCACAAGAATAATTTCCACCATCTGGAGTAAGTCCTAAATTTGATAATAATGATTCTTGGTTAAGTGCTCCAAGCAGAACATGAGGAGGAACTCCATCATTTTTAGCGGCTTGATAGATACCACTTAGTTTCTTATCTTTCTCTTTTGCTCCATTTACATTCATCCATGCCAGCTGAATTTGAATAGGCTTATAGCTTCCAGGTTTTTCCGTTTCACGTTTTAGAACTTCAAGGTTGCGACAAAGTTTTAAATCTTTTGAATATTTTTTTTGCCAAGTACTAATTTCGTCCTCTGCCATATTGCTGGGGAAATCGGTGTAGACATTGCCCACGCTAGATAAATCTAAACATGGAATGCCTTTTGGAAAAAGATTTTCCGGACAAGCAAGACTTGGATTGCTCCAATCGATTGTTGCTTGGGTATAAAGTGATAATGAATAGAGTGTCAGTAGGGTGATTAAAAATGATTTCATAAAATCACTATAAATGGAGGGAGAATGCTTTGAAAATCAAAAAATAATTGTTTGATCTTTCATTTGTGAAAACGCTTAAAATCGCATAGATTAGTCTTATGAAAAAGCCAATCTCTAGTACTATTTTTATGATATTCTTATCACTATCTACTTTAGGAGCAGAGCTTCCAATCAAGTTTCAAGATATTGCCTACGTCCAAATAGGAAGTTGCGAGACTGGGAATCTTAATTTTAATACGGCACGGTTTTCTAAAATTCCGCTCAATCGTACGCGCGAAGATTTGGAAATCTATCTGCAAATCATTATTTTTATCCAGGAGAATGGGGTTGCGAGTTTTCGCGTACAAGAAATGGGACTCATTTCATGTCGCCAAACAAATGAAGGTGAGATATGTGGTTACAAACCGTTTAATGATACTAAAAAATTATTTATAACAACTTGGACTGCAAAAAATGAAGATGAAATTGTGGTTGATGGAATTGGATTGATTACAAAAATTCGCGAAGACTATCCATGGTTAGGTTTTAATTTAAAATTTTCAGAAAAGTTTTATGAAGAAGTTGTACGCAATAAAGATTTTATTGGTGGAAAAATTCAAGTGAATTTCAATCATGAAGATCGTAATGTCTCACGTATTTGTGCTTTTAAGTAAATGAATAAGAAAAGCTTATTTCATCCCCGTAATCGTCATCAAGGACGTTACGATTTTAAAAAATTAAAGGCGAGCTTACCTGCGCTTATAAAATTTATAAAAAAAAATCCTCAAAATGATGAAGATACGATCGATTTTGCAAACCCAGAAGCGGTGAAGTCTCTTAATCGAGCACTTCTAAAATCTTATTACGAACTTCAGTACTGGGATATTCCTAAAGGTTATCTGTGCCCTCCGATTCCAGGTCGTGCGGATTATATTCATTTTCTTTCAGATTTATTGCCAGAAAAAAAAGAAAATATTCATGTTTTAGACATTGGAACTGGTGCGAATTGTATTTATCCACTTATCGGAGTGCATGAGTATGATTGGAATTTTGTTGGAGCCGAAATTGATCAAGAAGCCTTTTTGTCAGCAAAGAAAAATGTCGAAGAAAATAAACTGAGTGCTAAAATTGAAATTAGGATTCAAGGTAATCGAAATCATTTTTTTAAAGGAATTATTCAGTCCGATGAATATTTTGATTTTACACTTTGTAATCCTCCTTTCCATGCTTCAAAAAAAGATGCCGATTTTGCGATGACAAAAAAATCTAAAAATTTGGGTATTAAATCAAGGCTAAATTTTGGGGGAAAAGCAAATGAACTTTGGTGCAATGGTGGGGAGGCAGAATTTTTAAGGAAGATGATTTTAGAAAGTGCAGAATTTAAAAGTCAGGTCACTTGGTTTACTTCATTAGTTTCAAAAAAAGAAAATTTATCTGGTGTTTATGGTGAACTAAAACGTCAAAATGCGAAAGTTGTTAAGACCATCGAAATGGGACAAGGTCAAAAAATTAGTCGTTTTGTGGCCTGGAAATTTTAAATTAATTTACACGAGATGACATCAAAACCACTGCCTTCAATTGCAGCAATAATTTTATCTTGTGTAAGTGTCGTTTCAATTCTTGCTAACTGTTTTTCCAAACTTATATCAATTTTCGCATTAGTATCGATTTTTTGAAGTGAATTTGTAATGCTTTTTACACATCCACCACAAGTCATTCCGTTTATTTCTATTTCAAACATTTTTGTTCCATTGCTAATCTCTCTCAAGAGATAAAGATATACCTTAAGGCGCTCTTTTGAGCAAGAAATATTGGCGGAAGGCATTGATCGCTAAGAAGTGTAAAAAAATGTTTTCTATTATGAGTAAAATTTACCGATATCTCTAGCAATGTCTGCTTTTTTCAAATAAAACAAGATTTCGATTTTTAGGGGAAATATTTGAAAATAATTTTAACGATGTCACTAGCACTTCTTTTGGTATTAAGTAGCCAAGCTTCTGGTCCACAAAATGCTATTTCAGATGTAAACTGGAATATTGTGACAACTAATTTTAGTGGACTAAATTATGTTTACACTCCTTTTATAGTTGATGGAAGCAACATCACTCTCTTTACTGGTGGTGCAGGTACAAGCCCGGGAAATGGAGTAGTAAAACTTACGGCCAGTATACAGGGAACTAGTGCTATAAAAAGTGAAAATGTCATTGCGTTTGGGCCGGATCTTAAGGACTATAATTATTTTAGGGCCCCAAGAATTTCTAGAGATGGTGGGGAAACATGGATGCTCGTAGAACTTGCAGGGTGCTACGCTGGTTGTGATTCACCATTAGCTCCGAAATCATTGGGAGTCTACCGTTCTCTCGACAATGGTACTACTTGGGCTTTTATCGATTTTGTAAATATTGATAACTCTCGTTATGTTTCACAGTGGTTTGCTCACACGGGGTTAATTTTTAATGCTAGAGGTGATAAAGAAATCAACCTCCAAGATTTAACAAAAAATCGTTTCATTACACTTGGTGAAAAGATGAATTTGTTAGTGTCTGGCGATGGGGTAAATTATAAATCCGTTCCCATCGATTACCCTTTTCCAAAAGATCGCTTGGTATTTGCCAGTATTGCGAAAACTCCTTATGGGTATCATTTAACTTCTACAGCTAATTGGAGTGATGTTTATTATACGACAACTATTCGTCATTTATTTTCCAAGGATCTTGTTCACTGGTATGTACTCGAAGAGAATAGCTATTTGAAAAACCCAAATTTCTATAAGGGTCTACATTTAAGTTATGATGAAAAATCAAATCGTCTTTGGGCCATTTCTTCATGCGGATCTACTCATGCGTGTGGAATTGTGGCATGGCTTAAGCCACGCGATTACTTAAAGAGACCAATTAGAAATAAAAAAAATGAGCTAGCGATAGGTGACTATGTTTATTTTCAAAACAAAACCGCAATGATCATCGAGATTCAAACCAACAACCGAACAGATACATACAAAATTCGCTATACAGATGGGACGATTAGTTCAGGATTTACGCGCGAGATGTTTGTTCTTCCTTTAGCAAGCTATAACAGAAGAGGATGTTCAAAAAATGCACAAGCGCCATTATGTATTGGCGATGCGGTTTATGTGAATGGAGCATTAGCTGTTGTTGTAGGTTACCTTGCTAAAGGCGTTGACGAAAAGTATGCATTAAAGTTTTCATCTGGAGATGTTGATACTGGATATTCGCGATCTATGATCAGTTTGCCATAGATATTCAGTCGGCAAAAAGTTGCTCATTAATTAAAATAAAAGACAGTGTAATTTTCTCAAATACTTGTTCGTTTAATACTATTACTTTGAACGTTTTTTCCCTTAAATTAACCTTGTAAATAATTTTAGTGCCTTTTAAAATTATTTATCAATACAATTTCATTTTTAAAAAACAAGGAGCGTTTAATGAAATTTTCTGTGAAAAGTTTAATCGTAATATCATTTATTTTGGCAGCACAAGCGACTTGGTCACAGGGAGGAGCACCTGGTTCAGCAGCTGGAGGTGCACCTGGGGGAAGCCAGTCTAAGGGGCAACAGGGTGGCCAACAGCAAGGTAAGCAAG
>JACCDN010296471.1_pt1 | contig 12122 bp, 16 predicted proteins | sample 7441691 | NCBI WGS metagenome assembly JACCDN01 (sample SAMN15323439, study PRJNA562643) | freshwater metagenome | isolation source: river surface water | place: USA:Blue River Watershed | collected 2017-08-16 | reverse complement strand
TATTACCAAACCATCGTGCGCGCACCCGGCGCAGAGTCGCTCACTTTGGCAGAACACCAACGCATCATCGACGCCATCGCCAGCGGTCAACCTGATGCGGCAGCGAAAGCGATGTCTGATCACCTCACGCGCGCCAATGCGCTGTACAACAACCTCACGGCGGGCGCTGCGTCTTGATTCTTGGTTTGGCTCTGCACGACGGTCGCAACGGCTCAGAACCAACCCAAAAGTCTGCTACAATAGCGGGCTATACAGGTTTAAAACCCTGCATATTCCTCAATAGCTCAGTCGGTAGAGCGCCGGACTGTTAATCCGTAGGTCCCTGGTTCGAGCCCAGGTTGAGGAGCCAAAAAGCTAATAAAAACAACGACTTACCTCGTTGTTTTTATTTTCTACTTTAATTACACGGTTATTACACGATTACTTAGGCTGCCACTGCTTGTTTTTTCCGAAAAACGAAGCTAAACTGCTGGCATGCGCATAGTCTCTAGCGAAACCGTCGTAGTTAAGCCTGAATTAATCAGACTTGTGCGTCGCGACGACAGCAAAAAGTGGCAAGCTCACTACAAGCTAGAAGGCATCAAACAATGGTTCAGACGCAGCACGGACACTGCTGATATTGCTGAAGCTACACACATTGCTGAACGCATGTGGATGAAGGCAACCTTTGACCAAGAAGAAGGTCGCCCAGTCATCAGCAAGAAGTTCAAGCCAATCGCAGAAATCGTCCAAAGGCGCCTTGAGGACCAAATTTCAGCCGGAACAGCCAAACCAAGCGCCCGAGACTATGTTTCAGCCATAAAGTTGTATCTAGTCCCCTTCTACGGGAACTACAACATTGATGGCATCAAACCCTCCGTCATTGCCGAATTCCACACCTGGCGACACCAAAAGGTAGGTCGGGAGCTCTCAGGCAGTGCCCAAAACAACCATAACGCCGCACTGAACCTCATTTTTGATGAGGCTATTGAGCGGGGCTACATGACCAACCATCAACGCCCTCTTCTCAAGAACACTGGCGCTGAAGGTGAACGTAGAGCTGAATTCAGCCATGAAGAGCTTGAGAACTTGATGGCATACGCCAGAAAGTTCATTGACGACGGCAGAACTGCTCGCACAACAATGATCCGCGAGCTTCTTGCCATCTACGTACCCTTCATGGCAGCAACTGGCATGCGAGCTGGCACAGAGGCTGAGTTCCTTGAGTGGCGACACATTGACGTGGAAATCCGTGATGGGCAGCCCGTGCTGCATTTCCGTCTACAACGCGGCAAACGTGGCGCACGTAACTTTGTAGCCCACAACAGCTGTTGGCTGCTTTTAGAGCGCCTACGTCAGCTCAGCCCAGACCTCGCAAGCATGACGCTTGAGGAAGTTCTCAAGAAACGTGTGCCTCAGCGTTTGTTCCGCTTGAGCGATGGAACAGTGCCGGACAACTGGAACAAGCCCTTCCGTCAATGGCTGGAGGACTCAGAACTTCTTCTGTGCCCTGTTACAGGTAAAGAACGAAGCTTGTATAGCCTGCGTCACTACTACGCGACACAGCGTTTGCTGGAAGGCATTCCAATTCACGACTTGGCTGAACAGATGGGAACGTCTGTGCTCATGATCACCAAGCATTACAGCCACTTGACCCCACTCATGAAAGCCAAGCAGTTCGCGGGCGTTGTGGATCCAAACGGCACTGGTGATGCAGCCAAGATCAGAGCCATCATGTCAGCCCAAATGGCCAACGACAACATCATGAACCTTGTCCAGATGGGCATGGGGTTGTCGACACCTTTGATTGTTCAGAGCCCTGAATTGACCAAAGACTTTGAGAATCGACTCAAAGAAAAGCGCAAAAAGTCCTCCTAACAAAAAGTCACACACCCCCACCCTACTCTCACGACTGAAATTCCTAAAAACAGACCTACCGCCATGACTGATCAACTCACACAGTATTTTGAGAATTTCGCTGAAAGTTCCATTCAGCGAATGAAGGATGCTGTGCTGGCGATCAATTACTACGAACGGGTCCGTATGCGTTTGGCACGGAAAGAGGATTTGAGTGGAGAGCTGCCTGACATTGCCAAGTTAGGTCCAAAGGCAACGATGGAGGTTGTCAAAGAGGCTCTCGCGGACTACAAAAAGAATTTGGCTGGCGCTTGGACTTTGCCACCCCGATTGCTCGAGCTTGGCAAATCCAAGTGCTCCTATGTTGTTAATGAGCGTGAGCATCTACCTAGGGTTGATCTGACTTATCAGTTCAAAAGCTCTGCTGGCGCTGTGAAGATTCACATCACCACTGCGGGTGAAACTTTCCGCCTGGAAATAGATGCGGGTAAAAATCCGATGGGTGCCCAACTCGCACGTAGAGAGTTTGAGAAAAACCTCACCTTTATTGCATTGACTAGTTGATCTTTGGCGGTGGGTTCTTGATCGGCGTGAAGTCGTAGACCTGGTCAAGAAATTCGCATGCGATGCCAATGTCGTATTCATTGATATCAACAATGTCAACGCGCATCAGCTTTTCCAAAAACTCGCCAAAACAAGTAGGCCTCTGATCCTCGGGCAGATCATAAATTTTTGGAAAAACGAAGCGCCATTCCAAGCTGTTCATGTCTTCGCGGAAATCCATGCAAGCGCTAAGGCTTGAAGGTGATAGGCGCATTGCCAGATAGAGGTTGAAGACTTGGGTTTTTTGATCCTGCTCCTGCCACATGTCCTCTAGCTGGATCGAATTCAGAATCTGCCGTGTCCTGGCTGCCAGATCTAATTTGTAAAGCGCATGGCTCACATCTTCATTAAAGACAATGAAGTCTTTGAGTTCATCGAGCGCCATTGCGTGAAGTCGCTTGAATAGCTGAGCTTGCTGCATACAGATACCCTTAAACCTCAGGGGATTGATAGTTTTTTACAGAAAATATTTCTTCAATTTTTTCAACAAAAATTTCCTTATCCGGGGGCATCAAATATTCGAATCCTCTTTCTATGCCCTTGCGACCGATTTGATCAATCTCTTCAAACAAATCGTTGTCAGAAATAAGCTCATCAAGTTCATACTTTGCACCAGCAATCAAAGAGTAAGCCTCATCAATGGAGTTAGTCAATGCATCAATTCGCTCATTCAATGGTTGAACGACGTTGTTCCACATCTCAACATTTTCAGAGTTAAGCTCAATTGAAAATTTTGGAATTGAGCGCAGAGTTTCCATTGTTGCTGCGGGTGTATCTTCTACATAGGCAACATAGTGACTTGCAGGCAAATCATCACCACAAATTACAACAGCGATTTCACATGCAACGAGCTCAAGCCCGTCTGATGAGGTTGCCTCTTCTCTAGCTGAGTGATTAACAAAAACTTGATAGCGCGTCATAGTGCTCTCCTAGAAATATGGGGCAAGAAAACCTCTTGCCCCATCAAATGATTACGATTTGTCATCAACGACTGTGGCATCAGCTTCAATGACCTCGACCTTTTTGTGTTTCATAGGCGCAGCCAGCTGCTTCTCCATCTCACGGCGCAAGCTCTCAGGCTGGCTTGGGTCCAAGGTGATCTTCTTTTTGTAATTGCGAACACCATGCTCCAGCACGGTCAGATCGCTTGGCATTGCTTTGCCCAGGTACTTGACCAAGGTGTCCTCGTAGGACTTGCCCAAGTCATTTGCCGAGATGATCTTGTATTTGTTGTCTGTCACGTGGTGTGCCACAAAAACACAGAATGAGGAAGCTTCGGTCTTGTCGCCACTGGACTCCTTCTCTTCGTTGTGAAGCACAACATTGCCGTCAAACTGGAAATCCACCTTAGACGCCATGCCCATCACTTCGAACAATTCGCGGATCAGTGCCGTGCGCTCTTTGCTGCTTTTGTCACCAGACTTCTTAGCCAAGGCTTGGGATTCGACTTCCTGAATTTGTCCCACGCCACCGCGACGGGTGATGTATGCGGGCAAATCTGCAGGAGCCAAGTTCTCTTGCTGAGCCACGCTCAAAACCTTGGTGTAGCGGCTGATGGTTGGCTTGTCCGAGCGGATCACATACTTGACCATCAAGGCAGTTGCTGGGGTATTTGCCTTGACAGACATCTGGCGGTTTTCTTTCAAGTCCGCACGGATGGCTTCCAAGATCTTGTCTTTATGCTGGTTTTGCTCAATTCGCAGCGACATGTCGTAAATGGATGCCAACAGGTCGTAAAGCGCCTTATGACCGCGCTCAACAACATCAACTTCGTACTGTTCGCTGAGTTTGAGCAATTCCGAGCAGTCGCTCATGAATTTTTCTACTTCGGCATTTTTGACATCTTTTGAAGATGCTTTGGCAATATTTGCGGCACTTTGTACCGGCATTACAAAAGCGCTCAGATCAAAGGTCTCAAGGTCCACCCCTTCAAACTCGTCGACAGCTGATGGGCTCATGGGGGGCTGCTGGACCCCGGTTTTGATAGCTCCGTTGGTGAGTTGCATGACTATTTCCTTCCAGGTTAAGGCAGCCAATTGCTGCTGGAAGTGAGACTAAGTCTGGACCGTGATACAGATTCGTCATAGACAGAATCTGTAACATTTTTTATATTGATAACCTGAAACCAGCCGGGGGATCAAATTGGATACGCCTAACCACGCCCTGCACTCCGAGGACCTGTTGGCGTCTAGCATGCATTTTTGGTGGATTGCGTTTTTGCGTTGCAGCAAGGACTTTTGGTGGATCTGTCAGCAAAAAGGCGAATGTCTGGATGAGCGATTAGTCAAAGTTTGGGAAGATTTCGGTGACATCTTTCAGTACGAATCATTCACGCAATGGTGGCTGCACAAGGGAGCCGCGCTGTTTGATTCCCCACAGCTAGAAATGGATTTGAGCCATGCCCTTTGCAGTGGCTTGCAGCTATTACTGCGTACGGATCTGAAACGCCCTCACCCAGGAATGATTTGTTTGGCAATCCCTTTGCATTTGAATTCTGCTTCTGCGAGCTCCGCTATCATCAAGTTGTTTGAAATGGCACGCATCAGAGGCAAGCATTACGACCGTGATGCTAAGTATCAAGTCATCAAAGGTGGCAATGAAAAAAACTACCGAAGCATCAAACCTGCTTACCTAAGCAATGCACTGAGAGTCTGCGTCGAGCACAGCGCCCCTGGCGATCAAATCAATCAATGGGGCAACTATCAGATGTCCAAGTTTTTGGAGCTTTGCCCCCAGCACCACCCGCAGCCGGGTGACTCCATCATTCGCACAAAGAACAAACAAAAAGCTATGCGAACCAAGAATAGCCAAGCCTATGGCATGGCTGCTAAGTTGATTGAGAACGTTGAAATCGGGCGGTTTCCCAGCGCTAAAAAAGTTGAGGCACGGGTTCGCTGGACCACTCAACAAAAACAAGAATTGGATGCAGCAGTGTCCAGTGGACGTTGGCAGCGATCAAATTGGTTTGCCAATGAGCATGCTTTTATGCTGCCCACCCATTTCGTGGGTGAAACGTATGTGGACACCAAACTTCAGCAACAGTGCTTGACCCTACTGAATGATTTGCGCGACACCCATCAGAGTTTTTTCAGCACAACCTCAAAAGCTGCACCGCAATAAGTCACCCAGCATTGATTTCCGTTTTCAACGCATTGCTGGCATGAAAGGTAACTGCACGTCGTGCCTCAACCATCACGGGCTCACCAGTGCGAGGGTTACGCCCTGGCCTAGCCTGCTTGGTTCGAATCTGAAAATTCCCGAACCCTGAAATCTTCACATCCTGCCCCTGAGCCACCTGCTTCGTAATCAGCTCAAAAAACTCCTCGATGAAATCCTTGGCCTCTCGTTTGTTGAGACCCAACTGCTCGTAGAGCAATTCAGCCAACTCAGCCTTGGTGAGGGTTGGTGTTTGGATGTGATCAAAGGAAAGCTCCATGGGTGAAATTATCCCAGCCCCAAGAAACCATTTGCACTATGCCTGTCATCCCCACGGACCAGATTTTTTGAAACACATAAAAAAACCGCGAAATACCCCGTCTTTCGGGTCTTTAGAGCGGTTTTTGGTCTCGCAATGGTTTGAGTGGGTTCTCCCTTCGATGGAAAACCAGCTCATCTTTGTCGCGTTCGCTGTAGCTGTTATTCATGGGGGCCACCACATTTGCAACAGGACCCCTTGGTTGGGTTGGCTGAGGGGTACTGGGGGCTGGCGGTTTTTTGGTCAGGGCCTGCTGAATGTGATGAGCAAGCTGCTGGTGCTGCTGGGTCTGGGCTTGTTTAGTTTGGGTCTGGGTTGGCTGCAAGGGCTCGGGGCTTGGTAGTGGCTTTGGGGGTGGAGCCATTGGGGCCTTCTTTGGCTTGCCCTTTTTTGCGGGGGTAGCCTTACCCTTGCGCAAGGGCTTAGCAGGCACCCTAGAAAGCCCTTTAGCAGCTGGTTTAGGGCCTGCTGGAGCAACTGGGTACTGGGCTGCTGCTGCGCTGGGCTGTGGGGCTGTTTGTCCAAAGGTGGACCAGACCTTGTCAGATATCAAGCGCCACAACGCCAATTGATCCTCTGGATTGATGATTTCTGTAAATCGCATAGTTGCTCTCCTTTCTCTACATTTATTTAGCCAAAAGAGAGCCGGATCAGCCTGGAATTGAACAAGCGTTCATAAATAGATTTATGCGGATCTTTGAAATCGAGAAACCCAAAACGCCTGAGCAACAGCGCTTGGACCAACTTCGCGCCAACAGCAAACGCGCAAGCAATGCTGTCAAAGCTGAACGCAACCGCCAAAAAATGCAACGCGCACAAAAGGCGTTACAGTCAATCAGACCAATCAAAACGGCTATCTAGAGCGCGAGCACTAAAGCTTCGTCTGTCAACGCTTACCCGCCCTAAAGCGTTAGAAAATTAGAAAAAATATTCGTGATCCGATGCCTCTAAGCGCACTACCTAAAGCACATGTCAGCAACTGCTTGACCTGCTCGAACCTAATGAAATCAGACAGCTCTTCCTCTGGGCTGCGCTGTGGCTATAGCTATTTTTCGCGGCCACCATCTGAGCGCAAGCAAGAGCGCATGGAGCATTACCCAGAGGTTCAACCAGATGACATGTGTAAGTACTGGTCGGAACCGCACACAGTTTTGAGCTGACAAAACAAAGGCACCCAACGGTGCCTTTTTTACGGATCAAGCCTTGCGACTGGGCAACCCCAAGATAGATCGTTTTTCTGGCTGGGGTGCTGGCGCTTGAACTGTTTCACCGGACTTGCCTTTATCAGCCAGTGCTTCAATACGCTTATCCAACTCACCTGCGTCCACTGCTGAACGAATCACTTGTAGTGATGTGATCACGTCAGCAATGCTGTCGGCTTCAATGGCGTTTTTACCATCCATGATCTCAAGGGTCCGTGCGCCATAACGCACGGTGATGCAAAGCTTGCCCTTGTCATCTTTCCACCACCAGGGTTTGAGCTTCTTGGGTGTTTCTACTTTGCGAGTTTCTCCAGTCGCTTCGTCTTTAACTGTTCGCAGCTTTGTGGGCGCGAACTGCGTTCCTGACTGTTCAGCTTTGGCCAAGAGGATTTGTTCATCCAACTTGCTGCAAAGTTTTTGGCGACGTGCATGCTGCGGGCTATTGCCCTGTTGACGCTTGCTATTGGTGAATTTCAATGCGCTTAGACCTGACATAGTTACTCCTTGTGTGTTGCAGGAATAACAAATTTAGTTTCGGCCACATGGTCTGGACAACCGAAATCATTGGTAGCCCGACAGACTGGAAGGACTCAAGCTATCGGTTGACAGAACTAATTCCAGAATGGGCTTACATAGCCAGCCGCAAAAGCTTCCTCTTGTTGAATTCGAAGTTTGTGAGCCGCTTCATCTAACTGCTGATCGATGTTGCGAGGCTCATAACGCTGCAACTGCTCATGGCTCAATCGCCAATAGGGATTGTTTGAATGCTCACGCATGCACAGCTCCATCTCATGACGAATATCCAAACTTAACTTGCGCTTGAAAAATATGGCGTCATGCACTCGTGCAATAGGTTCACGCTCGTATTTGGCAGCAACAGCACAGACGACGTTCATGATCTCAGTTTCATCGTGTTGGTACAGGTACGCCAAGATCTTTGACCTACTCGGTCTGCCACTGGGTGTTTGTAGATATGTTTTACTGAGCAAATCGCGGCGTTCAGTCTTGACGCGTTCATAAAGATGAGCATCCAAAATGCCCTGCTCTTCGATGTAGGCCTTGACCGTTTCGTCAGCTAAAAACCGCTCCCTATCAGTGCTGTTTTTCAGAATTTCAACTAAAGCAGGATTAGTCCATCCGCCTGATTCGTTTTGCCAACCTTGCGTGTTTTGTCGTGCCCCAAAACTGATTGCCGTGAAAGCTTGCTTTAAAAGCTTTGGCTGTAACTCGCGCGGTACAGGACTGTCATCCTCAAACGTTGCTCGCTGGACCCAGTCCATGAACTCGGCTTTGTCTTCCAGGAAATTCAGCGTTGCACTAAAAACTCTACGCAACTCAGCGCCCTTCCTCTTAGCCTGTATGTATTGCTTGGCCCAGCCCATCTTCCAAGCAACTACGCTGCTCTTGATGTCGTACTCCCAGCAGTCACCCAGTACCGCCCTGCGCAGCTCTTTGTTGATGCTTTGAACGCTCACGCCCTCGTAATACATGCGCCCAAATTCACTGGGCTTCTTACGTTGAACAAAATTGCCTTCCATGACGCTAGCAACAGCAAGGATGATCCGTGCTTGTCTAAGGGCTTGCTCTTTCTGGGCGTTGGATACATATTTCGCTTCACTCACCAACCAAACGATGTAGCTCTTCAAAGACTCAATATCGACGGGAACCAGGTCAAAAAGCTGATCAATTTCTGCGTCACTGATTCGGTTTTTGAATTCGGGATACAGCAAGTTGAGAACCTGAACGTTTCCAAACTCATCCCCGCACAGGTACTCATCAAGCTCTCGATCAGATTTAGCGCCCTTCAATATCTTTTCCTCTACATCCAGCGTGTCCACCATGGTGACAAGACTCGTTAACTTGCACTGGCTCAGCTCCCCTGACAAGTTTGAGCCAACGATGACTGGCTCGACAAGGCTCAACTTGTTGTCTCGCAACCAGGCGTGAACCCTGACTTTTTTAGGGCCGATCTGCCCACCTTGATTGGCTAACTGTTGCAGGGATATGGCAAACAGATCTAACTTGCGCTGCAAAGGAGTCGCTTCAAAGTGCAGGCTTTTGAACAACATGTTTTCCAGCACCGTGACGTATTTATTGAGGGCACGGTGCGCAGCGTTGGCAGGCTTGGGAAACGCCTTGCTGAGTGCGTCATAAACTGCGCTGTTAACTGTGATCTTGATCATTAGCCCACCCTGCCCTTAGTCCATCGGGAAATCCTGAAATTCACAGGTATTTAGCTGGTTTATACAGGTTTCTTTGGAAAAGTCAAAAAGTCACACGCTTATAGTAATTTAACCATCCCACTTGAAGCACATGTGCCCAAATGACCCATAAATGGGTCACTTGGCTGAATTGACATCCAATTCAAGCAAGTCCTTTTTTTGTTGAGCAATGGACACCTGAACCCGGTCCCCTTGCCCGGGTGCGTCGGTTGGCAGCCAAATCGAATGAGCATAAAATGGCTAAAAATCGAGCTTCGCAGCTGATTTGGCACTAATTGAGCAGGTCGAATTTGAAAAAAATCATCATCATTGCAGGACCCAACGGCGCTGGCAAAACCACTTTTGCCCGTGACTTCTTGCCTGCTGAAGCGCAGACTCTGCGCTTCATAAATGCTGATTTGATTGCCGCTGGCTTGGCTCCATTCAATCCTGAGTCCGCTTCTTTTAAAGCTGGTCGTTTGATGCTGGAAGAAATTGATGAGTGCGCTGCTGCTGGTCACAGCTTTGCGTTTGAGACAACGCTTTCTGGTCTGACCTACTTGAAAAAAATTGCTGTTTGGCAAGCGCTAGGATTCCAAGTCAAGCTGTGGTTCTTGTCACTACCCAACGCAGATATTGCCGTTTCCCGTGTCGCTCACCGCGTGACCCAAGGCGGCCACAATATTCCTGAAGATGTCATACGCAGGCGCTTCAAGGCTGGGTTAGATAACTTTCACAGCCACTACAGCAAGATCGTCAATTCATGGGCGTTTTATGACAGCTCAGGCCTGCACCCCAAACTGATAGATTGGAGTAACAAATGAACACCAAAGACATTCGCACTTCATCAGACCCTGATTTGGCTGGCTCTTTCGCTGCCATGGAGCGTGCTGCGCTGTCAGCTCAAGAGCTAGCAATCAAAACAAACACAGGTATCGTCATTGCTGTTGATGGCAAAAACGTGGAGCTAACCGCAGCTGAATTGATCAAGCTTAGAGATCAAGCCTCAAAGCACTCACAGCACTAATCACCCGAAACAACCAAAGTCAGCACCTAGCTGGCTTTTTTGCTTCTGGGAGTTTGATAAGTACATGATGCATACCTATCAGGCATCAGTACGTGTCCAAATCAATGGGCGCAGCCAAACTGTCAAAACCGAAGTCAGGGCCATAAACGCGCAGGACGCGCGCTGGTTGTTATGGGCTCAATACGGCTTTCACAGCATCCAATCAGGCCCTAGCAAGATCAATATTCACAAAACAACCTAAGCAACTAGGTTAATCAATCTGCAAGATGCTCTCTTTTCTATCGCAAAGGAGAAAAGTCCATGCAAACACACTTAGATCGAATTGAAACAGCATTAGCGCGAATCGAAAAAATCATTACCCAACAATCAAAAGATCTCAAGTACTTACGCTCGGAAATCAAAAAAATCGTTGAACTCAATACACCAGAACCAGTCTCTGTGGTCATAGATCCAGAATGTGGCTATGAGTGGCTTGGTGTATACGTTCGAATTGATGCTGACACATGGTCAAGAATTAAGGCTGGGGAACACGTCAAACTAAAAGGCATCGGCTGGGTCCCAGGCGAGGAAGGCTCTAAACCTGATCCGAACGACGAGATGTTTCACTGGGATCACTGGGAATTCAAAGGGGGCATTGGAAAACCCATGAAGGTCACCATGGAAAGTCCCCATGAAGAATATATGTACCCGGAAGATGCAATCGCATTCGAAGGGCCCTTGCTACAGCGATATATTCATGAACTGAGCAACCGCTAGGTCAGATCACTTCCAGCGCAAATCCAACTTGCGGTGATGAACTGCTCAATATTCGCTAGGCAGCATGATGACCCAGTGCTCTCCATCCCAACATGCAAACAGCGAAATTGCTTGCATCGGAAAGTCCGTGTAGGGAATCTCTTGGCGTGCATGCTCCTTGCCACTGCCATCCTCGTAGATCATGGTTGCCCTGTAGCCGTTAACTGTCATGCGCACCTGCACAAACCAATCAGCTGTACCAATCTCAGCAAGATGACTTGCGATGGCATCCATCATCCAAAAGCACTCAGCCTCCTCTGCCAAGTACTTAGTGCCATCTGTCAGCAAGTGTCTACGGCTGATTCGGTAGTAGCCCGTGGTGCCGATAAATTGCGTGAGCTGCGCGGGGTCAAAAGTCTCACGCATGTGCGACCTCCAGCTTTGCCAATTCAGCTTGACTGTCTGCAAGCAGGTCTATACGCATGTTTGGCTGGATGTTGCAATACAAGTGGTTGATCGCGTAGTTGATAACCTTGCCGCGCTCGTAGTCCGTAGCCGCGTTGTCAAACTTGTCTGCGTAGACCTCCAAGTCATACATGGCACGTTGCAGGGAATTGATCGCGGATTGCAAACGTTCCCTTGCCATTTCACGCACCTGCTGCACTGCGATTTCCTGAAGTTCTTTGTTGTCCAACATCTTTAGTCCTTTCTGCGTTGTGTGTGACTAAAGTGTGTTTTCAGACACGCAGATGGACAACCGAACTTTGGTAACCCGACATCTTGGACGGGTACTGGTTAAAAATCACCAGGGGTCGAAAAATCTCATTTCAAAATTTTCCGCAGCCCAGAAATTTAGGGCTACTAGACCCCTTCGGGCAGCAGTTACAAACCGCACTACTTTTGCAAATTTCGCTCTTGCGTATTCCACTCCTAATTGACCACCCGCGCCAATTCTTAGTGACCACCATTTCCAGTCGGAACTGACCACTCAGTCCAGCCACGTGACCAAAGTTTAAAAGTGTTGCGGTCTTGACCAGATAGAC
>JACCDN010175375.1_pt1 | contig 12126 bp, 8 predicted proteins | sample 7441691 | NCBI WGS metagenome assembly JACCDN01 (sample SAMN15323439, study PRJNA562643) | freshwater metagenome | isolation source: river surface water | place: USA:Blue River Watershed | collected 2017-08-16 | reverse complement strand
TACTCTCAATATAGTTTTACTAGCAATTTCATTAATGATATAAGATTGTTGCATCCCTTCATTAATTGAGATACCTCGTATGTTTTTTGTATAAAAGACATCACCAATAGTGTAACTTACTGAACCACTTGTGTTTTCAATATGTTTACCTGAAACTACTACTCCAGATTGTGCATTGATAGAATAAGGACATAAAAAAATGAATGCAAGGAGAAAAATTCTTATTGTATAAATTGAAAAACCGACATATTTGAAAAAACAACTCATATCACTTTGTATTTTACAATACCCTCATCTACAATACAAAGTTCACTCGTTTATATATGAATTAGTTACATAATTAAATTTAAACTTACACTATTTACTGATTCGCTAAAATAAAATTACAATTTTAGTAAACCTGCTTTATGTAAATTTGAAATAGGTTTGTTATCCCAGAATAATTCAAATCCATCAAGGCCTGCAGCTTGGTAAGAGGCTTTTATTTCTGAAAGTATTAATCCATTAGATTTTTCGATAGCAATATTGTTTAGTAAATCTAAAAACCAATCTGCTTGCTTTGGATCAATTGAAATAGTAAAAGTATTTGAACTAGTTTGAAATTGTAATTGCATTTCTTCCCACTTATTCCCTTTTTTTGATTTCTGAATCAATTGAGTAGTGGGCAAAGTGCCAATAAAAATTGTCTTATAATGATTTGAAGAACTAAGCTCAGGTTCAAGAATGGCTTTTTGAATATAATCTTTTGCAATAGTTGTAGAAGGAATTTTAAAATCAAACCATTTATGCAGTGGAAAGTCAAAACAAGTACCATGCATGTAATTAAATAATGCTTTCTTTAATCCATATCCAAATAATTCATGATTAGCTCCTGTTGGATCTTCATGCTGAATATCATTATTTGCAAATGTTCCAATTACTTCTGTTTGCTTTTTTACTTTATACGCTGCAGGATCTAAACCAACAGGACTATGAGCTGTCATAGTGAATAAATGCCAAAATGCAGATTGTAATACACCAGTTTCAAACATTTGTCTGACCATTTCAAGAGAATCAATGGTTTCTTGTACTGTTTGAGTAGGAAAACCATACATTAAATAGGCATGCACCATAATTCCTGATTCGGAAAAGTTTTTACTCACTCTTGCAACCTGAGCTACAGTAATCCCCTTTTGTATAAGCTCTAACAATCTATCTGATGCAACTTCTAAACCACCACTTACTGCAATACAACCTGATGCCCTTAATAATATACATAGGTCTTGAGTGAAACTTTTTTCAAATCTCACATTGGCCCACCAACTTACTACTAATTTTCTCTTAATGATTTCAATAGCCAATGCCTTCATTAAACTAGGCGGTGCTGCTTCATCTACAAAATGAAAACCTCTCTCACCCGTTGCAGCTATCAACTCTTCCATTCTATCCACTAAAATTCCTGCAGTTAAGGGCTCGTAATTTTTAATATAATCTAATGAAATATCACAAAAAGTGCATTTACCCCAATAACATCCATGCGCCATGGTTAATTTATTCCATCTTCCATCACTCCATAAACTATGCATTGGATTAATTACTTCAATGGCAGAGATATATTGATCTAATAATAAACCTGAATAATCAGGAGTCCCAACCTGCCCTTGTTTATAATCTGCACAAGCACTATTATTGATATAAATGACTTCATCATTTACCAAAGTAAAACAACGCTTTAGATTTTCAATTTTTTCTTTGCCATTTAAATAATGAATTAATACTTCTAATGGCGCTTCACCATCATCTAAAGTAATGAAATCATAAAATTCAAAAACTCTTTTATCACTTAAAGATCTTAATTCAGTATTAGCAAAACCTCCACCCATGGCTACTTTAATGGCTGGATGATTCTTTTTTATCCACTGCCCACATCTTAATGATGTATATAAATTTCCAGGAAATGGTACAGACAAACAAACCAATTCAGGTTTTACTGATTCAATTCTTTCAGCTAAAATTTTTATCAAAATTTCATCAATAAATGTAAAAGGCAGTTGAAGAGATTCATATAATTCATCAAATTGATTAGCAGATCTTCCCAATGATTCTGCATATCTACTAAAACCAAAATGTTCATCCACTGTTTCTTGAATTAAATCACTTAGGTCTTCTAAATATAAAGTGGCAATATGCTTTGCCATATCTTGTTTACCCATACTACCAAAAGCCCATTTTAAATCATCAATTTGATTAAACCTATTCGCTTCTGGTAAAAATTTTCTGGTACAAATGCTATGCGCTAAAGTATTTTGTCTTCCTTGTAAAAACTGAACTACTTGATCTATGGTATGGATGTATTGATTTTGTAATTCAATTATTCTTAAAGCATTGTCGCTTAACTCAAGTTCATTTTGTTCAATGGTTCTAAAAAGATGAGTAAGCCCCTCTTTATTAAACAAAGCTAATATGACTTCAATGCCAAAATCTGCCTGAACGCATGATATATTTTTGGTATTAAAAAACCCTTTTAAATAAGCAGTAGCTGGATAGGGTGTATTCAGTTGAGTAAATGGAGGTGTAATAAGTAATACTGGTGCTGACAAGTAGGGCTATTTTGTGCAAAAATACGGAAAAGCCCACTGCTTAATGAATATCTAAAAAAGGCTGATTTTACAAGCACTTTAAAGGAAATTGATCAAAATAGGCTAAATACTATCGAATTTAGGTATTTATTAAACCATTTTTTATTGATTTTGTTATAGTTAAGTAACTTCGCGACACTCTATGGAGGCTATTTTCTATTATACCAAAAAGGCTATTTGCCTAGTGCTATGTTTACAAATAATATTAGTAAACCTGCCGATCATATCTTCATTAAAAATGGGTGCTACTCAGTCTAGCTTTTTAAATAAAGAAAAGAGTGAAAATGATTTAATGGATAATAATTCCGAAGAGCAGGATGTGCCAGAAAAAGAAGACGAATCCAAAGACGAAAAGAAAAATATTGACAATAAAATATTCAATACCTGCAATAAGGAATTAGCCTTATTGAATATTCAAAAAATTGTTTTTGAATTATGTAATTCAAAAGATAAAATTCAGTTTCATCCTGAATTTTCTACACCACCGCCCAAATATAATGCTTGTTAATTAAGCATTCATAGCTTCAAACAGCTATACCAAATTTTCAATTTTTATTTCTAAACAAAATTCAGCACAATGAACAAATCTTCATTGGTATGGGGTACATGGTTATCAATTTTATTGATTTCATGCTCTGACAAAACGGTTAAAAACGAAGAACAAACTTATTTAGTTGTGAACCCAATCATAAAAGATACAACATATGAAAGGGATTACGCAGCAACTATAAATTCGTTTCAAAACGTTGAAATTCGATCTAAAGTAAAAGGATTCGTTGAAAATATTTACCTTGACGAAGGTCAAAAAGTAAAAAAAGGCCAAATACTTTTTACATTAAATAGTAAGGAGTACGAACAACATGTTCACAAGGCAGAAGCAGCTATCCAAAGTACACTCGCTGAATTAAGGGCTTCAGAAATTGAAGTTGAAAACACTAAAAAATTATTTGATAAAAATATTGTATCTAAATCTGAATTGGATTTAATCACTACAAAAGTAAATATAAACAAAGCTAAAGTGAATGAAGCAAGAGTTGCTAAAGAACAAGCTTTGCTTCATGTTGAATTTACTAAAATTAAAGCCCCATTTGATGGCATTATTAATCGTATACCCAATAAAAAAGGTAGTCTAATTGACGAAGGCGCTTTATTAACTTCTATATCTAATAATGAATCCGTATACGCCTACTTTAGTGTATCCGAAATTGATTACCTAGATTATGTTCAATCTAAAAGTAAAAACAATACAGTTACTTTATCCCTAGCAAATAACTCAATTTACCCATACAAAGGAACAATTGAAACCACTGAATCAGAGTTCAATAAAGAAACTGGAAACATTGCATTCAGAGCGAAGTTTCCCAATCCAGAAAAATTATTAAAAGAAGGTGGTACGGGAAAAATTTTAGTAAAGAAACTGTATAAAAATGCGATCATTATCCCTCAAAAATCAACTTTTGAAGTTCAAGGTAATATCTATGTGTATTTAGTGGATAAAAACAATACTGTATATAGTAAAAAAATTAACCCAATTAATAGACTAAGCAACTACTTTGTTTTAGACAAGGATTTAACAAAGGAAGATAAATTGATTTATGAGGGTATTCAAAGTATTAAAACTGGTGATAAAGTAAAATATAAGCTTATTAAAAACTAAGTATTATGACATTAAAATTTACGGAGAGGCCGGTTTTATCTATTGTTATTTCTATTTTTATTTTGTTACTTGGGATTATTGCTTTAACGCAATTACCCATTACGCAGTTTCCAAATATCGCTCCCCCTGAAGTAACGGTAACTACAAAATATACTGGCGCGAATGCGGAAACCTGTGTGAAAGCAGTAGTGACCCCCTTGGAAAGAGCTATCAATGGTGTTCCTGGAATGTCTTATATGTCTTCTGTTTCTGGTAATGATGGTACAAGTGTTATTAATATTGTATTTAAATCAGGTACAGATCCAGAATTGGCTGCAGTAAACGTACAAAATAGGGTGTCCTCTGCATTAGATGAATTACCACAAGAAGCTGTTAAAGCCGGGGTAATTGTGGAAAAAGTTCAGAACAGTATGTTATTGTATTTAAACTTACTAAGTAACGATAGCAGTATTGATGAAAAGTTTTTGTACAATTTTACAGACATCAATATCTTACCTGAGTTAAAAAGAATTGAGGGTGTAGGTTTTGCAGATATTATGGGAATGCGTGAGTACTCAATGCGTATTTGGTTAAACCCGGTAAAGATGCATGCTTATAATATCTCTAGTCAGGATATTATTAATAGCTTGAAAGAACAAAATATTGAAGCTGCTCCAGGAAAAGTGGGCGACGCTTCAGGAAAAAGACCACAATCTTTACAGTATGTTTTAAAATACATTGGAAAATTTAATACAGAAGAACAATACCAAAATATCATTATTAAAAGCACTTCTGATGGCGCTTTATTAAAATTAAAGGATGTTGCAGAAATTGAACTAGGGTCTCAAGAATATGATGTTATTTCTAAAGAAAATGGTAAACCATCTGCAGCCGTATTATTAAAACAAAGACCAGGGACCAATGCCAATGAAGTAATTAGCAACATCAAAAAAAGAATGGATGAGCTGAAGAAAAATTTTAATGCAGATATAGATTACACAGTAAGCTATGACGTATCTAATTTCTTAAACGCTTCCATCAAAGTAGTATTAAAAACATTATTAGAGGCCTTTTTATTAGTTTCTTTAGTAGTATTTATCTTTTTACAAGATTGGAGATCTACCCTTATACCTGCATTAACTGTTCCGGTATCACTTATTGGAACTTTCTTGTTTATGCAGTTTTTTGGATTCTCTTTGAATCTAATCACTTTATTTGCGTTGGTATTAGCGATTGGAATTGTAGTGGATAATGCTATTGTAGTAGTGGAAGCAGTCCACTTTAAAATGGAAAAATTACACATGACTCCTGCAGTTGCCACTGACGAAGCTATGAAGGAAATTTCTGGAGCAATCATTGGTATCACATTGGTAATGTCTGCAGTATTTATTCCTGTATCATTTATTCCTGGACCAACTGGTATTTTTTATAGAGAGTTCTCTTTGACAATGGCCGTTGCCATTGTATTATCAGGTATAGTTGCCTTAACACTTACACCTGCTCTATGCGTTTTATTACTAAAGCCACATGATTCAGCATCTAGTTCAAATAACTGGCTTACTAAATTTTTAAAAGGATTCAATAATGGATACGATAAAGTAGAAAATAAGTTTCAATGGATTATTGAATTAATCTCTAATAAAAGAGTTGTCATTTATGGTTCATTAATTGCCTTATGTTTAATTACTGGAGTTTTAGGAAAAATATTACCTAATGGATTTATTCCTAACGAAGATCAAGGTACTATTTATGCAAATATCACATCACCATCTGGTGCAACATTAGAAAGAACAGAAAAAGTTGTAGACGCCATACAATTAGTGGCAAATGAATTAGATATGGTAAGTTCTGTTTCTACCCTAGCTGGTTTTAATGTTTTAACAGATGGAACTGGCGCTAATTTCGGGATGAACTTAATTAGTTTAAAAAACTGGGATAAAAGAAAGTATACCGATCAAGAAATCATCGAAATATTAAAAGATAAAACTAAGAATATTCAAGATGCAAAAATTGAATTTTTTACTCCTCCACCAGTGCCTGGTTACGGTAATGCTAGCGGATTTGAATTAAGATTATTGGATAAAACTGGTAAAGGAGATTTGAAAGCATTTGAAAAAGTGACCAATGATTTCGTTGCTGAGTTAAATAAAGATACAGCATTAAGAAATACTTATACTTCTTTTGATGCATCCTTCCCTCAATATATGGTGAACATTGATTACACTAAAGCAGCTCAAAAAAATGTGATTGTAGATGATATCTTAAATAGTCTTCAAACATTTTTAGGTAGTGAGTATGCAACCAATTTTATTCGATTTGGTCAATTATATCGTGTAATGGTTCAAGCGGCTCCTGAATTCAGAGCTCATCCAGAAGATATTTTAAAATTGAATGTTAAAAATAGAAATGGAGAAATGGTTTCTGTGTCAAGTTTTTTAACAATTGAAAAAATATATGGCCCTGAGCAAGTAACTAGGTACAATATGTACCCCTCTGCTATAATTAATGGTGAGCCAGAGAAGAAATTTAGTAGTGGTCAAGCCATTGATGCCATCAAAGCAACTGCAATAGCAAAACTTCCTAAAGGATATGATTATGACTGGGCTGGTTCTTCAAAAGATCAGGCAGAACAGGGCAATGAATCTATTTTCATTTTCGTGATTTGCTTACTATTTATTTACTTATTGCTTTCAGCACAATATGAGAGCTTCTTGCTGCCTATGCCTGTTATTTTATCTCTTCCAGCGGGTACAGTTGGTGCATTTTTATTCTTGTACTTATTTGGTCTTGAGAATAATATATATGCACAAATTGCGATTATCATGCTAATTGGACTATTAGGTAAAAATGCCATTTTAATTGTGGAGTTTGCTACCTTAAAACAAAGCGAGGGTAAAACACCTTTAGAAGCTGCAATCGAGGCAGCTAGAGTAAGATTAAGACCCATTCTAATGACATCTTTTGCGTTTATTGCTGGTCTAATTCCATTGTTATTTGCGAGTGGCGCAGGTGCTATAGGAAATAAGACTATTGGAGCAACTGCAACAGGTGGCATGTTATTGGGTACTGTCATGGGAGTATTGGTTATACCTGGCTTGTATGTCATTTTTGCTACACTAGATGCAAAAAAATCAAAAAAGAAAAAAGAAATCGCTATCACTGAAACTATTTAAACATGAAGAAATTGCCATCCATTTTTATGTTGGTTGCTGTATTTGCTGCTTGTACTAGTAATAAGCAAATACAAAATACTATTGCATATAAGGAACTACCATTAGCTTATGCAGATCAATCAAGCGAATCTATTAGTCAAATTAGTAGAAATGTATTTTTAAATGATACTATTTTAACTAATCTAATTGACACTGCATTTATTTACAACAACGACTTGCAGATGGCCTTTCAAAGAATTGAAATGGCCAAAGCAAACCTTCAATATTTTAAGGGTAAATTGAATCCTGAAATAAATATCAGTATTAATGGAGGGGTTAGACGTTTTGGTTTATACACCATGGATGGAGCAGGAAATAGCACGACCGATATTTTACCCAATAAAAGAGTCCCAGTTAATTTACCAGATATTTTTACAGGATTTCAAGCTAATTGGGAAGTAGATTTTAGAGGCAAATTGAATAATCAGAAAAAAGCAGCTTACGCTAAATTACTCTCTACTGATGAAGGAATTAAATACATAAAAACCAATTTGGTTACGGAAATTTCAACAAGGTATTATGAATTAATTGCACTTGACAAAGAATTGGAGACCATTAAAGAAACTATCACAAAACAAAAAGAAGCCCTTGAATATGTAAAAGCTCAAAAGGATGCAGGAAAAACCAATGAATTAGCTGTTTTGCAATTCAGTGGACAATTACAAAATCTTTTGATGCTTGAATTAGAAATACAACAACAAATATTAAGAACTGAAAATGGCTTAAATATTTTAATAGGTAGGTTCCCTCAAAAGATTGAAAGAAATAAAGAAAGTTTATATCAATCAAATGCAATCTTATACAAGGGACTACCTTCCGAAATACTCAACAATCGACCAGACATAAAAGCAGCTGAATTAAATTTAAATGCTGCGAAATTTGATGTAAAAGCAGCCAAAGCAGCTTTTCTGCCTAGCTTTAATATTGTTTCAGGAATAGGATTTCAAGCATTTAATAGCAGTTATCTTTTCAGAACTCCTGAATCTATGGCATTTAATTTACTAGGTGGTTTAGTAGCACCACTGGTAAATAAGTCAGCAATTAAAGCCAATTTTAATGTAGCCAATGCCAATGAGATTGAAGCATTATCATTATATCAACAAAAAATCATCAATGGTTTTGTTGAGGTAGTAAATGAGTTTGCAGAATTCAATAATTTATCTGCAATGAATATAATTGCCAAAAAGAAAAATGAAGAAAATAATCTTGCTGTAGACAATGCCCTTGCATTGTTTAAATCTGCTAGAGTTCCTTATTTAGATGTTATTATAGCTCAGCAAAATGCTTTGCAATCCAATATTGAATTAATCAATATTGCAAAGCGAAAAAAGATTACTTCATTAAACTTATACAAGAGTATTGGTGGAGGATGGCAATAAACTATAGCTTATTAAATGCATTGATCATAAATAAAGCAGTTTCGGCGAACTCCTTTCCTTTGTTCATTCTATCAATTGCAGCTCTTTCATATGCCAACTCTTCGTTCTGGGTTGTCAATATCCCAAATACAATAGGTGTGGTATAATTTGCTGACAATTGGCTTATACCATTTGTAACATATTGACAAACGTAATCATAATGATCCGTGTCACCTTTAATTATGGCTCCTATAACAATAATGGAAGTATACTTATTGTTTTGTAGTAATTTATTAGCATAAACAACAGTTTCCACTGCACCTGGGCATTCAAAAGTTTCAAATGGATATGCTTGTTCTTGTAAATAATCGGTACAAGAAGCTTCTAATAAGTCTGTAATATGGCTATTAAATGCTGCTTTAACAATGGCAATCATCTTAATTTATTTTTATAGTATGTTGAGCAAACTGGATTTTATCTGATAAATATTTGAAATTATGGTCATTGGTTTTTGAAGCCAATTGTATTACTTCAAAATTACATCCAGCCTTCTTTAGGATCTCTATTTTTTCAGGATTATTAGATATAAGCTTAAATTGATCCACGTGCAATGCCTTTAAAATCCATATTGCATCTATATAATTTCTTTTATCTTTTGGCAATCCAAGTGCCTCATTGGCTTCATAAGTGTTCATGCCATTTTCTTGCAATGCATATGCTGCAATTTTATTACCAATACCAATACCCCTTCCTTCTTGCCCTTTTAAATAGATCAGGTATCCATTTCCATTTTCCGCCATCATAGATAGGGAATTGTGCAATTGTTCTTGACAATCGCATCTTTTGCTGCCAAAAATATCACCAGTCATGCACTCACTATGAATTCTAACAATAGGTTTATTTTGAGTAGTATTGGTTGATATAACCACCTGTTCTATTCCAGTTAAATAATTTTCAAAAACCTGAATATCAAATTCACCAAATTGAGTTGGTAATTTTGCTTTAGAGACAAACAATAAATGATTTTCTTTACTATTTCTGTAGTCCACAATTTGCTGAATGGTGATCATTGGGAGCTCATGTTTTTTTGAAAATTCCATTAAGCCCTCTCTTCTCATCATATTACCATCAGCATCCATCACTTCACAAATTATAGCAGCTGGTTCCAGTGCTGTTAATTTACATAAATCAACGGCTGCTTCTGTATGACCCTGTCTTACTAAAACCCCTTGTTTTTTTGCCACTACCGGAAATAAATGACCCGGCTTAATGAAATCATTTGGCTGGCTATTGGGATCTGCTACCAAAGAAGCTGTTATTGCTCTTTCTTTGGCTGAAATACCCGTAGTAATGCCATATTGAGGCATTGCATCAATAGAATCGTAAAAAGCCGTATGGAAGGGATCTAAATGATTGGAACTTACTGGTTTTAGGTCTAATCTTTTTGCAATACTTGGATCGATTGCAATACACACCAATCCTTTTGCCTCTTTAGCACATAAATTCAATTTTTCTTGAGTAGCCTTACTTGCCGCAAAAATGATATCTCCTTCATTTTCTCTGGATTCGTCGTCTACTACCAAAATTGGATTTCCCAATTTAAAAGCTTCAAGAGCTTCTTCAATTTTATTAAACATTTTGAGCTCTTTTATTCAATAATTGTTCTGTGTATTTTGCTAAAATATCAAACTCTATATTCACCAAATCACCTTCCTTTAACAAAGACATATTGGTCTTTTCAATAGTAACAGGGATAATACAAAGTTCAATGGTATTATTAACCACTTTATTAATCGTCAAGCTGATACCATTGATAGCAATAGATCCTTTGTATACAATATACTTTACAAATTCAGTAGGAACGTCGATATTGAAAAACCAAGCCTTTTCCCCTGCAATAATTTTAGATACTTTGGCTTTTTCATCCACATGTCCTAAAACATAATGTCCTCCTAAGTAACCATTAGGCTGCATAGGTAATTCAATATTTATTTTTCTTCCAGGTGTATAAAATTGAATAATTGTTTTATCAATGCTTTCTGAAGAAACGTAAAATGCCAATAAATTATCATTTATTCTAATTACAGATAAACATGCTCCATCAATTGCTACACTATCCCCTATTTTTACTTTATGGGCAATAGAAGGTGCATTGATCATGAGCTCCCACCCACTGGAATCTGGGACAATTTGTTCAATCAATGCATCTGTAACAATTCCTGTAAACATCTGGTAAATTCTGGTTAATTTTGAGATGCAAAGATAATCTTAATGAATGCATTAGCTTATTTACAAAAAGCTTTTTTATTGTCGAAAAAAGCAAATTCAAAGGATATTAGACCCAATCCCTTTGTTGGAGCTATTATTGTTGATGAAATGGGGGAAATTATAGGAGAAGGTTACCACAAAAAGCTAGGAGAGGCACATGCTGAGGTTTTCGCCATTCAAGAAGCCCTTGAAAACTGTAAAGATTTGTCTAAATGTACCCTTTATGTGACCCTTGAACCTTGCTCGCACTTTGGAAAAACACCTCCCTGTACTGATTTAATCATACAACATAGAATAAAAAAAGTGGTGATTGGCGCTTTGGATCCCAATCCAAAAGTATCAGGAGCAAAAATACTTGCTGAAGCAGGCATAGAAGTAGAGATTCTTCCATTGCCTGAAATAGATCAATTGAATCAGGTTTTTATAGTGAATCAAAAATATACAAGACCTAGATATATTCTAAAAACGGCAACAACTGTGAATGGATTGATTGCTGATAGTAATGGGAATAGCAAATGGATTTCGAATGAAAAAAGTAGACAATATGTACATAGCAGTTTTAGAAATCAAGTAGATGCTATTTTGACTTCTGCGAAAACCGTTCTGCAAGACAATGCTAAATTAAATATTCGAATTGCAGGTCAAGAAGAAAAAGAGCAGCACTTAATTATATTAGATAAAGACCTATCAATTTTAAAACACAAAGAGTTGGCTATCTTTTACAAGCGAACCAAATCAAAGATTTATTTAGTAACTCATTTAGATGGCCCTGAACCAACAGAAGATTTTATGGAGATAATTCATGTGCCATTAATTGATGGACACTTGGATCTTCATACTTTAAGTAAAAAGCTACTTGAAAAAAATATCTGCGAAGTATTAATTGAAGCTGGAGGCGCCTTAAACGCTGCATTTATGTCGAATAAACTAGTGGACGAATTAAATATATTTATTTGTCCTAAATTAATGACAGATCGTTCTTCTATCAATGCATTTGAATCATCCGCTTCCCAACACATCAACCAGGCGTATTC
>JACCDN010870943.1_pt1 | contig 12128 bp, 10 predicted proteins | sample 7441691 | NCBI WGS metagenome assembly JACCDN01 (sample SAMN15323439, study PRJNA562643) | freshwater metagenome | isolation source: river surface water | place: USA:Blue River Watershed | collected 2017-08-16 | reverse complement strand
GCAGATCGGCGTTAAAGAGATCGCCGATGTTCGCGAGTTCCCATTCTTTATCCAGTGGCTCACATCAGACCACCCATCACAAGATGGAACACCTCTTTCAGAGATTGAGAAGATTGTTATCGCCGACCACGATCAGCTAGCTGACTCTTGGTTTAAGGATGAAATCCTCGCAGCTCTTGGCGATGTTGCAATCGAGTGGGTTGATCCATCAACAAATGATGACCAATCAGGCATTGTTGCCGTGCATCTAACAACACCTAGCGGTGTTGTTGTTCTCGACTAAGCGCTAGCGCACTAGAATCAAGCCATGACCACGCAGAAATGGCTACTCACAGGTGGCGCCGGCTATATCGGATCCCATGTTGCAGATGCCTTTCTCGCAAGCGGTAAAGATGTAATTATCTATGACTCGCTCTACCAGGGCCTTGAGTCACGTATCGAGTACCTTCGTAAGAAGTACAACAAAGAGATCCCACTGATTGTCGCTGATATCCGCGATACAGCGAAGTTCGATGAAGTCCTCACTACCTATAAGCCATACGGAATAGTCCATACCGCAGCCCTGAAGGCAGTCGGCGAATCTATGGAGAAGCCTGATGAGTACTTCGAGGTTAATTTCCACGCCACTACCAAGATGCTCGAACTCATCTCTCGCCACGAAATCAAGAACTTCATCTTCTCATCTACCGCAGCCGTCTATGGCGCACCAGATCATTCAAATCCAATCAGGGAAGATGATCCAAAGAACCCAATCTCTCCCTACGGTGCATCAAAACTTGCGGCAGAAGGTGAAGTAAATAAGTTCTTGGCGATTCCGGGTCACCATGGAACGTCTCTACGCTTCTTCAATGTTGTTGGTACTGCAGCTCCAGAGTTGATGGATAACTCAGTCGAGAATCTAGTTCCTATCGTTATAAATAAGCTCAAAGCAGGCGAACCACCAGTCATCTATGGAACTGATTACCCAACACCAGATGGCACTTGTATCCGTGATTATGTGGATGTGAGAGACATTGCTGGGGCGCACTTGGCTGCTGCTGAATCAAAGGCAGCTTTACCTTTGGCTATGAATGTTGGAACCGGTCGCGGAAGTTCTGTAAGAGAAGTCATTAAGATGGTTTGTGAAGCTGCTGGCCGTGAAGAGGTCTTTCCTGATGAGAAAAATCCACGCAAAGGTGATCCTGCTTATTTATGCGCAGACGCAAACTTGATTATGAAAAATATCGGATTTAAGACCACTTATAAACTGACAACAAGCACAGAGAGCCTATTTCGATATTTGTAATGCGATTTCCTAATTACATTACCAAGATTTTTTAGTTTTCGAGACTATTGATTTTCTGTAAGGAGTTAGATTGAGCAATGGCAAGAACTCAAATTTCTCGAACAGGTAGCATGAAGCAGCATTAAACACTCCATATCAAATTTTTAAGATAAACTAATCAAAGAATTTAGAGAGGTGATTTTTTGCGAATCCGAGTAACTGGTCACAGCAAAGAGCCAGTCTTCCCATTTGAAATGAGTGCGGATTGGCAAAGGTTTGCAGGTGTTTTTAGCGAAAAAGGATACGTTTTTTGCGATACAGATCTCACTTCTAGAACCGACCTCTTAGTGTGTAATTCACATTCTGATGAAATCATCCAAATTGCAAACAATCAAAATATACCTTTAAATAATCGACATCTCATTGTTTGGGAACCAGAAATAGTTGATGCAAAACTGTATACGAAAGAAGTCTTGAAACAGTACGGACATATCTATGCACCATCACCGATCTGGGCATCCAAAGTAAATGGACATTCATTTAAATGGCCTCAATCGGAAATTGATGCTAACCAAGACTTAGCAGCAGACTGGAATGATAGATCTCATCAAGTGGTTTTAGTACAGGGAAATAAATTCTCAGCAAGGAAAGGCGAGCAGTATTCCTTGAGGCGCGAAGTGATTCGCAGAATGAGGAATTCACAATTGGCTCTTTATGGCACAAACTGGAACCAAGGTATCCAATTTGATTGGATGCATTGGTCTTGGTCGGCAATCAATACGCCTATAGGCAAACTCTCCCCATTTTCATGGAGAGGAATAGGACGTCACTACTCACAGTATCAAGGCCAAACTCTGGACAAAATTGAAACCTTGTCTCAAAGTACAATCTGCTTGGTCATAGAGAATTCTTCGGACTTTGTGAGTGAAAAACTCTTCGATTCTCTGAAGTCAGGCTGTGTTACCGTATACGTAGGTCCACAGCTCTCTGAGTTTTCCATACCAGAATCCGCTGTGATTCTGGCGAGTGAATCTCCGAAAAATATCGTGCATATACTAAAAACGCTATTGAATAAGCGTCCAGAAGATCTCTTAGAAATAGCCAAAATGCAGAGGGAAAGCATACTTCCCGTCGCGCAAGAGTGGACGAAAGAAAAAGTTCTCCCAAATTTGGCGAAGATGATCCTAGAGAAGGTCAATTCTGGATTAGACTAGTAAAGTGAGTAAAGCGAACAATTTGCATTTAAGAGAGTATTTCATTTGGACTGAAGCTCTTGGTTGCGGAGAAATTTTAGCTCCGATGATTTCTTCATATCTCGCTCATCACAATCACAAAATTCACATCATCGGCTATAAAGAGGATTTGGCGGGACTTCCCTCTGATCCCAGAATTGTCCCAGTTAGAGTTGATGAACACTTGAACGAGATTGGACTCAAGATTGACGAGGTCCGAGCTGCATACAATTTTGGACATAGAGGGACAGCTTTAGTTTGGACCAAAGTAATTTTGCACAGAAAAGAAGAATTTTTGATTCACCTTGATGCAGATAATATTTTCTTAGGCGACGTGGTGAATCAAGTCCTAATCCCTCTTGAACAAGGATATTCGATAGTCGGCACTAGGCGTCCGTACAGGCATCGCCTTTCTGCATCAAGTTTTTTGTATAGAGCAATTCACTACTTCAGACGCGATTGTGTCAATACGCATTGCTTTGGATTTAACAGGAATTTGATTAAAATCAAAGAATTAGGACTTCGAGATCTCATCGAAGGGAGGCAGAAAAATAAACTATTTTCTAGAATGCTTCCAGTTATTGATTTCTTTGATGGATTGACTTTCTATTTAGCCAGCAAGGGCTCGGGAGTTTTCTACTTAGATTCGGATGATCAGTCTCGCCATGGTCACCATTCCAGAGATGGGAAGTTGGAATCAAACTTGATTTCATTTGCAGCGGTCGGCAGCGGGTCTGCATTCTATAAAAACAAGGCAGTTGAAACTTCAGAGAGTTATAGAGACTTCGCTCTTCGAAGCTATTCCCTCTTCTCATCTCATCTCATTGGGATTGATATTGACTATCCAACTTTGGATTCACCTTATATATTGAATCTGCTGGAAAGACTAGATAAGTCCACCTGGACTATCAAATAAGTTAAGGGGAAAGCAAATGAGAATATTAGTTACAGGTGGAGCGGGCTTTTTAGGGTCACACCTTTGCGAATCCCTTTTAGCAGACGGCCATGAAGTTATTGCACTGGACAATCTCTACACAGGCGAAAAAAGGAATATATCGCATTTGCTTTCCAATCGAGATTTTGAATTTATGCGTCACGATGTCACAATTCCTTTATATATAGAAGTTGACGGTATTTTTAATCTCGCTTGCCCTGCTTCGCCAGTTCATTACCAAAGTGATCCTGTTCAGACCCTAAAAACTAGTGTGCACGGGGCTATAAATATGCTTGGACTCGCAAAGAGAACCGGCGCCAGAATTTTGCAGGCTTCGACTTCCGAGGTTTATGGGGATCCGAATATTTCGCCTCAAACCGAGTCTTACTGGGGCAATGTCAATCCGATTGGAATACGCGCATGTTATGACGAGGGTAAGAGGGCTGCCGAAACTCTATTCATGGATTACCATCGACAACACAAAACCGATATTCGCGTAGCACGAATTTTCAATACTTTTGGACCCAGAATGAGTCCGGGAGATGGTCGTGTTGTAAGCAACTTTATTGTACAAGCTTTACAAAATAAGCAAATTACAATTTACGGGGATGGGCTTCAAACTCGAAGTTTTTGCTACGTTGATGACCTAATAAGAGGTCTGAAAACACTTTTCTTCCATGAGGGGGTTACTGGCCCCATTAATCTAGGAAACCCTTCCCCCATTACCATGCGACATCTTGCCGAAGAGATTGTCCGGGAAGCAGGTTCGACGTCAAATACTGTTTTTATGCCCCTGCCCTCAGATGACCCATTGCAGCGCGAGCCAGACATTTCACTTGCAAGAGATATTTTGGGTTGGTCACCAGAGATTGATCGCTTGACCGGATTGAAAAAAACAATCGAATATTTTCGTGTGCGCATGAGCAATGGGTGATATGAATTCAGTTTCTGTAGTAATTCCCACACGAAACAGGCACAATGAACTCTCCTCCTTGCTTCAATGCCTGATGAATCAAACTACCGAGCTTACCCAAATAATCGTAGTCGACTCATCAGATGACACTATTAGTCAGGAGTTATGTGAAGACTTTTCACGAGAGATAACTTATATTCGATCGGAAGTAAGGTCAGCTGCAATACAAAGGAATATCGGAATTCAAAAACTTTATCCGAAGCCTGACTTCTTAGGATTTCTAGACGACGATATTCTAATCACTCGAGATTACTTCTCAAAATTAATCTATGAATTGAAGGAATTGTCTGCTGTTGGAATATCTGGCATTGCAATAAACCCCTCTCAGGAGGTACTAAGGAAAAAACCCAGTGGTCTGGCTGGGTTGGCTCACAGAATTTTCCTGCTTGATTCTAAAAAAGACGGAAAGCTCCTTTTAAGCGGGATCAACATTCCTCTTAGGAATTACGATGGATCATCTCAAAAGGTTGATTGGTTGATTGGTTGTTCTATTTGGGACTTTAAGAAAGTCAAGGATCTGACATTTGAGCCGGATTTTTATGGACAATCTCTTGGTGAAGATGTCATATTTTCCCTTAGAGCCGGAAGAATTGGCAATCTTTATACCAATCCACGAGTGATTCTGTCGCATTCTGAGTCGCCTATAGGAAGGCCCTTGGACTCGGATTTCTATCGAATGTGGGTCATTAATCGATATAGATTAGTTCAGCTTATGCAAACAGGAATTTTGGGAAAAATTTCCTTTCTGTGGGCAAATTTAGGTCAATCGATAATCCTCTGTTATTTATACATGCGAGGCAAGAAACAATCGCGAACGGCGGCGAAGGTTATCCTTCTTGAAACTCTTAAACTACTAAAATCTCAGCAGAATCCTCTTTAATGAGCGAGGAAATAATCCAAACAAAGTCATAAGTTCAAGATTGAATTTCAAAGTTTTCCGCAGGCCAAGATTTTGAAATATAAACGACGATAATTTTAGGCCTTCTTTATAAGTAGAAATAATTACGTCTGGGGCGCTTTCGGTAGAGGAGTCTTCAAATTTACAAGCTGCCTGAACGTAATAGTTTGACAATTCTTGTGGCTCTCGATGAACAACAGAAAGCTGTTCTGAATGTTGTCGGTAAAAAGTCAATTCTTGATTCAAATTAACTATCCTTCCAATTCTGGAAAGTCTAATCCAAAGATCAAAATCCTCGGAAAAATTGGTCCCAGAAACAGAGAATAGCTTGCGATAACGACCAACCTCTCGCACAGCCTCAGTTCTGAAAATTACACTCGGATGTGCAAGTAGGCATCGAATGCCTTTCCTTGTTTCCTCAGTGATATCACCAGTCAAGTAGTTAGATTTCCCAACTTGAGATCCAGAGGTGTTTATAAACGATATTTGCGAGCCACAAAGTACGACTTCAAGATTTTCCCGCATAAATCTTTCTTGTTCTTCAAATCGCGCTTTACCAACCATGTCATCCGCATCAAGCCTTGCAATTAGGTCATAACTCGACATAGCCAACCCTGTGTTGAGTCCATCAACTAAACCTTGTCCAGAGTTCGTAACGACAACAAGTGAGGAGAAACGTTTCTTTACCAGATCTAACGCTCTCGCATTAATACCATCGTCGACAATTATTACCTCATCCGGAATCCGATTTGAAGTATAAATTGAATCAACTGCATCTGATAAAAATTCGCAATTTCCTCTTGCAGGAATAACAACCGACAAGCCTTTTTTGAGGTTAGACTTCATAAGAGTATTGTATTCTTCACTATGGCTCGAATCCCAATTACTGTCTTACTTCCGATCAAAAACGGTGAAGTGCATATTGATCGAATTATGACTGAAGTAGTTGCTTGCACAAATTCACTTGATGAGATTTTGGTGTTAGATGATTTTTCCACGGATAAAACGCTTTCAAAATTGGCTACATGGCAACTGAATTATCCTCATGTAAGAGTATTAAAATCAATCAAGCCAGGCCTGGTAAATACCCTGAATTATGGACTATCAGAGGCCCGAAATTTGTGGATTGCTCGGTTTGATTGCGATGACAGTTATCCGCCTGAAAGATTGGATATGCAAACAAAACTCATACAGCCTGGAGTTTCAGCGATTTTCAGTGATTATGAAATGAGGGAAAAGAACTTACAAAGTTACGGCAGATTTTTATCTCCCATCGATCCGAATGCAACCAGATTATCACTTTGGAGAAACGCCCGAACTCCACACCCATCAGTTATGTTTAACAAAGACAATGCGCTTCAAGTCGGAGGGTACTTAGAACAGGACTATTTGGCTGAAGATCTGTCACTGTGGCTTCGACTATCGCGAGTTGGAAACCTAGTTAGCTGTCCAAAGGTACTGTTAATTTACAATTTGAGCCCAAACTCGATTACGGGCTCTAAGTATAAAGAATCGAAAGCAAAAGCTCGGGAAATCTATGAAGATTCGGGTGTTGATCTAGGAGTACTGGTTAATTCGATAAACAATTTTGAAAGTCTACAGAAGGTTTATTTGAATTACGATTTACCGAAAGAGCGTACATTCCTTGCTTATGTTGATATTCTCGCAAATGCTAAAATTATGAAGTTGTCTCCATTTACCACATTGAAATTTGCGATAAGACATTTTTGTTTCTCCTATATTGCTCTTGGATTCAGAACTCTTTGGGGAATAAATCAACGAAGACTGGCCCGAAAAATCAGAGCCATTTGCTTTCAATTTGTTCCCATGAGGTAGAGACAAAACCTTTAGGAGTATCCATAGACTTATGCCACTTATTAGGCGCTACCACTATTTCTTTGTCAATATTTAGCTTGGCAGCCCACCAAGAAAATGTGGAGTTAGCTAGAATTAACTTATCTGAATTTGACATGATTACCAAAACTTCAGTGTCAGACACATGGCTTGGAGTTTCTATTATTCTGGGAGAATACGCCATCAATTTAGGCATTGATTTTGCTATTTGATCCGGTGAATCAGAAAAAACCCAAATCTCCGTGCCACTCATTAAACCTAAGTCAGCATAGATCTTGTCTATACCTGCTGTGTAATAATCTTCACCAAGCAATCCATATTGTTGGGCGAGTGGAACATAGTCCCCTCGTCTGACGTGGAGAGCAATCGGCTTCTTTTTGATTATCTCCTCTCTCAAGGTATAGCTCCATGAATCAAGGTCTTTGATTGAGAGCTGTTTCAATTCTGGGATTCTCTCAACCACCAAATCAAAGTAGTTTTCACATTGGAAATAACCAGAAATGACCTGATTCTTAAGAGTCAGGTCATTGAGTTTCGAGTCAAAGCCAATTTCTGACGAGAAGTAATACTTACGGTTGGGATTAAGTGTCTGCCACGTTCTGGATATTTTTCGGAATGCTCTCCTCGTATTGAGAAATTTAGTTGGGACGAAACGAATGTGCCTATCGACAAAGTGGCCGAATTGACCCGGGAGGCCCAATTCTGTTATCGACACCTTGTGGGCACTCAGTCCATTCAGCTGCTCAGAAAGATCAAATCGTACAGAAACACCTTTTTCTAACTCTAAGTAGCGACCCAAAAAATAACCAAAAAGTTGATTACCCAGTCCTCCTACGAGTCGAACCGTAATCATAAGCTACCTTCCTAAATAATGAACGAACTGATGGGCTTAAATCTCGAACTAACACTAAGATTTGAAGGTGAAGATATTCGTTATGCGCAGCCCCACTCTCTCGATTGTAAAACAATGCTTTCTTATTCTATCTACGAGAGACAGGAAGAAAGTTGCATATGTGTCGATTATTCAAGCTGGATTGAGCATACTCGACCTTGTTGGCGTTGCCTTAATTGGTGTGATTGGAGCGCTGGCTGTTAATGGTATTTCATCGCAAGCAGTCGGCAACCGGACACGGCAAGTTCTTGAATTTATGAATCTCTCGTCTGCATCGATTCAAGAGCAGACGGCAATAATTGCAGGTATCGCAACAGTTTTCTTAATTACAAAAACATTCATCACAGCTTTGCTTTCGAGAAGAATCGCGTACTTTCTGAGCGCAAAAAGTGCACTCATTTCTGCAAAGATGAATCATAAAGTAATGTCAGATGATTTAGAGTTGATTACTGAAACCTCAATGATGTCTCTTTTGTATGCATTGACCAATGGTGTCCAGGCTGTGACCGTAGGAATTATTGCAAGCAGTGTTGCTCTCTCCGCAGATCTATTTATGATCTTAGTGATTCTAACCGGACTGATTTTTGTTGACAAAATAGTGGCCTTGTCCGCAATTGGATTATTTGGAGGAATTGGGTTTGCACTTTACTTACTGCAACAAAAGCGAGCTATTACGTTAGGCAGAGAATCCGCTGATTTAAATGTAGAGGGAACTCGACTCTTGATGGAGGAAATTTCAGCTTACAGGGAAATATTCGTTCGAAATAGAATTGATTTTTACGCTGAGCGAATTAAAGATAGCAGAAGCAATTTGTCGAGAAATATCGCAGAGATGTCTTTTCTCCCGAGTATAAGCAAGTATGTGATGGAAATTGCGATTGTTCTAAGCATGATGTTGATAGCCGGAATGCAATTTGTTCGAACAGATGCCGCACATGCAGTGGCTACGCTAGCCTTGTTCCTTGCGGCATCATCTAGATTTGTACCAGCAATATTGCGTGTCCAGCAAGCCCTTCTTACAATAAGAAATTCGATAGGATCTGCAGATCCAACTCTCAAGTTATATCGGGAGTTATTTCAAAGCAATCTCAATAAAGTTGAGAAATCTGAAACTGAAAGAACGAATTTATTCAATGATTCTATTATTGAACTCAAGAATGTGTCATTTGCGTATAAGAAACACCACACCGAAGTCATCAAAGATATTGATTTAAAAGTGAAAACTGGAGAATTTGTCGCAATAGCTGGACCTTCGGGTGCCGGAAAATCAACTCTTGTGGACTTAATTTTAGGTTTGCTTACACCGTCCAGGGGTGAGGTAAAAATGATGGGTATTTCGCCTCGGTTTGCCATCAGTGAATACCCTGGGTTGATTGGATATGTGCCACAAAGCGTGTTTATCAAACATGGCACAATCGCTGAAAACATCGCCTTTGGGTTTCCGCCCGAAGAAATAGATTTTCTAGCGGTTGAAAAAGCTCTATCCCATGCGCAACTATCCGAATTCGTAGCAAACTTAGAAAGTGGTGTAGAGACGTTTATTTCTGAGGAAGGCAAGAATTTGAGCGGCGGTCAGAAACAACGCATGGGAATAGCCAGAGCTCTTTATACAAATCCACAGATTTTGGTCCTTGATGAGGCAACAAGCGCATTAGATGGAGCTACAGAAAACGAAATTGCAACTGAAATTTTGAGATTGCGGGAGTCAAAGACCGTAATTGTTATTGCGCACAGACTTTCAACAATTCGGTTAGCCGACACAATTTATTATGTCGATAATGGCAAGATTCTTGCATCTGGGAATTTTGAGGAGTTGAAGAAGAAATTACCGGAATTCGAAAAACAAGCAAACCTGATGGGGCTTTAATTAATTGCCGCTTTCCAGCATTCCCATCCAGAAATGACACTTTCTTCAATGGAATATGTTGGATCCCAATCGAGTTCCTGTTTCGCCAAATCAATACTTGCAAGAGTTATCGCTGGATCTCCTTCGCGCCCAGCACCAATTTCTATATGTATTTTGTCCCCTACAAGATTTTGCAAGACTTGAATAATTTCCTTGACCGAATACCCGCTTCCACTGCCTAAGTTTATTGCCGCAGGAAGTACTGCCCCCTCAGAAAGTTTCTTTAATGAGTAGTAATGTGCTTTTGCCAGTTGTCTAACATCTACATAGTCACGTATGCAAGTCCCATCCGGAGTTTGATAATTTTCGCCAAAAACCTGAATGACTTTCCCGGTTCCAACAGCCCGATAAAGATTAGGAAGTAAATTGTAAATACTCATATCAATTCCACAACCGAATCTGCTGCCTATTACATTGAAGTAGCGAAGTGAAACCGAATTAATATTTAATGGGACTTTTGAGTCCTTCAGAATAGACTCGGCAAATAATTTTGAGCGTCCGTATGGACTAATGGGCTCAAGAGTTGATCCTTCTGAAACAGGACCGTCAGATCCGTGGCTCCCATAGACAGAGCTGGAAGATGAGAAAACAATATTGCGCACCTTGAATGCTGCCATAACTTTTACAAGCTGCGCAGTTCCTAGAGTATTCGCCAAATAAAACTCAATCGGCTCTTTCAAGCTTTCGCCAGCAAATTTCAACCCTGCAGCGTGAATCACACCCGCTTCTCCAGGGTGTCTCAATGTTTGGAAGGCGGCATGCAGTTCTTGGGCACTTGTTACATCAGCTTGATGAAAAATAGCGCCTTTTGGAATGAATTCTTTAAATCCAGTCTTTAGATTGTCGACCACATGAACTTCTAAACCTTGATCGAGTAACTCCTGGGCAATGTGTGAGCCGATGTAGCCAGCTCCACCTGTCACAATTACTTCACGCATTTGGCGAGAGTATCAGCCGGCTATGAGTTAGTTGGCGATTTGTCCGTTTTGTCCCTTCCTCGCGACAATATAGGGTGGGATTCGTAGAAGGCTATAGATAGGGCGACGGTTCTATCTGCTTCACCAAACCGGTCTAAAAAGGATCCAATAAAGTGGCAATTAAGAAGTCTGTATCAGGTCCCCGCGTGTGGACCGTTGCAGAGCTCGGTGCTTTCTACACAGAGCACCGTTCAGAGCTTCTCGCCCATGCAAACCGCGTCTTGAAGGATTCAGCTAAGGCTGAAGAGATCACCCAGGACGCCCTTATTAAGTTTATGTTGGCTGCCCCTGAGCTTGAGTCGGCAGATCATGCCCTTTCATACCTCCACCGCACCATCGAGAACCTCTGCATCGACTTGTTCCGCCTAGAGGGTCGCCGTCCAAACCTTGTGGTTATCGACGATGCCCAGGCTGAGGTCGAGGCTGCATGGCAGGTAGATGGCGATCACTCAGCCCAGATTTCAGCTGCTGAAGATGCAGCCATTATTCGTCAGGCTTTAGCAATGCTCTCACCAGCCGAGCGCGCAGCGCTTGTAATGTGGGAGATGGAAGGCCGCAGCACAGAAGAGATCGCAGCAGAGCTCGGTATCAAGGAGTCTGCAGTGCGTCACACTGTCTCTCGCGCTCGCACCAGCCTGCGCCGCGTGCTCTCAGAGCTCGTTATCGATGAAGAGCGTGGCCTAACCGCTCTCGATATGCTTTCAACTACCTATAAGAAGGCAGCTGACCTTGCCGCTAAGTCCTCTAAGGTCGCTTTGTCCTTATTATTGGTAGTAACAGCCTTCCTTGGCTTTAACTCATTGACCGGCAACGAGGGATCAGTCCTTCCAACGGTTAAGCAAGAAGGCGTTGCTCCAGCAGCAGCTGCCGAGGCTGCCCCATCTGCTGAAGGCTCAGTTACTGAGTCAGCAGCACCAGCCCCATCAGTATCAATGCCAGCGAAGAAGTCTGAGAGCATGATCTCAGGCGTCTATATCAAGGGAGCCAAGCTCGCCTTCCCTGGCCTTGATTCAGAGGGCACCCCAACAGGTTTCACCGTCACAGGTGAGAACGGTCCAGCTGGAAAGGTCTTCATCAGCAAGAACCGCCCAGTTGCCACCGAAGAAGGAACAGTTTTGACCACCCAGGCCGTCACTACAAAGGGTGGTCCAAATGTGATTGTCGATCAGACCATCACAGTCGACGGCAACGGCACCAG
>JACCDN011097495.1_pt1 | contig 12129 bp, 13 predicted proteins | sample 7441691 | NCBI WGS metagenome assembly JACCDN01 (sample SAMN15323439, study PRJNA562643) | freshwater metagenome | isolation source: river surface water | place: USA:Blue River Watershed | collected 2017-08-16 | reverse complement strand
TGGCTTCACCGCCTGCGTCCTGAATCTCTTTGACCACGGATTCGCAAGCCTCTTGTTTGCGACTGGACACCACCACTTTGGCGCCTTGCTGGGCAAATTGGTGTGCGATGGACCGGCCAATGCCCCTGCTGGAGCCGGTGACGACGGCGACTTTGCCTTTCAGATTGAATAAAGACATCCAAGACTCCATTGGTTGAAATGGGCCCCAGTCTGCATGGCTTGAGGCTTGGTGTCTGTCTTTCGAGTGTCATGGCAGGGGCCACATCACGAAACAACAACGCGGTAGTCCATGAACAGTGCCATCTAGTTGTCAACGCAGAGCTGCTGGCGCGCAGCCAACACGTCATAGCCGCCGCAAAAAAGTGTGGAGCTTGCGCCACAATTGGATGCAAGCAGTCAGCAATGGGGGTGAGCGTGGACACAGCAGATGCAGTGGTGATGGGTGCCGGCGTGGTCGGCCTCGCGGTCGGGCGCGCGTTGGCTCGGGCGGGACGAGAAGTGCTGGTGCTGGAGTCCGAAGGGGCGATTGGCACGGGTATCAGCTCGCGCAACAGCGAAGTCATCCATGCCGGCATTTATTACCCTCAAGGCTCGCTCAAGGCCCGTTTGTGTGTGCAAGGCAAGGCGCTGTTGTATGCCTATTGCGCTGAGCGGGGTGTGGCACACCAGCGGTTGGGCAAATTGATTGTGGCGACCGACCCGCTTCAAGTGCCGCAACTGGATGGCATCATGGCCAAAGCCTCGGCCAATGGGGTGCAAGACCTGCAAAAACTGAGCGCAGCTGAAGCCCAAGCGCTAGAGCCGGCGTTGTCGTGCGAGGCGGCCTTGCTGTCGCCCAGCACGGGGGTGGTTGACAGCCATGGCTTGATGTTGTCCTTGCAAGGTGATTTGGAACATGCCGGTGGTTTGCTGGCGCTGGTTTCGCCGGTGCAGCACATTCACTTGTCGCAAGGCACGGCCACCCACCCGATCGTGGTGCGCACGCAAGACGGGACCGAGTTGGCGTGCAAAGTGTTGGTCAACGCAGCCGGATTGAACGCCGTGGCCTTGGCGCAGCGCATGCAAGGGCTTCGCAAGGAGCTGTTGCCCTCGGCTTATTACGCCAAGGGCAATTACTTCACGCTGGCGGGCAAAGCGCCTTTTTCGCGGTTGATTTACCCCGTGCCTGAAGCCGCTGGATTGGGCGTGCACCTCACGCTCGATTTAGGCGGGCAGGCCAAGTTTGGCCCCGACGTTCAGTGGGTGAGTGACCCCCAAGACCTGCAAGTGGACCCAGAGCGCGGCGATGCTTTTTATGCACAGGTGCGGCGCTACTGGCCCGATTTGCAAGACGGGGCCTTGCAACCGGGTTATGCCGGCATGCGCCCCAAAATCAATGGGCCGCATGAGGCGGCAGCCGACTTCATGATTCAAGGCCCAGCGGATCATGGCGTACCGGGGTTGGTGAATTTGCTGGGCATCGAGTCGCCGGGCCTCACCAGTTCGCTCGCCATTGGCGAGTACGTGGCCCATTTGCTTGAGTAAGGCGCTCGCCGCACAAAAAAGCCATGCAGATACAAGGGTGAGCTTGCATCTGCATGGCCTTGGCGGGATCACGGTGCGTGACCCTACTTTTTGCAGCCGTTAACGCATCCTTGTGAGATGGTTCAAGCGGCTTTGGTTTCGCCGCCGATCTGGCGGTAAACCAGTGCACCCAAAACAGCACCGACGATAGGTGCTACCCAGAACAACCACAACTGGTTCACAGCCCAGTCACCCACATACAAAGCCACAGCCGTGCTGCGGGCAGGGTTCACCGAAGTGTTGGTCACTGGAATGCTGATCAAGTGGATCAAGGTCAAGCACAGGCCGATGGCGATGGGGGCAAATCCTTGCGGCGCGCGTTTGTCGGTTGCGCCCAAAATCACCAGCAAGAACATCATGGTCATCACCACTTCTGTCACCAGAGCCGAGACCATGTTGTAGCCGCCAGGGGAGTGTTCGCCGTAACCGTTAGAGGCAAAACCACCGGCCACATCAAAACCAACTTTGCCACTGGCAATGAGGTAAAGCACGCCACCGGCGGCAATGCCACCCAGCACTTGCGACACGATGTAGGGGGCCAATTCTTTGGCAGGAAAACGTCCGCCGGCCCACAAACCAATCGAGACAGCGGGGTTCAGGTGGCAGCCCGAAATATGGCCAATGGCAAAAGCCATGGTCAACACGGTCAAACCAAAGGCGAGCGAAACACCCGCAAAACCGATACCCAGTTGGGGGAATGCCGCTGCCAGCACTGCGCTGCCGCAGCCGCCCAACACCAACCAAAATGTGCCAAAAAATTCAGCGCCGTATTTTTTCATCATGGACTCCAAGAGAGTGAATAACCAACGGATGTTGGCCGCGTGAGTCTATCTTTTGTGAGTTAAAAATTGTTACAAAAAGATACTAAGTAACGCTATTTAATGGATTTTTTGGGTGTTGCCCTGTGTGTGACAAGCGGATCCCTGGCTCTGCGCCATGATGCGATTCATGCACCCACTTGACGAAGCCATTGACCTGCGCGCCTTTGCACAACCAAACGCGCCCCACGAATTCACCGGCAAAACCCACCCGGCCTACGCCAACATGGTCGGTCCATTTGGCGGCACCACCACCGCGCAGTTACTGCAAGCGGCCATGCTGCACCCCGAGCGCTTGGGCGATCCCGTGGCGCTGACGGTCAACTTTGCAGCGCCAGTGGCTGATGGGGAGATTCGATTTTTGGCAAGGCCCGCACGCACCAACCGTTCCACCCAGCACTGGATCATCGAAGCACACCAAGCCGAGGACGTGGTGGCCACTGCCACGGCTGTGTTCGCGGTTCGACGCGCCACGTGGTCAGACGTCGAAGCCAAGATGCCCTCTGCAGAGCCCGGCCCCGAGGCGTTGGCCCGCATGCCCGTCAAAGGCATGCCCGCTTGGCCACAGTGCTATGACATGCGCTTTATCGAGGGCGCTTTTCCGACCGCATTTGATGAGCAAGAGCAAAACCATTCACGATCGTGCTTGTGGGTGCGTGACGAGCCTGAACGGCCGATGGACTTTGCCTCACTGGCGGCCATGAGCGACAGTTTTTTTCCTCGCATTTACATTCGCCGTCGCCGTCGTGTCCCCATCGGCACGGTGACCTTGACCACCTATTTCCACGCAGACAGTGCTTTGTTGGCCCAAGTGGGCAAGCGCCATGTGCTGGGGGTGGCCAAGGCGCTGAATTACCGCAACGGTTACTTTGACCAGACCGGCGAACTCTGGAGTCCTGAGGGGCAGTTGCTCGCGAGCACGCACCAGTTGGTGTACTTCAAAGACTGAGCGCTCACAATTGAGGGGCGATTAACGCGCTGCTTGTGATGAAGCTTTGAGCGCAACACCCTTCAGCCCCTAAGTCATATTTTCTTTTTGTCCTGATCAATCAGATCAACGGGACGTCCGGTCCCGCGCACGACAAAAGAATTGCGAAGCAGGGCAAAGTCGTGAGCCTGACGGACTTCTTTCGGTCTGTGCGCCTTGTGCTTTTTCAGCGCTTCATCTGCTGCAGGGCGCTTGCCACTTCGGTTACCAGCGCAGGGCCTTTGTAGATGAGGCCGGTGTAAATCTGCACCACGTCGGCGCCGGCTTCGATTTTGGCGATGGCATCGTGACCGCTCAAAATACCGCCCACCCCGATGATGGGAAAGTCGCGGCCCAAAGCGTTGCGCAGCAAGCGGATGACGCGATTGCTGCTGTCCAGCACCGGCGCCCCCGACAAACCGCCCATTTCTTCGGCATGGGGCTGGCCGCTCACGGCATCACGCGCCAATGTGGTGTTGGTGGCAATGACGCCATCCATGCCGTGTTTTTGCAGGGTGGCGGCAATCACGCCCACTTGGGTTTCGTCCAAATCGGGGGCGATTTTCAAAAACATGGGCACGCGGCGGCCGTGTTCGGTGGCCAGTTCTTCGCGCCTGGCGACCAAGGCGCCCAACAGACCGTCCAGCGCTTCATCGCTTTGCAAGGCGCGCAAGTTCTTGGTGTTGGGGCTGGAGATGTTCACCGTCACATAGTCGGCATGCGGGTACACACCCGCCAGGGCGATCAGATAATCGTCGGTGGCGTTTTCGATGGGCGTTGCGGCATTTTTGCCAATGTTCAGGCCCAGCAACCGGCCCTGTTGACGAAACTTAGAGCGTTTGACGTTGGCAATGAAGGCGTCCAGCCCATCGTTGTTGAACCCCAAGCGGTTGATCAGCGCTTGGGCTTGAGGCAAACGAAACATGCGGGGTTTGGGGTTGCCCGGTTGGGCTTTGGGGGTGACCGTGCCCACTTCGACAAAACCAAAACCCATGGCGCCCAAGCCATCGATGCAACGGGCGTTTTTGTCGAGACCCGCCGCTAAACCCACCCGGTTTGGGAATTGCAAGCCGGCCAGCGTGACGGCTTGTTCGACAAATGGCTGTCGGTAAAACCGATCAAACGGGGTGTTTTGGGTCCGCGCTAGCCCCTCGATCGTCAAATCATGGGCCTCTTCGGGGTCCATTTTGAACAAAAAGGAGCGGGCGAGGGCGTAGGGGATCAGGGACATTGGATAATTCCGGGGCAATGAGCGTTGAGATTTCAACCGATTGTCTCAAACCCTGAACTCCTTTCTTTGAATGACCCGGATCTGACCCTATGACACAAGACGAACTCAAAGCCCTGGTGGGCCAAGCCGCCCTGAAATACGTCGTGCCCGGAGAAATTGTGGGCGTGGGCACCGGGTCGACGGTGAACCATTTCATTGATGCGTTGGCCAGCATGAAAGACCAGATCAAAGGCGCCGTTTCCAGCTCGGAAGCCTCTACCGTCCGGCTGAAGGCTTTGGGCATACCGGTATTTGACAGCAACGATGTGGAGCGTTTGTCGGTCTACATTGACGGGGCCGACGAAATTGACCAGCAAGGGCACATGGTCAAGGGTGGCGGCGCCGCGCTGACCCGCGAAAAAATTGTGGCCGCGCAAAGCCAGCAGTTCGTCTGCATTGCCGACGAGAGCAAGTTGGTGGCGGCGCTTGGGGCTTTTCCCTTGCCCGTTGAAGTCATTCCTATGGCCACGGCCCGCGTCATTCGGCAGTTTGCGGCCATGGGCGGCGTGGCATCTGTGCGCCTGAAAAACGGCCAACCCTTGGTGACCGACAACGGCCAACACATCGTCGATGTGAAGGGCTTGACCATCGCTGACCCGGTGGCATTTGAGACCCAAGTCAGCCAATGGCCAGGCGTGGTGACGGTGGGGGTGTTTGCGCTACAAAAAGCCCAAGTGTGTTTGCTCGGCACATCGCAGGGTGTGAAGACACTGAACTATTAAGGCTTGAACGGTCAGAGACTGACCCGCGATGGTCAGGCGCGGCGCAATATCAGCCGCAGATCGGGCCCAATGCGGTCCACCGAATGAAAGGCGAGCTTCACCGCATCACTCAGTGAGGTGAGGCTTGGCAAATTCGCCATGCTTTGGCCGGGCCCCAACAGTTGCGGGGCCAAGTACAACACCACCTCGTCCACCAGCCCTGCTCGGATGAAGGAGCCGTTCAGCTTGTGGCCGGCCTCAATGTGCAGTTCGTTGATTTCGCGTCGGGCCAGATCGCGCAACATGGCGGCCAAATCGACTTTGCCTCCGGGGCCGGGCATGTTGATCACCGTCACGCCCATGGCCTGCAGAGCCGCCCGTTTTTCGGCTTGGGTGTCAGTCGCGGTGTAAACCCAGATCTGACGCGCTTGCTCGCCTTCGCCCAGTGTTTTGAGCAAGCGGGCGTTGAGGGGCATGTCCAGCCGGCTGTCCACCACCACCAAATGCGGTTGACGTGGCACATCGAAGCCCCGCACATTGAGTTGCGGGTCGTCTTCCAGCACGGTGCCGATGCCGGTCAAGATGGCGCATGCACGGGCACGCCAAACATGGCCATCGGTTCGCGCCTCAGGCGACGTGATCCATTGACTTTGGCCATTTTCAAGGGCGCTTTGCCCGTCTAGGGAAGTCGCCACTTTCATCCGGGTCCAAGGGCAGCCACGCTCCATGCGGCTCATAAATCCGATGTTCAATTCGCGCGCCTGAATGGCGCTGGGGTGACCGGGATCGAGGGTTTCAGTCTGCACACCTGCCGCGGCCAAACGCTGCAAGCCTTGTCCTGCGACTTGCGGATTGGGGTCGGTCATGGCCGTAACCACACGGGCGATGCCTGCCGCGGCCAGCGCGTCGCAACAAGGCCCGGTGCGGCCTTGGTGGGCGCAGGGCTCAAGGGTCACCCAGGCGGTCGCGCCCTGCACGCTGTGACCGCGTTGCGCTGCATCGCGCAAAGCCATGATTTCGGCATGAGGCCCACCCGCCCGTTGGGTGTGTCCTTCGCCCAAGAGCGTGCCATCTGGCTGGGTAATGACGCAGCCCACGCGCGGGTTGGGCGAGGTCAGCCACAGCGCTTGGTGCGCAAGTTGCAGTGCGCGTTGCAGGGGGTCTGGGTGAGCAGGAGAAGCCATCTCGAGGGTCATGAAGTCAGTTGAATGCGACGGCCTAAGACTGGCGGCGCTTTATAAAAAACCATTATGGCGTGGATACGCCAACCCAATCGGGCAATGCTGAAGCGCGGCTGTGCCATTCAATTTGCTGGGGTGGGGGTGTGGCGGAGTTGCTGGGGTTGGGGGTTTTGCCTGGTTTGGCGTTTTCCTCTGCCCAGCTGACGCGCACCCGTAAATCTCGGCTCCATCCATCGCCCTGAAAAGTGCTCTGCGACTGACGGTTAAACAGCACGCCTTGGCTGCTGATGACCTCTTCACTGGGGCAAACCGCTTGAGAGCGGCGAAGGCAGTCCATGGCCTCTTGTGCGAGGTGTTGGGCTTCGGTGTGTTGGCGGTTTTCACGGGCCAAGTGCAGCGACCTGAGCGTCAACTGCGTGGCCCCCAGCAAGCCAATGCCCAAGATGGCCGAGGCGATCAAGGCCTCGATCAAGGCCATGCCGCTTTGTTTGTTGTTCATGGTGCCCCCTCGGACCAGCTGCCATTCACGCGCTGAGGGGCAGTTGCGTCCATGCCCTGCGGCCAGTGGTGGTTAAAGGCGTTGTGGGCTTTGGGGCTGGCCAACACAGTGCCCGCTGTCCAATCGGGCAAGCCTGACTCGACAACCAATTGGCCCTCAACCGTGCCGCCTTGCCAGCCGCGCATCTTTTCGTCGTTACAACCCGAGTCAAACACCACGCTGCCCACAATGCGCGCCTGCGCATCAATGTGGGGACATCGCACGGCACAAGCAGCGGCAGAAAACACCAACAAAACGGGGTGACTGGCGCTGCCCACGCTGGCTTGCCATGGCGCGGGGCTGTCGACCCAATAGACCGACCGAGGCGGGGTGGTGTGTGCTGTCAAACCATTGCGCTCTTGTGCGTCTGACCACGCTTGCAGTTGGGCATCGCTCACCGAGCCCAAAACGTGCTGCCAGGATGACCGCGTGCAGGGGCTTCGGGGCAGGGCATGGCTGGGACCCGATAGACCTGCGCCTTTGAGGGTGGCCGGGCTGAGCGCCAGGCAAGCACGAGTTTCCTCGCCAGAAATCAAACCATCGTTGGTGCTGTCTGGCACAAAAAAACTGAGCACCGATGGTGACAACGCGCTGCCCGTGCATGCAGACGCAGAACTCGACAGCGCACACACCTGCAGCCGCGCCCCGGGGGCTTCGTTGACACAGCCATTCAGCACCAGTGCGGTCCATGTCGCATTGGCGGGAGCCGGAGACAGTGCCGGAACCCAGACACTTTCGCGAACCTGCGCGTGGCTGTTTTGCCCCGTGAGGCGAGCGCTGGCCAGCAGGGTCACCACGTGGGGCGATAGCACCAAATTGCGCACGGCCACCACGCTGAATGTGGTTTCTGACAAGTCAGGCAGCGGCGCAGCAGCGATGTCACTGCACTGCCATTCGGGGCCACTCACTTTGGCGGGGCAGGGGGTTCGCTTGCGCATGAAGTCGCCCACATTGGGGCTTTGCATCAGAGTACTTTGCGCGCTGGCCAGAGCCGCCTCTGCCGCCAAGCGGGCTTGGCTGCTGCGGGCATGGTTGTGACTGGCCCATTGGTCAATCAGCACGCTGCGGGCGCTGAAAAATGCGGTGATGCTGGCCAGAACGACCAAGCCAATCGCGACCAACAAGGTGATTGCGCCATCTTGACCACTGTGGCTTGCTGAGGTCATGGGCAATTCAGCGTTATTTGACTGCCTGACTGGAGGCCGGTCTGGAGGCCGGACTGGAGACCGGAGTGGAGACCGGAGTGGAGACCGGAGTGGAGACTTTGGGTCATGTCTGGCAACAGATTGCGCAACTCAATGGTTTGCGTCAGCTTGATGCTGCGGGAGGGCTCGCTGGGCCAAGACGCCGTCAAGGACATCTGCACAGAGCGTTGCCACCAACCGTCGCGCCGCTCACAGCGCAGCACCCATTTCAAATCGCTGATATGCACTTGGGCGCGGTCTGTCACGGCTTGCCAGCTGCCATCGCCGCTGCACGCCCTGCGCGCATGCAACGATTGCTGGGTCAGTCGAAAGCCCATGCAGTCGTCATCATCTTTGATGCCGTTGTGGTTGCGGTCGTGGCTGAAGTCGATCTGGTGACCCATGATGCTGAAGTTGTCGGGGATTTTGCAAAACGGATCGGTGCACATAGTCGGCGAACGGGATTGCCAAGCATAGGCGGTGTATTGGGCTTTGCGCAACTCGCGAGCCACCAAGTCCATGGCTGAGCGCACATCGGTGTGCAACTGGCGGTCTTGCAGTGCCGCGCGGTGGGCTCGCAATTGGCTGGCTAACAGGGCGCTGCCCGCGGCCAAAACCACCAAGCCCACCGCGAGTCCCACCAAGAGACCGGTCAGGGTTTCACCACTTTCTGAGGGGCGTGTGGGAGAAGGGCGAACCCGAAGGGGAGGCAGTCGCTTGTGCAAGTGGTCATGAAGTAGGCCATGCGGGGAGCCATGCGGGGAGCCATGCGGTGGGCCTTGCAGCTGATCAGAAAATTGGCGATGAAGTTGGGAATGAAATTGGGAATGCCACTTGCAATACCACTTGCAATACCGTTGGTCATGCATTGGCGACCACATTGGGAAGAACATCAAGGGAACCCAGTCAGAGGGGCTCATCGCCGCCAGCAGCGGTGGGGGTCGCTGTCCAAATGCTCGCCCGCACTGAACACCACGTCGGCACTGCCGCTCCAAGACAAGCGCAGGGGCGTGCAGTTGTGGTCTTGCGCTTGTCCCCCCGTGGCGGTAGCCAAGGCGGTGTAGCCGGCCGCGTCCACCTCGATCAAGGTGATTTGGTAGTGGCCTTGGCCCGAGCGGTCAGTGGGCCAGCCGAGAGTCAACAGGGTGTCGGCATGGCGGTCATGGCTGCTGCGCCAACGGGCTTGGTCAACTTGCACTTGCACCAAGGCCGCTTGCCCATCGCTGCGGCGTGCCGTGCGTTGCTGTTCGAGGTAGCTCGGCATGGCCAGTGTGGCCAGCAGGCTCATCAATGCCAGGGCCATCATCAACTCGGCCAACGTCCAACCGCGTAGCCGAATGGCCCTGTTGCTCGCCAAAGAGCTGAACAGACGGTTGTGTGAATGAGGCATGCCGTGATCTGTGAAGTGGTTGACGATTGTGGCCTTCTGTATTCAACTTGTACAGACCGGTCATTCCCCAAGCTAACCATCTCCCCATTCCTATCCCCACCACCATCCTCCTCCGCAGACCCGCCATGCCTGCGTGTTTTTCATCTTTTTCAGGTGCCCCATGTCGCTGATTCATCCGATTCGTCAGAGTTGCCTGCCCCGTTTTTGCCCAAAGGGCTTCACGCTGCTTGAGGCCTTGGTGGTGTTGCTGTTGCTGGGCATATTGGTGGCCTTGGCAGCGCCTGCCATGAGCGATTTGCAGGCGCGTCATCGCTTGCATGCGCAAGCCGGCGCGTGGCTGGACAGTCTGGTGCTCGCGCGCACGGAGGCTTTGCGTCGGCAGCAGCGCGTCACGCTCTGCAGTCGAGGGGCCGACACCTCAACCTGCGACAGGGCGAGCGAATGGCAAAACGGTTGGTTGGTGTTTGCCGATGACAACGGCAATGCTGCTTTTGATCTCGGCGAAGCGCTGATCGAAAGCCACGCCCCTTTGCCCAGCGGGGTGTGGGTGGACGTGTCGTCAACGGTCAAAGGCTATTTTTCTTATAACGCTGAGGGGCGCAGCCAGACGAACACGGGCGCCTTCATGGCCGGCACGTGGCGCTTTTGTCGGGGCGCATCCAGCGCAGGCTGGCAGGTGGTGGTCAACGCGCTGGGCAAACCGCGCATGGAACCCTATGAGGCGGTGACATGTCCTTAGTCCAAGGTTGCAGCCAAGGAGAATCGAGGCAAAGCCGAATAAGGGGAATGAGAGCCCCAACAGAGTGAATTAACTCTGAACTTCGTCCACCAGCGTTTTGAAGTCGTCGATGTCTTCAAAATTGCGGTACACACTGGCAAAGCGCACATAGGCCACTTTGTCGAGTTTTTTCAACTCGCGCATGACCAATTCGCCAATGCGGTGCGAGGCCACTTCTCGGATGGCCAGATTGAGCAGCTTTTCTTCTATGCGCTCAATAGCGCCGTCGACCTGTTCGGTGCTGACAGGGCGTTTGCGCAAGGCCAGGTTGAGACTGGCGCGCAGTTTGTCGCGCTGAAATTCAATGCGCCGGCCGTCTTTTTTGACGATGGCCGGAAAATTGACTTCCGGTTTTTCGTAGGTGGTGAAGCGTTTATCGCAAGCGCCGCACTGACGGCGCCGGCGAATGAAGCCCCCATCTTCGGCCAGCCGAGTCTCGACCACTTGGGTTTCGAGGTGACCGCAGAAGGGGCATTTCATGGCGCAGTCCGATCAGCCGTAAACCGGGAAACGGCTGGTCAGCGCATGCACCTTGGCGCGCACGGCGGCCAAATTGGCTTCGTCCAAGGGGTTGTCCAGCACATCGGCAATCAGGTGGGCCGTGGCGCGGGCTTCTTCGTCCTTGAAGCCACGGGTCGTCATGGCGGGAGTGCCAATGCGCACGCCGCTGGTGACAAACGGCTTTTCAGGGTCGTTCGGGATGGCGTTTTTGTTGATGGTCATGTGGGCGCTGCCCAAGGCGGCTTCGGCCACTTTGCCGGTGATGCCCTTGGCGCGCAAATCGACCAACATGACGTGGCTTTGGGTGCCTCCGCTCACAATGCGCAGACCGCGCTGGGTCAGCACTTCGGCCACGATTTGGGCGTTTTTCACAACTTGTGCTTGGTAGGCTTTGAACTCAGGTGACAGGGCTTCTTTAAATGCCACAGCTTTAGCCGCAATCACGTGCATCAAGGGGCCGCCTTGCAGGCCGGGGAAGATGGCGCTGTTGATGGCTTTTTCGTGCTCGGCCTTCATCAAGATGATGCCGCCACGGGGGCCGCGCAAACTCTTGTGGGTGGTGGAAGTGACCACGTCCGCATGGGGCACGGGGTTGGGGTATTGGCCAGCCGCGATCAAGCCGGCGTAGTGGGCCATATCGACCAAGAAGATGGCGCCGACTTCTTTGGCCACTTTGGCAAAGCGTGCCCAGTCGATGTGCAGACTGTAAGCAGACGCACCCGCAATGATCAGTTTGGGCTTGGTCTCACGGGCTTTGGCTTCCATCGCCTCGTAGTCGATGGCTTCTTTGGCATCGAGGCCATACGAAACCACGTTGAACCATTTGCCTGACATGTTCAAGGGCATGCCGTGGGTCAGGTGTCCGCCTTCAGCCAAGCTCATGCCCATGATGGTGTCGCCAGGTTTCAAGAAGGCCAAAAAGACCGCCTCGTTGGCGGATGCGCCGCAATGGGGTTGGACGTTGGCGGCTTCTGCACCAAAAATTTGTTTGATGCGGTCAATCGCCAATTGCTCGGCCACGTCGACGTGCTCACAACCCCCGTAATAACGCTTGCCTGGGTAACCCTCGGCGTATTTGTTGGTGAGTTGGCTGCCTTGTGCGGCCATGACAGCGGGAGAGGCGTAGTTTTCGCTGGCGATCAGCTCAATGTGGTGCTCTTGACGCGCGTTCTCGGCTTGGATCGCGGCAAAGATCTCGGGATCGGTTTGTTCAATCAGAATATTGCGGTGGTACATGG
>JACCDN010658931.1_pt1 | contig 12131 bp, 8 predicted proteins | sample 7441691 | NCBI WGS metagenome assembly JACCDN01 (sample SAMN15323439, study PRJNA562643) | freshwater metagenome | isolation source: river surface water | place: USA:Blue River Watershed | collected 2017-08-16 | reverse complement strand
GAGCAAGCTTATGGTCGTGAATACGATTTAGATATTTATATGATAGTCGCAGTAAATGATTTTAATATGGGAGCAATGGAGAACAAGGGCTTAAACATATTTAATGCCAAATATGTTTTAGCTAGCTCTGCTACTGCCACAGATTTTGATTTTCAAAACATAGACTCAGTAATTGGGCATGAGTACTTCCATAACTGGTCTGGCAATCGGGTAACTTGCAGAGACTGGTTTCAATTAAGTCTGAAAGAAGGTTTTACTGTATTTCGAGAACAGCAATTTACGCAATATATTACTCAATCACCAGTTTGCCGCATAGAAGACGTAAAATTATTGATGTCTCGCCAGTTTGCCGAGGACTCAGGACCATTAGCACACCCAGTACGGCCTGATTCTTATATGGAAATAAATAATTTTTATACTATGACCGTATATGAAAAAGGCGCGGAAGTAATTCGTATGTTGCATACGATTTTAGGTGCTGAAAAGTTTAGACAAGCGACAGATTTGTATTTTTCGCGACATGATGGGCAGGCGGTGACCACCGATGACTTTGCTGCAGCTATGCAGGAAATATCAGGTATAGATTTAACCCAGTTTAAATTATGGTATTCACAAGCTGGTACGCCAGAAATTTCAGTATACGAGTCTTTCTCTAGTGAACAACAGACTTATACTTTAAAATTAGTGCAATCAACGCCGGCGACCCCAGGCCAAAGCGAAAAACAGCCATTTTATATACCGATTGTAATTGGCTTATTAGATGCTGGGGGTAAAGATTTGCCGTTGGCTAATAATATGCTAATACTTAACCAAACTGAACAAACGTTTGTGTTTGAAAATATTCCGGTGCCGCCAAAATTGTCTATATTGCGCGATTTTTCTGCGCCGGTGAAAATTAAACATGCGGTTACACAAGAGCAGTTAGCATTTATGTTAGCCAATGATAGCGATGCTTTTAATCGCTGGCACGCTGGGCAGCAGTTATATTTACAGGTTATCTTAGGGCTAATGCAAGATTTGCAACAAGGCAAACCTTTGCAGCTATCGACTCTATTATTAGACAGCTTTAAAAGCGTATTAATTAATCGCGACATAAACGCTTTATTTAAAACAGAATTGTTAACGTTGCCTTCGACTATGCAGATAATTGATACGGTGGCTTTGGCTGATCCTGACCTGATCTATGCAGTAAAAAAATTTATTGTTACAAGTTTAAGCAAACAGTTGCACGGAGAACTGTTAAAATTATATGCTGAACATGCTAGTTCTGGAGTTTACAGTTATAACGCAACTGATGTAGCTAAGCGAGCCTTTAAAAATTTAATTCTAGCATATTTAACTGTGGATAAATCAGCGCAAAGTATTGCTTTAGCAGTTGAACAGTACCATAAAGCTAATAATATGACGGATACTATGGCGGCGTTGTCTTGTATAAGTAATATTGATTGTACTGAGCGCGAGATAGTATTAGATGATTTCTATTCTAAATGGTCAAATAATCCTTTGGTAATCAATAAATGGTTGACAGTACAGGCGCAAGCAGATTTACCTAATACTTTGGATAGAGTTAAAGATTTAATGCAGCACCCAGCGTTTACGCTTAAAAACCCCAACAAAGTTCAGGCGTTAATTGGTGGTTTTTGTATTGGCAATCCAGTAGCTTTTCATGCTGCAACTGGTGCTGGTTATAAATTTTTAGCAGACATTGTGTTGCAATTAAATACGCTAAATCCACAAGTTGCAGCGCGTATGCTTAGTGCTTTGACGCAATGGCAAAAATTTACCCTAGAACGACAAAAATTAATGTGTGCACAGTTGCAGGTTATTAAACAAGCAGCAGGTTTGTCACCAGATGTACTAGAGATAATCACTAAGACTCTGCAAAGCAATGTTTGAAAATAGGTCTTGGTGGTGAATTAACTCTTCTACCTAACAATTAGTCGTGTTATTATTCTCAATCCGAGTTGTTAGGTAGTTATATTTTAACAGGAGTAAAGCTTATGTCGAATTATTCGACTTATGCGCGTAAGGGACTCAAAGCGGTATTGGCAGTTATTGGTTTTGGGGTTGTTAGTCAACAAGCAACAGCGGCCTCGTTTGCCGTTAAAGAACAAAGCGTAACGTATCTTGGTAATGCATTTGCGGGCACGTCTTCAGCGGCACTAGATGCAAGTACCGGTTTCTATAATCCAGCTGGTTTAAGTGAATTGAAGCACGATCAGTTAATAGTCGCAGCTACTTACTTAAAAGCCAGAGTTAAATTATATAATGCCACAACCAAAGATACCGCAGGTACCACACGCACTGGCAATCTTCCAACTAGGCCGAAAAGCAGCGCACTCATTCCTGGAGTACATCTTTCACATAAAGTAAATAACAAATATAGCTTAGGCTTGAGCGTAGTAGCCCCGTTTGGTTTAAGCACTAAATACACAGCTGGCGATATTGCTCGATATATGGCTACTGAATCTAAACTTTCTAGTGTCGATGTTAGTCCCTCTGTCTCTTATAAAGTTAATAACAGATTTTCTATCGGGGCAGCTTTGGATTTCATACGTGTTAAGGCTACTCTAGCTGCCAACACACGTGTTGCTAGTGAAGGGCGGGTGATAAACAAGGCCAGCGGTTGGACTTATGGTTATCATTTTGGTTTACTATACAAGCCATCTGCGGTAACCAAAATGGGCTTAGCATATTTTTCGGGGTTCACGCCGCGAGTTAAGGGTTCAGAGTTAATAGTAAATGTCCCTGGTAGAAGTTCGGCTACTTTGACGGCCAATATGAAGTTACCTGATCGTATAAATTATAGTGTTACCCATAAATATACAGATGAGTGGACAACGATGGGGGAATTAGAGTGGACGCATTGGAGTCGACTCAAGTTTTTACGTTTAAATTTTAGTGATGGCAATAGTAGTACCGAGTATTTCTTCTATAAGAACGCGTTCAGATTATCACTGGGAGCGGATTACAAGTACTCAGGCCGTATAACGCTTAAGAGCGGGATATCTTTCGAGCAAACTCCAGTACAAGATAATTACCGTTCTGCTAGGGTGCCAGATTCTGATAGACTTTGGTTAGCCTTGGGTGTGAAGTATAAGTATAATAAGCATGTGTCGATTGATGCTGGTTACGCGCATGTGTTCTTCAGGAATGCAACAATTGCGCAAAAAGGGGTCGGTAACTCATCGGCTCTGTATGGGAATTATAAAAGTTCTGCGGACATAGTTGGTCTACAACTAACGTGGAATTTTGTATAATGCTAGTGACTTACTAGTGGGGATTATGGCATTAAAGCTGTAATTGGTGATCAGGGTTTAATCCCTCTAATTTGACAAAAGGAATAATGAAGCTATGCCACGGAAAACTGATAAACGTAAACGCTTAATAGAAGCCGCTAAAGTATTGATTCATCAGCAAGGATTTAACTTGACAACTTTAGCTGACATTGCTCAAGAAGCGGATGTTCCATTAGGGAATGTGTATTACTACTTCAAGACTAAAGAAGCAATTGGTGAAGCTGTTATCGAAAAACGTGCTGCTGAATATGCAGAAATGTTAGCTAGACTCGATGAGATAGCGGAGCCTAGTTCACGTCTACGTGCCTTTGTGGATACAAACGTAGAAGAGCTAGAGTTAATTGCGCGTTATGGATGTCCGATTGGTGGTTTATGTCAGGAGTTAGGTAAGCAAGGAGGCTCTTTAGCTGATCAAGCTGCAAAGTTACTGCATGATATTTTGCAATGGTCTGAAACTCAATTTAGGAGCTTAGGATTTGCTGAACGCGCTGAAGAGTACGCATTGAACCTAGTTTCCAGCATCCAAGGTATGCATTTGCTAACGCATACATTCAAAGATCCGAAACTTGCAAAACGACAAACTGACACTTTATTGACCTGGTTAGAACAAACTATCGGTATGAAGTTAGAGCCAGTTGCTATAAGACGACGTGAAGTTGAAACAGAAGCTGCCTATTAATAGTTCTGTAAACTCGCAAAAAGTCCTGAGAGAAACCGATGGTTTCTCTCAGGAGCTTGTGTCTTTGATAATCTCTCCTAATAGCCAAAAAATGTCAGTTTTACGCAATAATCAGTTGCTGGTCGAATATACAATTTCTACTGCAGCTAATGGTTTGGGTGAACAAAAAAATAGCTTCAAAACTCCGCGCGGTTGGCATATGGTTAGAGCCAAAGTAGGCGCTGAGCATCCGATTAATGCGGTATTTGTGGAGCGTAGATTTACCGGTGAGATTTATAGCCCAGAATTAAATAGTAAATTTCCGGATAGAGATTGGATTTTAACGCGCATATTATGGTTAAGTGGCCTAGAGCTGGGGTTTAATCGTTTAGGTGCGGTTGACACTATGCAGCGATTTATATATATACATGGTAGCCCGGATGAAAGACCTGTTGGTCAGCCAACTTCTCGGGGTTGTGTTAGAATGCGCAATAAAGATATAATAGAGCTGTTCGATTTGGTGCCATATGGTACTAAAGTTTTAATTGAAGATATGTAACGTAGGGGCCGGCCTCCGTGCCGGCCCTTTTAGAGAGTTGATGTTTATGGCCACCAATATCGTTTATAAAATAATTTTTTTAAATCAGAATAAAGTCTATGAGATCTATGCTAAACATGTTGCTAGTGATCTAGAAATGTACGGTTTTATTGAAGTAGGGGATATCATTTTTAATAGCCATTCAGGAATTTTGGTTGATCCTGCAGAAGAAAAATTAAAGACTGAATTTGCGGGGGTGAAGAAGACTTTTATTCCCATGCATGCCATTTATCGGATCGACGAAGTAGATCAAGAAGGCGTAGCTAAGATTAGTGACGCAACTGCAGTGCCAGGTAGCAACGTGCATCAGTTTCCAGCCCCGACTATTTCTCCACATACAGTACGTTGATATTATGTAGCGGTACGTAATTATCTGCTTCAAACAGCAACGTGTTTTTACCTTGCAGTTTAAAATCACCGTTCCAACATAACATCGAGTGCATATTTTCTGGGCTGATGATTTTTAAGCTAAAATGTTCAATTGGCGCTGACCATATAGATTCTTGTGAACAATCATAATTTAACTCGTTGAATTGTAAAACGTCTTTTTTTACAGTAATTTTATCTTGCGCGCCGATAGTTGTATGGAATTGTTTAATATTAGAACACCGTAATTTGGCTTGTAAATTATCACTTGTCATTTGCTCGTCTAAGCTCCAGTTAATCGCAACATTTACCAATTTCTTAACCAGGTTGTATGGCATGTAAATCAAGTTAGAATTTACTTTAGCCGCTTTTTGGGTAATTATTGGTTTATAATTTTGCTTGATAGTTACATAGGCATTTGCCGGAAATGATTGTTGCCAATAATAATAGCTTTTACTAATCCATTCTGGAGTTTCATCTTTAGGATCTAGCAATTTAAAACTAATTAATTTTTGTAGAATGCTGTCGCGGTTAGCGGAATTGTCGATACTGTGCATTGCTGTTATCGGATCCAACGGTACACCTAGATTTTTTAGCAAGTTAGAAATATCTTGGCCGTTATTACTAATGGCGCGTTGTGAAATTTTGTAGACTACAGCTTGATCATTGATCGTGATATTAGCTGGAATGGGTAAGACTAGAGTTTCAGTAATTTCATGCTTGGAAGTATTGTGTAGCACGTATGCAACATTTACTTGATGGGGGGCGAGGGTCACATCTTGGCGCTCGATTATTAATTCTGGTGCGCGCATAAAGTGTAAGCTGCCTGTATAAAATTGTGCTGATGCATTGCTTGCTGTCAAGCTTAATCCTAAAGCCAGTAGTATCCGTAGATCCATTCTAAGTTCCATAGCGTCAAGTCCTACCAAAAGTGTACAACAAAAGGTATGATGAAGCATTTTTTAATTCGAGTTAAGCATGTCTGTTCTTACAACTATTAACTTTCAGCTACCAAACGGTCCCAACGACATCAAACAACTAGGCAACCTGCAAGGCGCTAGTTTAAGCATAGCTATTGCTGAAATTGCGCAGCAATTTGCTGGCTTAGCGATAGTGATAGTACCAGATTTTGTAACCGCATTTAAGTTAGAAAGAGAGCTGTCTTTTTTCCAAGTGCCAATTGTGCATTTTCCAGATTGGGAAACTTTGCCATACGATAATTTTTCTCCGCACCAAGATATAATCTCACAACGCTTAGCAGCGTTATATAATTTGCCTAATTTTACACGTGGCGTATTAATTATTCCCATCTCTACATTAATGCATAGAATCTGTCCGCAGGCTTATATAGATCAGTCTACGTTTATACTAGCCACTGGCGATAAGCTTGATTTAATTGAAATGCGCAGAAAACTTGAGCGTTGTGGTTACCAGAACAACAGCCAAGTCATGGAGCATGGTGAGTTTACGGTGCGCGGTTCAATTTTAGATATATTCCCGATGGGCTCAGAATACCCATATCGAATAGATTTATTTACCGATGAAGTTGAAACTATTCGCCAATTTGATCCAGAAAGTCAGCGCTCACTAAACCAAGTAAAAGATATACGTTTGTTACCAGCGCGTGAGTATCCATTTACCGAAGAAGCCATCGCACAATTTAGAACCAACTGGCGTGATCGTTTTACTGGTGATCCACGAACCTGTCCAATGTATCAAGATGTAAGTCAAGGCATTAAAGCCGCTGGGCTTGAATATTATTTGCCGCTGTTTTTTCCACAGACAGCTACCTTGTTTGATTATTTGCCAAGTAATAAATTAATAATACGCGTTGGTAACATTCATGAGGCTGCACAAGAATTTTGGCAAAATGTTAATAATCGTTTCGAGCAATATAGCCACGATATAACACGGCCATTATTAGATGTTAATGAAATATTTATTACGCCGGAAGAAATATTTAGCTTAACTAAGCAGGCGCCACAAATTAAGTGCGAATTACAACAGATTACTCTAGGCGCTGGGCAATATAATTTAGCTACACAGTTATTGCCTGAGATTAGCGCGCAGGCTAAAATGCAAGATCTATTTCTTAACCTAAAAGAATTTATACGCACTACTAGCGCGCGAATTTTGTTTTGCGCTGAATCAAGTGGTAGAAAACTAGTATTAGAAGAATTATTAAATAAACAAAATATACATCCAGAGAATATTGCGTCATGGGCAGAGTTTTTAACTGCAGATTGTAAGTTAGGTTTAGCCATAGCACCATTAGAAACCGGCATAATATTAACTGCCGCCAACATTGCTATAGTTACTGAAAGCGAATTGTTGGGTCGGCGCGTAATGCAACGTCGCCGGCGTAAAAGTAAGGCTATAGATCCAACTGCAGCAATTAGTAATCTCGCAGAATTAACTATTGGTGCGCCAGTAGTGCACATCGAACATGGTGTGGGTAGGTATTTGGGTTTGACGACATTAAATATTGGCGAGCAAAATGGTGAATTTGTAACTTTAGAATATGCCAATAACGATAAATTATATGTGCCAGTAGCTAATTTGCATTTGATCAGTCGCTATAGTGGCGCAGAGTTAGAACATGCGCCGTTGCATTATTTAGGCAGTGATAAATGGCAGCGCGAAAAGCGTAAAGCAGCAGAACAAATCCGTGATGTTGCTGCGGAATTATTAGCTATTTATGCACATCGTGAAGCGCAACAGGGTTATGCTTGTCCTCCACCTGATCAGTCGTATGATGCTTTTGCTAATGCCTTTCAATTTGAAGAAACTATAGATCAGCAACAAGCAATTGAACAAGTGATCGCTGACTTGACTTCAACCAAACCCATGGATCGGGTAATTTGCGGCGATGTAGGTTTTGGTAAAACTGAAGTTGCAATGCGTGCGGCGTTTTTAACCGTGCAAGCTGGTAAGCAGGTTGCGGTGCTAGTGCCGACTACTTTATTAGCCCAACAGCATTACCAGACGTTTGTTGACAGGTTTGCTGAATTCCCATTTGTGGTGGAGGTAACGTCGCGCTTTAGAACTAAAAAAGAACAAGCAGCAGTAGAAGAAAAACTAGAATCAGGCGCATGTGACATTGTTATTGGCACGCATAAATTATTACAAAAAGATGTAAAATTCAAAAATTTAGGTTTGCTAATAATTGATGAAGAACATAGATTCGGTGTTAGACAAAAAGAGCGCTTTAAAGAATTACGTGCCCAAGTAGATATTTTGACGTTAACTGCCACACCTATTCCTAGAACTCTAAATATGTCGATGACTGGGATTCGCGATTTATCAATTATTAGTACTCCTCCAGCCAAACGTTTAGCCGTAAAAACTTTTGTGCGTGAACGTAGTAAGGCACTAATTCAAGAAGCAGTAAATCGCGAATTAAGTCGTGGTGGCCAAGTTTATTTTTTGCATAACGATATTCAGACGATTGAAACTACCGCGGCTGAATTAGCTGAATGGATCCCAAGCGCTAGAATAGTAGTAGCACATGGGCAAATGGCCGAGCGTGAACTAGAACAAGTAATGGCAGATTTTTATCACCGGCGATTTAATGTGCTAGTTTGTACGACTATTATTGAAACAGGTATTGATATTCCTACGGCCAATACCATTATCATGGACCGTGCAGACAAACTAGGGCTAGCACAATTACACCAGTTGCGTGGCCGAGTAGGGCGCTCGCATCATCAAGCGTATGCGTTTTGTTTAACTCCAGCTGAAGCTGTTATTACTAAAGACGCGTTGAAGCGCTTAGAAGCTATAGAGTCGTTGGATACTTTGGGCGCTGGTTTTATGCTCGCCACACATGATTTAGAAATTCGTGGTGCCGGTGAGTTACTGGGTGAAGATCAAAGCGGTAATCTGCAAACTATCGGTTTTAGCTTGTTTATGGAATTGTTAGATCATACCGTTAAAATGCTGCAAGCTGGTAAAAAGCCAGGCTTAGAGTTACCAATTATTAATAATACTGAGATAGATTTGCAGATCCCGGCGTTTATACCGGATAAGTATTTAGGTGATGTGCATAGTAGGTTAGTATTATACAAACGAATCTCGAGCGCCAAAAGTCTTGAAGAGCTAGATGATTTGCGGGCCGAAATGGTCGATCGCTTTGGCGACATGCCATTGCAAGTGAAAAATTTGTTCGCTATAACTGAGCTAAAATTGCAAGGTGATCAGTTAGGAGTTAAATCGATTAAAGCTGGGCCTAAGGGGGGCAAGCTGGAGTTTTTGGCTCAACCAAATATTGATCCAGAAAAGATTATTAGTTTAATTAAAGCTAACCCGCGCTGCTACAGTTTTGCTGGTTCAAATAGCATTACGTTTAGAACCGACTTAGCCGAAAGTGAGCTACGGGTTAAGTTTGTTAGTGATTTGTTGCACGGGTTGGGCTGATAAATATTCATCCTTTTGTTTTTTATGCGCAGCACGCAAATCTGCAAATCCAGGGGGGGTTAAACTAGAATATTTTTGATCAATCTCACTTTCTGTGGCAACCGCATTAAGAGCTAATCTAGTCTTGTCTAGCTCGGCGCTTGAAGCGATTAATTTTTTTTGTAACTCCGTGAGGTTATGCAAAATATCGAGCTCACATGTTAATGCATTAACATAGTCGGTAATCTTATTTTGTACCTGTTTAAGATTTTGTGCACGCAGTGCTTGTTTTTCCGCTAACAGCTGTTTTTGTTGTTGTACCACTTGCTCAAGTGTTGCGATTTCATCATCAATATCGACAATAACCGTTGTCTTCGGTTTTTCAACATGTTGAATAGCTTCTAATAGCCCCTCAAACGCAGGTGTAATAACTTTAGGACTGTCTTCTATAGAAGGTTTAAGTTTTTTGGTGCTTGTAGACTCTTCTGTTGCTACGATGGGTATTTTTTTACTATCGATGCGCTTTACTAGGGCGCTGGTAGTGGTTGATGTAGTGCCGTATGTTTGCGCTCCATTCATCGCCGGCACCAAACGCACCGTTGGGATTGAAAATCTACCAGAACTAGTTGGTAATAACTCCTTGTCTGCATCGTTACCATCTTGTCTTTGTGGGCCAATGTTGTTTTTATGCATGTTAGCACCAGTTAGTTTAATTGCTCTTAGGGCGCATTGTGTTGTTGTTGCTACTGCTACTTGTTTCAACTTTATTTAACTTTGCAAATTCCTGTTTAGTTTTATAATATAAAGTTAAAATTTGATTGTGATTTTTATCGTGCATATTCGGATATTTTTTGGCATGTTCTTCAAATTTTATGCCGACAATACTCTTTAATTCATCTGCTTGAGATGTGCCTTTTGCATGAACTATTTTTAACTGCTTATTTTGGTTGATAATACTTTGCATTATTTCAATTTCTTGGTTAATGCAAGAATAAGTGCTAGTTATTATAGCTTGAATTTTCTGCAACCTTTCTGCACGAAGAGCTTTTTTAGCTTCAAGTTCTGCTTGTTGTCGTTGCAGATTTTGTTCTATTTGAGCAATCTCAGCATCAAGATCTATCACTTCAACTTGTTTGGTTACCGTTGGTTTGCTGGAGCTGCTAGAAGAGCTAGGTGCTGGTTGTGAAAACATTAATGGTTTAGTTGCTTTAGTTACGACTTTATATTTATGTTTTGGGATCGTATATGTAGTATTGTTTTCATCACATACAAATACTAAATCATCTTGTGGTGCTTGTTTGGAATAATGCGCATACTCTATTTCGGCAATATTTAGTTTAGCAAAAGCATATTCTTCTAGCTCGTTAGCTACATCGTACACTACAAAAATGGCTTTGCGGTTATCTAGCAATTGTAAAACTGTGGCCCCACGCCAGGCGTTATCTACTCGTATGGCAATATAGTCGCATTCTTCGATTGCTAAGCCTTTTTCTGGTTCTGGAATTATACTAGCAGAAGATGTTGTAGCTTTTAACTTTTTCTTTTTGCGGAATTTGTCATTTTCTTGATCTACAGTTGGTTCTTCTAGGCGACGTTTTTTACCATTCAGCTCTTCATCTAATTTTTTGGCTAACGCAGCATCACTTTCTAAATTTGCTGTAGATCCAGAGCTAGCTGCGGTTGTTAATTTGTGTGTAGGTGCTGTTTCAACATCCAGAATAACATCATTATCTGATTCTATGACTTCTGTTGAGTTTTTCATTTTATCGCTCGCTGTTGGTTTATTGTTTTTTTGACATGATACCTTAATTAACCGGAAAGTCAACAAATGAACTTAATTTTGTTAGCGTTAGTTACGACATGCAGGTTGACTTAGCTGAAGAATTGCATAAATATAGAACCAATCAGTTTACCAATGGATGGTCGTGGTGCTTAGATCTATAAGCATGTTGGTTGTATTACTTAGTTTGTGTGGCTGCGACAACCACGCCAGCAACGACCCATACCCAAATCAGCCAGCTAGCGGCAATATACTATATTCTGCATTCTCTGAACAACCAAAAAACCTAGATCCGGTGGTATCGTATAGTGCTAACGAATGGGCGTTGATTAGCCAAATATATGAACCGCTACTTGAATATCACTATTTGCAACGCCCCTATCAATTGCAGGCATTAATTGCAGCTCAACTACCACAGGTAACGTATAACCCTAAAACCAATATCAGTACTTACTTAATTAATATCAAACCTGGGATTTTCTATCAACCTCACCCAGCATTAGCGGTAGATACTGCAACTGGTAAATATTTATTTCACGAATTAACTTTACAACAAGCATTAGCCATTAGGACCTTAAAAGATTTTAAGCATACTGGTACGCGTGAGGTAACTGCAGCTGATTTTGTCTATCAAATAAAACGTATCGCTGATCCAAAATTAAATTCGCCAATCTTTGGCTTTATGGCCAATTATATAGTTGGATTAGCAGATTTAAATAAGCAATTAGCAACAAGCTTAGATCTACGTAATATAGAATTTACTGGTGCACGCGTAATTGATAATTATACTTTCGAGATAAATATAATAGGTAAGTATCCGCAGTTTATATATTGGTTGGCGATGCCTTTTTTTTCGCCAATACCTTGGGAGGCTACTAAGTTTTATAATCAAGCAGGATTAGAAGAACATAATATAACTTTAGATTGGTATCCAATCGGCACTGGGCCATATTATCTGACAGAAAATAATCCTGATCGGCGCATGGTTATGCTACGCAATCCAAATTATCACCCGGACTACTATCCTAGCGAAGG
>JACCDN010417058.1_pt1 | contig 12132 bp, 10 predicted proteins | sample 7441691 | NCBI WGS metagenome assembly JACCDN01 (sample SAMN15323439, study PRJNA562643) | freshwater metagenome | isolation source: river surface water | place: USA:Blue River Watershed | collected 2017-08-16 | reverse complement strand
TTTGAATACTCGAAATCCTTCTCGCCGGCGCGGTGCTGGTGCTCGTTTAGGTAGCCGGAGAGGTTCTCAGAAATAAAGCGGTAAAAAAGCATGCCAAGCACGTAGGTCTTGAAGTCCCAGCCATCGACGCTGCCTCGAAGATCATTAGCGATCTTCCAGATGGTTCTGTGTAGTTCTGCGCGCTGTGACTCTGATGACACCGGTTGCCCCCGTTTATTGAAGTATTACAAGACTAAACGGTCCGTCTGACAATCCTTGAAGAGGTGTCGCCACTAGGCTCAACGTTAGAAAGGGAAGAACATAAATCTTATTGAATGCACCGTGTGCGAAAACGGGATTAGCTCAGCTGCGACCCAGTGCCCGCATTGCGGTCATCAAAATGTGAGAAGCCCATTTTCAGCACCAACTAGCATAAAGACCAAAACAGCACTGCTGGCGTTGTTCTTAGGTGGTCTGGGAATGCACAAATTTTACCTAAACAAAGGAAAATTGGGGCTTCTGTACATTCTTTTTTGTTGGACGTTGGTTCCGTCCCTGATCGGCCTTATTGAAGGAATCACTTACTGCTTCCAGACGGACGAGCAGTTTGCAAAACGTCAGCTGATCGCGTAGAGACCGTTTCAGCAGCTTTCGCCACGCCGGGTGTGAGGGCAAGACGCAAGTAGTCGACACCATCTATTGCCAAGGCGAGTTGAGCACGGGAACATCGGTGCTTTAAGGGTTTATTCAGAACAGAAAGCTAGAATTTGGGAATGAGCAAGCTCTCAAGCGTTATTGAACGCAGCATCTTTTGGTCACGTTGGCTTTTAGCGCCACTTTATTTAGGGCTGATTGGTGTGCTGGGTGTGCTGGCATACAAGTTTGTTGTTGAGTTTGTGGTGATGGTTCAGAACCTGATGGGCCACGACAGCCACAGCTTTGTTTTAGACCTGCTGGCATTGCTTGACCTAGTGCTGATGGCAAACCTGATTCTGATTGTCTTGTTTGCCGGCTATGAGAACTTTGTTTCGAAGATTGAGGTTGCCGAGAAGTCGGTTGACCGCCCCTATTGGATGGGTTCGGTTGACTTTAGCGGCCTCAAGATCAAGTTGATTGGTTCGCTTGTTGCCATCTCGGTTATTGAACTTCTCAAAGACTTTGTTGAACTTGGCGAAGATGCTCACGCAGAGGTTGGCCAGGGTACCATTTGGCGAATTATCATTCACCTGACCTTTGTGGTTTCTGGTGTGCTGTTTGCCGTGATGGACTGGATTAGCGACAACCGAGTTATTCGCAAGCACGAAAGCCACTTGGCCAATGTGCCAACGGGTTCTGCGAACGTTTAGGCCGACGGACGCCCCGCGAACTTCATGACGATTGGAAAATGGTCTGAGGCTCGTCTCACCAGATCATTATCAGTCACTTCAACGCTTTCAACATTTGAGGCAAGTGACTCTGAAACGAATAGGTGATCGATTTGCCATGGAACGGCAGAAGTTGAGTGTCTAAAAGTTTGAACCCCATCTGGATAGTACTTGGGCATCAGCTCTTCGAGACCAAAGTCGGTGAACCTGTTAAGTAGGTTCGAAGATATTTGTCGCCCTGATTTTAGGCTTCGCTTGCCATCCATTTGACGGTCCTTATTTAGGTCTCCGGCAACAATGAATGCGTCCACTTTTGGCCCGCTGAAACCCGCCAACCAAAACCCGGCATCTGAGAGCATCCTGTGCAAGCCAAAGTGCACAATCTTAGTTTTTGAATTTCCTGGCACAGGTTCCAACAAGCCATACAAGTTCAAAAGACCGATTGTTAGCCCGTTCTCTAAAGTTGTTGAGGCAGCGACCATGGAACCCTTGTATTCGCTACTGAGGTCAACGGGTTCCAGCGGCGTCTTTGAAAGAATCTGATTTCCCCAGCTTTCTGTTCGACCCCGTTCGTCGATCTGAAATCCAATGCTGAAATAATTTTGCGGTTCGCGCTCAGTGGGGTTTCTTGACTCCTGCAGAAACATGATGTCGGGTTCCAGCAGCTCGACCGCAAGCGACAGCGCGCCAGTTCGTCTTGCAATGTTCCAAGATACAAATTTCAATTTCTCCCCCTTCGGTCAGTTTACAAGGGGAAGATTTTGCTAAACGACCTGCCGAGAACTTGCCCTGGGCCCAAGGTGTGTTCAACGTTGGAGAGTAGAGTTGTAGAAAGATCCGATGGGGGAACGATGCGTAAGTTTTTTTCTTTAGCTCTAATTTTTGCGCTGATGGCACAAATACAACCAGCCGCAGCAAGTGACACCTTCACTTACATCGCAGTGGGCCAATCTGCGACGGCCAAATCTGGGCTGTTGGTCACGATGAACAATCTTGAGCTAGTTCAAAAGCCAGGTTCGACCCAATTGGCGATTACTTACACTCAAAAGAACCCAACCACAGACAAGAAGATTGATGAAGGGACCTTCAACCTTTTTTTCACTGACGGCACGGCTGAAACTCAATATGGCTCATTCAATTCTTTGTTTCCAGGCGACTCGAAGACTCGCACGTATACATGGGAATGGGTCAACAGCAAGAGCCCTTGGCTGATTGAGTGGGAAGCAGGATTCTTTGCGTCTAAACCAACTTCATCGGGGCTTAAGTGGAAGGTAGGGCCAAACTACCCAGAGGATGCACCCACGGCCCCAGCGGGAGAAACCCTTCCAGCTTCATTCACTGGAGGTACTATTTCAGGCTCAAAGGTGTTGCCTAAATCCTCACAGCCATATCGAATCTCCAGCCTTATTTCAATACCCGTTGGAAGTCAATTGGTTGTAGAAAGTGGCGCGTCGCTCAGCGTGAGCAGCGGTATTTCCGCTTTCAATGTGGGTGGCACACTCAAGTTTGAAGGAACTTCAAACAATCCGATATTTGTAAACCTAAACGGCCAATTCATCAATGCGCTTGAAGGGTCGACTGTGCACTTGAAGAACACGATCGTGGATGGAGGGCGCGGCGTCAAAATAGAGTCGAAAGAATTCAAATTGGTCGAGTCTGAGTTCTCAAATCAAACCAACTGTGAAGAAAATGAGATTTTGCTAAATTCGGACTCAGTTTTCGAAAAGAACTTTTTCAAGAAAATCTGCGGATTTTCTATCAATGTGAACAATGGAGTCTTTGGGCCTCGCGGAAATGTCCCGGTCACGAACAATCATTTCTCGGGTGCAGCGATTAGTGGCTCGTGGTTTAAGGTTTCGTCACTTTGGAAAGATGGTTTGAACTTCACTAAAAACACTTTCTCTGGTCTGAGCTCAAAGGCCTTGGCAAGAGGCTTTTTTGCCACCACAGTCATTGCTGAGTCGAACTATTGGGGAACCACAGATCTATCAAAGGTCGTTTCATTGTCAGATTACCCGGTCACTCAAGTCCTAAATGCAGAGGATTCGGCGACACCCAGTAAAAGCAGGGTGATCGCGACACCGACACCGACACCGACACCGACAGAATCAACCACACCTGAGGCTTCTCCAAGCGCCAGTGTTAGTGTCTCCTCGAGTGGAGGTTATCTCGTCTTCAAGGTTGTGAACTCTAAAGGCTCAGCCATCACAGCAGTGGCAGGAGGACAAAAGAAGAGTTTTGTGCCATCTTCGAACAACTTCTCCTACAAACTGAAGTCGGTCAAAGGAAAGAGTCTGAAAGTTCTTGTCTACGCCAGGGCTACCTTGGTTTATTCGGGTGTCGTAAAAGTTAAGTAATTAACCTCTAGGCGCACCCAAAACATCGCGTGCATCTTCGAACATCAAATAGAAGTCGGCGAGCGCAACACCCGTTGAAGCCTTGAAGGCTTGTTCAAAAGTTTTGCCAGTGCCAATCTGCGTGTAAACACCAACAAACTTGGCCATGCCCACGTTAGCAACCAAGAACTCGGTTGCGATTGCGCCAATGCCATAAGGGTCCATCTGGCCGTTGTTTTCGGTCACCTCTGAAAGCTTTAGCTTCACGGTGCCTGGGTGCTTGGTGCGGTCAAGCATCCAGTTGCGGGCATCGGTGTATTTATTGAAACCGAGCTGGCTAGCAGCCTGGGTGCCAACAAAGGTGGCCGGACCCTCCCAAAACCACTGCGGTGTGCCACAGGGCACACAACTGCCAACCGCACGCTCTTGAACCGAGTGAAAGAACTCGTGAGCCGGGGTTTGCTTCATTCCAAAGTTGTCGTTGACAATCAGGTTCTCTTTCTCAATGAATGCAAGGTTCCAAACACCGGTGTCACTGCCGCCTCGGGCAGGTGCGCCCTCGAACGAACCGGCACGGTCATCGGCTGCACGCTGGCCATAAACCTTGGCAAACTCAACCTTTAGCCAGTCAACATCTTTGGCCACAAAGCCCGTGTATGGGCCGGTGAGCTTTGGGTATTCAAAGGTGGTCGCAATCAGGGTTACGCCCTGCTTGATCCAGTCGATCCAATACTGTGGGGTGCCGGCCTGGGCAACCACGTTGACGGTTGCATCTTGGCGCTTGTTGGCGGTGTATTCGGCAAAAGACTTGGTTGCTGCTGCAGCAACGGTTGCCGAGCTGGTTGGTTTTGCCCAACCACTTGCCTTGTATGCGTCGGCCGCCGATGCGCTTGCGGCATCTTTGGTTGGTTCAGGCGTTGGGGTTGAAGGGTTTGGTTCACCCGATGCGATCGGCTCGGGCGTTGGCTGCGGTGCCGGTTTGGCGATGGTGACAACGCCCTTGTTCCAAACGGTCTTTTTGCCTGACTTCACACAGGTGAACTTGGTGGTCTTGGTGCCAGCCTTCACAACCTGGGTGATGCCCGCCTTTGCGCAAGCTGCACCAGCCTTGGGTGTTGCTGCCTGAGCCGGTGCTCCCGCCATCAAACCGACACTCAACGCCGCAACAGCAGCAATCGCAACCATCTTGAACCGCATCGCAAACCCCCTATTTGATTAGATTACGCCCAGAGACTCGATATCGGCAACGCAATAACACCGTCGCGCAGACGCACAACGTGTGGGCCTGCATAAAGAATGACGGCAGCTTTGACCCTGGCGCCTTGCTCCTTCTGAAACCACCGAAGATGCTTGGCATCATCGTTGTTCACAGAGATTGAAGCCTTCACTTCAATTGCGACTAAGTTACCTTTCAAATCTTCAATGATGAGGTCTACCTCGCGACTGCCTGCGCTGTTTCTAAGGTGGTGCATGGTTGCGCCTAGGGCTTCAGCTTCGGGCCTGACCTGTTGCAGAACAAAGTTTTCGATTACCTGACCGCGCTTGAGTCCATCAACGTCAAGGTCACCCATGCTCCACCCGTTGACCGCCATCAGAAGGCCGGTGTCTAAGAATGCAATTTTCGAAGCCTTGCTAAGCCTGGTAACAGAGTTTGTTGACCAAGCGGGGATGCGCGACACCAATCCAACTTGATGAAGGGCTTCTTCGTATTTTCCCGCTGAAGGGGCGCTAATTTTCGAAGCTTGTTGCAACGAGATGTCTGTTGGCATTTGGCATGCAGTTGCGGCCATCGCCTGAAGATAGGCATAAAGCTTTGTGGGGTCAACGTCGATTCCAAGCGCCGCAGAATCTCGAGAACACGAGACTTGCGCTGTTGACCGCAAATAGTCTGCCGCCATCGATTCTGGCGCAGACGAAAGTGCGAGATTCGGGTATCCCGATTTCTGAGCCAATGCGACATAGTCGTTCACTAACAATTTGCTAGCTGGAACGACTTCAAGATCCAAGGTGCCGTCAAGAAGTCTCGCAACTAAATCAAATGTGCCTCGCGATAGCTCGCGTTGAGTGAATCCAAACAATTTGACTTCGAGCCAGCGGCCAGTGCCGGGCCACATTTGTTTGCGCTTCGACGAATCAGAGCTACCCGTTATCAAAATCTGCCCGGGTGGCAGCCCGGCGTCAATCATGCGCTTCACCGCACCCAATATCTCGGGTGCCTCCTGCCATTCATCAATGGTCAAAGGAAACTCTTGTCGAACTAGAAGACCGTCTGGATCTGATTGGGCCGCTTGGGCATTCATGGGCACATCGAGCGCTAAGAACCCTTTGGTCATGCGTCTCGCCAGGCTGCTTTTGCCGGTTGCGCGTGGACCTGAGATTAGAACAGCAGGGAAATGCTGCATGCTCGATTTGAGTCGAACCTCAATGTTTCGGGCGACCCACTGCGGCTTTGATGTTTGTTTTGCCATGTTCAAAATCTAGCAATTATTAAATTATGCTTCAAGTATTTCTTTAATTCACTTTTAAGATTTTCAAGGTTTATTGGGCAACCGCCCAGGCACGCTTGACCGGGTATTCGAGATATTCGGCGGCAAACTCGAGGTTTGGTTGGCGCCAGGCATAGTCGCGGGCAACCTTGGCCAGGCAGGCCCAAAAGAAAATGTTCACCAGGTCAACGCTGATGTGAGTCATTGAGTCGCCCGGAAAAGCCTTGCCGATCATGCGGCGAAGCAGGGTTGGCACATCGCTGAGGCCAAAACGGTGCATCGCGGCGCGCACCTGAAATTCGAGTTCGCGGGCACGGCGTGGGTTCCAAAGCAGGTTGCCGCCAGAGCCATCGCCCATGCGCCCAAACTCATCGGTGGGCAGGTGCAGCAGAATGTGGGCAATCTGCGCGTGACGCACGTGGGCGTCGTCTAGCTGGTCAAAAATCTCGGCAAAATTATCGATCTCATAGCCGGCTTTTCGCAGGTCTAGAACATCGGGGTAATAGGCAAATTTATAAAACGGGATGTGCGCGACGCTTGGCACACCGTTGCGAATGCGCACCTTTTGTGAGGTGTCACCACCCCAGCCCTCGATGGCTTCGTCGGCTTCGCCGAACCCGCTCGCGTCGTCTTTTTTCATCAGGTATCTATTCTGCGTAATATTGCCGAATGAGCGAAACCCCGAAAGATGCAGCCGCCGCTAAGGCCCAGCCTGATGCATCTGCTGCCCAACAAGAGGCATCTGCTGCCCCTGCCAAAAAGAAGTTTGGTGGGCGCATCGCGATCATCTCGGTGATTGTTGCATCGGTGGCGCTGATTGGCGGGGTTGTTGCATATGGGCTGATTGTGCAGCCCCAGGTAAACCAGGCCAAGAACGTGGTTGCCTGCGAGGCGTTTCAAGCGGGTTTGGCTAAGGCCGAAAAGGCTGCCAGTTTGGGTGAATCGCTTCTGGCCATCACCCAGGGTGCCGCGGTTGCCAGCCAAGATCTAGACAAGGATGCCCCGCTCAACAAAGACCTTCTCGAACTGGCCATCATGAGCCTTCAAGACCTAAGTGCCGCCGATGATGTGATGGTTGCCGCTGTGGTTGGCTACTCGCAAAACGTGCAGGCGCAGTGCGCCACAATTCTCGACGTTAAGTAGTGTCACAAGACGTCTTTTCCAATGCACTAAAGGAAGATTAAAATTTAGATATAAGACCAGCTCGGAACTGGTCACCCCCGGGGGTCAAGGCCACCGGGTTTTTCTTTGACCCGGGGTCTTTAGTCGCTTGCAAACGGCAACACATGGTGGACACCCGAAACATAAAAGACCGCACCCCTAAAAACTTCAGGGTGTTCCCGCAGACTCGCGCAGTGGGGGCATTTTGGCCTGAAATGCGGCGATATTCGACTGTTTAAACCGCTTTTTTGGTCAAAAATACCCCCTTGAAAACAGCTGATTATCGCCGCAAAAACGGAGGAATATGCGGTGAAAATAATCGATTTTCACTGCGCATTTTCGACTCATTTTGCGGAGAATATCACTGGAAATCACCGCAAAAGCAGCGAAAATAACCCCACTGTGCGAGTGTTCACAGAGGTAGTGCTGGTTGAACGTTGGGGCAGAGCTAGCTCTGGTTGAACGTTGGGGCAAAGGTAGTTCTGGTTGAACGTTGGGGCAGAGGTAGTCCTGGTTGAACGTCGGGGCAGCGTTAGCTTTTGAGATCGGCAAGCGCAGCGGCGACCAGCTGGTCGACAGGTGCTGCGATGTTGTAGGTGTGGCCGGGTTCATCGGCACCTAAAAGTTCGAGGGTGTTGAGCTGCGAATCGAGCAGTGAGACCGGCATAAAGTGGTTCGGCCTTGCGCCCATGCGCTGCGCAAGCAGCTCGCGGGATCCGTGCAAATGCACAAACCGAGTGCCGGGTGCGCCCGCGCCAACGCCCGCGCCAACGCCAACGCCCGCGCCAACGCCAACGCCAACGCCAACGCCCGCGCCCGCGCCCGCGCCAACACCCTGGGCGCCATGCAAGATGCGCTCACGATACACGCGCTTCAATGCCGAGCACGCAACGACGGTTCCGTTGAAAGTCGGCGAATCTTGTTCAGGTGAAGCCTGGTTTTTGGCGGCAAGCGCAGCCGCAACTAAATCCAACCAAGGCCAACGGTCTTCATCATTGAGGGGGATGCCCGCAGCCATTTTGGCTTTATTGGCCTCAGGGTGCAGGTCATCCCCGTCTATGAATCTTGCGCCCAGAGCTTCGGCGAGCGCGAGGCCCACCGAACTCTTGCCGCATCCCGAGACGCCCATGACGACGATCCGCCAATCTGTCATGTTCGCCTCAGAATTCTTTCTCGCCGACTCTCGCCGGCCCGTTTGTGGCACCCGGGTTCGGGCACCGTTTGACTTGTGTGCCGATTTACCAGTCGTGCATGGTGCCATCGATCTTCAGGCGGTTAACCGGAAGATACGCTGGCTCATACTCAAACTGCGAAGCAAGCTTCTCGTCATAAGAAACACCAAGACCTGGGCTGGTGCCCGGGCGAATCAAACCATCGCTGAAGGTGTACTCAGGCTGGAAGACATCGTTGGTGTCTGAAGAGTGCTGCATGTATTCGCTGATGCCGTAGTTGTGAATTGCCATGCCGAGGTGCAGCGAAGCAGCGTGGCCGATTGGAGACACATCGGTTGGGCCGTGAACACCAGACTTGATCTGGTAAACCGCGGCGTAGTCGAAGATTTTCTTTAGCGGGGTGATGCCACCGCCGTGGCTGACCGGGCTGCGAACATAGTCAATCAACTGCTCTTCGAATAGGTCTTTGTAGTCGAAGATGCTGTTGAAGATCTCGCCAACCGCCAACGGTGTGGTGGTGTGCTGACGAATCAAGCGGAACGCATCGGTGTTCTCGGCTGGGGTTAGGTCTTCAAGCCAGAACAAGTCGTAAGGCTCAAGTGACTTGCCCAAGCGAGCAGCCTGAATTGGGGTGAGGCGGTGGTGGCCATCGTGCAACAGCGGCAGGTCTGGGCCAAACTCGTTGCGCACTGCCTCAAAAACACTTGGGATGTAGTTGAGGTAGGCACGGGTGTCCCACTCTTCTTCAACCGGAACGGTTGAACGGCGAGCTGGTTCGTAGTCATAGCGAGCCGATGAAGCACCCTTGCCCGAACCCGAACCGGCAGCAGCGTTAGCCGAAGAGGCAACACCATAAACCGAGTTCAAACCAGGCACACCGGTCTGCACACGAATTGCCTTGTAACCCTTTTCTTGGTGCTCGCGAATCGAGTCAAAGATCTCGTTGAACTCGCGGCCAGAAGCGTGACCGTAGGCCAAGCAACCCTCGCGGCTTGCACCACCCAACAACTGATACAACGGCATGTTTGCTGCCTTGGCCTTGATGTCCCAAAGCGCCATGTCGATTGCGGCAATCGCAGTCATGGTGATTGGGCCCTTGCGCCAATATGAACCGCGGTAGAAATACTGCCAAGTGTCTTCGATGTTGTGAGCGTCGCGACCAATCAGCATTGGGGCTAGGTGGTCGCGCAGGTATGAGGCAACCGCTAGCTCGCGACCGTTGACGGTGGCATCGCCTAGACCAACCAGGCCGTCATCGGTGGTGATTCTCAGGGTCACAAAGTTGCGCCCTGGTGAGTGAACAAATACTTCTGCTTTTGCGATTTTCATCTCGTTCAGCTTTCTCTAATTTCGGGTCTGTTCGGTTTCGGGTCTAAGCCAATTGGGCCTATTTGCCCGACGGCTTGCGGTTGTTCAAAGTGGTCCAGCGGGCACGCAGGGTGTGAGCCGCAGCCTTTGGCTGGCGGTCGCGGGTGAACGCACCCTTCTTGTTGCCAAGAACGCGGAAGATGCCCGGCTTGGTTTGGAAGTCTGCGAAGTTCCAAACGTGCTCGCCAACAACAGCAGGGAACTTGTCGAACACCGAGTTGCTCATCTCTAGATAAGAAGACTGGTATTCCTCGCTCCAAGGCAGGTTGTGAATCGAGTGAGCGCCGGCCATGGTGTCGGCTCCATACTCGGTGATGATGAAAGGCACCGATGGGTACTTTTCGGTCCAGCCCTTTAGTTCGGCCTCAAAGTGCAAAGCCGCGTTCGAAAGGTCGCTGTGGTCTTCATACCAACCCCAGTAGCGGTTGAGGCAAATCACATCGGCCAACGGTGCCACCAAGCACTTGCCAAACGGCTCGGTCATCACGTTGATGTAGGTGACCGGGCGGGTTGGGTCCATTTCGCGAGCCAAGTCGAAGGCCGGCTTGAAGAAGTCAACCGCCTCTGGAATGCCGGTTTCAGACTCGTTGGTGATCGACCAAAGCACCACCGATGGGTGGTTCTTGTCGCGGGCAATCAGCTCGCGAACCGCGTGCAACAGCGAAGCTTGAGTCTTTTCGTTTGCGGTCTCTGGGCCATAGGTTGGCAGCTTTGGGCCACCAAACATCGATGAGAAGCCCTGGTTCAAACCAACGGCGGCGGTCTCGTCAATGATCACGATTCCGTGGCGGTCGGCATAATCCATGACCTCTTCGGCATATGGGTAGTGCGAGGTGCGGAACGAGTTTGCGCCAACCCACTTGAGCAGCTCGAAGTCGTTGACCAAGAACGAGTTGTCGTGACCCTTGCCCTTGATGATGTGGTCTTCGTGCATGCCGAAACCGGTGAAATAGAACGGCTCGTTGTTGATCAAGAACTGGTTGCCAACCACCTTCACGGTGCGCACACCAACCTTGAGCGAATATTCGTCGACTAGCTTGCCGCCAACGTGCGCGCGCACAACGAGGTTATAGAGGTATGCCTTGCCCGGCTGCCACAACTTGACGTTTGGCACCGACAACTTGCTTGCGGCACCGGCTGCGGTGGCAACCACTGCGCCAGACTCGTCAACCAACTCGGTGGTGATTTCGGCCTCGCCGAAGGTGTCGACCGAGTAGGCGACCGAACCGGTGGTGCCCTCAAAGTCGGTGACCACGGTTACATCTTCGATGCGGGTGTTTGGTGCCGAGTGCAACCAAACGCTGCGAGCTAGGCCCGCGTAGTTAAAGAAGTCGTGCAGGTAGGTCTGCTGCTTGACACCATTGTCGCGGGTGACAACGCGGCCCGGCGGAATGGTCTCGTTGGTGAGCACGTTGTTGACCGCAACGGTTAGCAAGAACTCTTCGCCAGCGGTCACGTGATCGGTGATGTCGGCGCCGAAAGGCATGTAGCCACCAACGTGACGAGCGGCCTCGGTTCCGTTAACAAAGATGATGCCCTCGTGGGTGGCTGCATCAACGCGAACCATGATGCGCTCACCGGCAAAACCGCGAGGCACGCGCACTGTGCGCTGATAGAAAACCCATCCAACGTGTTCACGGATGGCAACATCGGTGAAGAGCTCGTTGTAGCTAGCCGGAACCGCAGCCTGAAGCTCGGTGTTTAGTGGCTTTGCCGCCCAGTTTTGGTTGAAGCCCTCGTCTTTGAAGTCAACCTTGAACTGCCAAAGGCCATCTAGGTTTAGCAGTTCGCGAGTTGCGCTTGCCTGTGGTTTCAACATATTTCTTCCTTTCGAGAAGTCTGGTTTTGAACTCTGGTCATAAATTCGGCGTTTGCCGAAAGCTCGATGTCGATCACGGCAACAAGGTCGCGCACAAGTTGATCGGTGTTTGAAACGTGGATGCCTTCATCGACGCCCTGGGTTGCGCTCTGAACAATCTGCAGAATGCGCTCGGCCTGGCTGTCTTCAACCCGGCCATCATGCTCGATCACAAACTGAACCCAAGCGGCAATTGCCACAGCACATGCGCTGGCATCGCGGCCGGCGGCCATCTCCGCTTTGGCGGTTGGCGCAACGCGCACGCGCAACTTGGTGCTGCCATCGATGGCAATCTGGGCAAGGCGGTGAGCGATCTTGCCGTTGCTGAATCGGGAAAGGAGAGCAGATTGGTAGGTAGCCAAATCAAGGTCTTTAGCTGGCAAGTGGTTCACCGCCTCGGCCCAGAAA
>JACCDN010053006.1_pt1 | contig 12134 bp, 8 predicted proteins | sample 7441691 | NCBI WGS metagenome assembly JACCDN01 (sample SAMN15323439, study PRJNA562643) | freshwater metagenome | isolation source: river surface water | place: USA:Blue River Watershed | collected 2017-08-16 | reverse complement strand
GCAAGAAGCTGAGGCTCGCGCGACTATCAGTCAATTAACTCTAGATAAAGTTTTTAATCAGCCGATTGTGACTGAGTTGAGCGCTTTGCCGATTTATTACAAGGCCGAGCAATATCATCAAAATTATTTCGTAGATCATCCAGATCAGGGTTATTGCGCATTTGTAGTGAGCCCTAAGCTTGAGAAATTTAGAAAAAATTTCTCAGAGCTATTGATTGCTAATACCTCAACTTAAGGTGCAAGACGCTGAATTATCCAGGCCTCATTGTTCTTTAAATACTGAATGCGATCATGCAGACGAGATGGTCGACCTTGCCAAAATTCTAGAGCTTCAGGTCTGACTCTAAAGCCGCCCCAGTGTGGTGGTCTTGGTGGATTAAGCGCAAATTTCAAGGCGTATTCAGCAGCTTTTTTAACCAATTGTGTTCGGCTGGAAATAACTTGGCTTTGAGGTGATGCCCAGGCTCCAATTCGAGAGTCAAGTGGGCGCGAGTGAAAGTAATCGTCACTCTCTTTATCAGAAAGCCTTTCAACACTGCCTTCCACTCTGATTTGACGCTCTAACTCAGGCCAAAAGAAAAGTAGTGCAGCATGTGGGTTGGCTGTTAAAGCTTGCCCCTTACGGCTTTCATAATTGGTAAAAAATACAAACCCTTCGTTAGTAACTTCTTTGATTAATACAGTTCTTGCGCTAGGTTTTCCATCAGCATCGACAGAAGCCACTGTCATGGCATTTGGCTCAGGTAACTCTGCATGTTGAGCTTGGTCAAACCAAATTCGAAATTGATCAATAGGGTTGGCTTGGACATCCTCTTCTGAGAGGCTGCCTTTCATATAAGATTTTCTGAGGTCTGCGAGTTGGGTCATTACTTCAGTATATCCAGTCTCCCTTTTATTTTCTAGTGAGCCCTCGATTTGGTCGATTTACATAGCCTGGGAGGTTTTCTTATATAGTCTTGTCTATGGAAGTTAATCAAAGCAGACGTTTCGGTGGAGTTGCTCGTTTATACGGCGAGGAGGGCTTAAAAGCTTTTGAAAATGCTCACGTATTGGTGGCTGGGCTTGGCGGAGTGGGCTCCTGGGCTGCTGAAGCTTTGGCTAGAAGTGCCATTGGAAAGATGACATTAGTCGATTTTGATCATATTGCAGAAAGTAACGTTAATCGTCAATTGCATGCGCTAGAGGGCTCCTTTGGGCAATCCAAAGTCTCAGCTATGGCTGAACGTTTGTTAGCTATCAATCCCAATATTCAGCTCCACCTAGTAGATGATTTTTTGAGTGCAGAGAATATAGATGAGCATATTGCTCGGGGGACTCAAGATGCCTTGTTTTTAATTCTTGATGCTACTGATGATGTGAAAATGAAAATAGCTCTTGCAAGTCGATGTAAGAAGAATGTGCCACTTATTATTTGCGGTGGGGCTGGTGGGAAGCTAGATCCTAGTCGAATTACTGTAAGTGATTTAGCAAAAACAACTCAAGATCCATTGTTATCAAAAATTCGATACACCTTGCGCAAAGAACATGGTTTTACTTCTGACCCTAAGAAAAAGTTGGGTTTGACAGCGGTATATTCAGATGAGCCTAGACAAGGTTCAGCTACTGGAGGATTGGCTTGTTCTGGGTATGGTTCTGCTGTGACAGTAACCGCCACATTTGGTTTTGTGGCTGCTGCCGAAGCTTTGAAAGTAATTAAGTCTAAATACTTGAAAGAGTTAAATAAGACTATTTAACTCGCATGCTGATATGTGCCAAGGCCTCATCAACTTGATCAACCAAGATAAGGCAAATATCACCTTCTTGAATTTGCTCAAGAGCCTTATCAATAGCTAAGAATTCGCCGTGGAATTCTTCAACTTTCTTAACTTGTTTTGATGATGATAAGCCTTCGCGCATGATGGCAATTACTTCACCATCTGCTCTGCCACGTTGACATTGATCTTCGTAAAGAATCACGTGATCAAAAGATTGGCCAAGAATTTCTGTTTGACGGCGTAAATCTTCATCGCGACGATCTCCAGCCCCACTAATAACAACCATTCTTTGTTTTGCAGGCATCCCTGAGATGGTTTCTGAAAGAGCGAGGATAGCATCTGGGTTGTGGCCATAGTCTGCAATGATGGTAGCGCCACGATGTTTGAACATATTGAATCGGCCAGGTACTGTTGATGCATCGCTAACGAATGAAGCCAAGCCTTCAGCGATAATTTCCCAAGGAATATCCAAAGCCCAAGCAGCTCCAACTACACCCAATACGTTTTCAACTTGGAAACCAATCGTGCCTCCTGCTGTCATGGGCACTTCTTGTAAGTTGATGTGGAATTCTTTTTTACCTTCTGAGGCAATTACTTTATTGTTGTCAATAAAGATCACGCGTTTGCCTTGAGCGCGATGTTTAGCCATCACAGGGTGATTGATATCTTTAGCAAAGAAGGTTACTTGCCCCGGACAACTTTTTGCCATTTTCACGACATTGGCATCTGCAGCATTAAGAACGGCCATGCCGGTTGCTGCTACGTTTTGAACAATGACTCGCTTAACAGCTGCCAATTCAGCAGTTGTATTGATGTAGTTCATACCTAAATGATCGCCTTCGCCAATGTTAGTAACAATGGCTACTTGGCAACGATCAAAACCTAAACCTTCTCTTAAGATGCCGCCACGTGCAGTTTCTAAGACGGCTGCATCGACGTCAGGGTGCATCAATACATTCCGAGCGCTCTTAGGGCCGCTGCAATCACCCGTGTCGGTTCTTCTGCCGTTAATGTAAACACCATCTGTGCCTGTATGACCAACTCTTAAGCCATTCTTTTCGAATAAGTGGCTCATCAACTTAACAGTTGTTGTTTTACCGTTGGTGCCGCTAACTGCAACAACCGGAATGCGACCATCATCATTTTTACCAAACATAGTAGAGATAATGGCTTCGCCAACGGGGCGACCTTTACCATAGGATGGATGCAAGTGCATACGCAATCCTGGTGCAGCATTCACTTCAACAATGCCGCCACCTTGCTCTTCCAGCGGGCGATAAACGTTGTCACACACCACATCAACGCCACAAATATCTAAGCCTACCATTTGCGCAGCAGCAATAGCTGATGCTGCTAGATCAGGATGAACGTCATCAGTGACATCAGTAGCTGTTCCACCAGTACTTAAATTGGCATTATTTCTCAGTGTGACTCTTAAGCCCTTAGGCGGTATTGAATCCGGCGTTAAGTTTTGATTCTTTAAGGTAGCAATTGCAATGTCATCAATTCTGATTTTGCTTAAACGTGTGGCGTGACCATCACCGCGATTAGGATCTTTGTTAACTTCAGCGACTAACTCGCGAACAGTGTGTTGGTTGTTGCCAATCACGTAGGGCGGTTCACGTCTTGCTGCGGCAACTAGTTGGTTGCCAATCACTAATAAACGATGATCATGCCCTGGCATATATCGCTCAACAATCACTTCTGATGAAATTCTGGATGCGGCGTTAAAGGCAATATCAATTTGCTCGCGAGTGCTTACATTAACGGCAACACCTTTGCCTTGATTGCCATCTCTTGGCTTAATGGCAACGGGAGCATTAATTTTTAAATAAGCTTCCCAAGCACCATCAGCTGTTGTAACGATGCTACCTAGTGGTACAGGAACACCTGCTGCATGCAATAAATTCTTGGTTAACTCTTTGTCTTGTGCGATTGATTCGGCAATCGCACTTGTAGAGCTAGTCTCTGCTGCTTGAATACGATGTTGTTTGCTGCCCCAGCCTAGTTGAACCATGCTGCCTTCAGTAAGGCGGCGATATGGGATACCTCGGATGATGGCTGCATCAACAATCGAGCCTGTACTAGGCCCTAAACGAATATCTTCATCTAATTCTCTGAGTTGTTGAAGGTACTCTTCAACATGTGAGCCATTGTCAATCAAGGCTGAGCGACATAGTTTCATGGCCAACTCTAGAGCAAGGCGACCTACTTTTTCTTCTGTATATTCAACCACCACAATATATACGCCATCGTCAGGCGTTGGCATCGTTCTGCTAAATGTAATAGGGCAGCCGGCTTGAGCTTGAAGGTCTCTTGAGCAAACCTCTAAGGCATGAGCAAGGGAGACGGTCTCATTTTGTCCGTATGGTCTTAAAGGCCCTAGCTTTGGAAAGCGAGCTCGTAAGCGTGTTTCAAAGCCAGAAATATTTGTGATGATTTTCTCGTTTTCTTCGCATTTCACCAATGCTTCCAACGCTGTATGTCTACCCCATAAATTAGGGCCTCTAAGTGCGCGGATACGAGTTAATTCCATTTGATTGACTAGTTAAAAGTTTGAAGTCCAGCAACGATGATGTCCCTAGGAGTATTTAAAGCCCATGCTGCAGCTACTGCTGCCAACACATTCTCTAGGGTGTTTGATTTGCTGCTTGATTGCAATAAAGGTACGCCTGACAGAGCAATTAAGTTTTGGCGATCAGAGCCTTGTGCCAAAACAATTTGATTGTTTTCTGTGAATAGTGCGCGAGCACCTTTTTGAAGATGTTCTTGAGTGATTTCGTTTAGCCCATAGCGACTAAAGAAAATAACTTCGCCGTCAGATAGTTCCGCCATTTTTGCAACTGACTCGTCATCTGCATTTAGAACGGCAGCGCCCGTTGTTAAAACAACGTCTACTTGTGTGCGCATGACGTTATAAATTTGCTCAGGTTCTGTGATTGAGCATTCTGGAGCTGTGTCATCTGTGTCTAAGTTGGTGACAATGCCAACGCTGCAGCGGTCATATGCAAGACCTTCATTTAAGATCGTATGATTATCGTTTTCAATAACGGCTGCTTCAACTTGGCGATTCAGTAATAGGCGATTAGCACTTGTCCAGTTGGCGCAGTTACCAGGAGTTTGAAGTTTTTGATTAAAGTAGGCACCCTTGCTGCAGGCTAAGCCAACTTTGACACCAGTTAATTGAATCAAGTGTGCAGTCAATTGAGCAGTCATTGTTTTTCCGCGAGATCCAGCTACACCAATAACTGGAATTCGACCATTGGCGTTCTCAGGAAATAAATGTTCAACAATTGCGGCACCAACGGGTTGTGGTTCACCAACTGCTGGTTTTAAATGCATGATGAGACCAGGGCCTGCATTCACCTCAACAATCGCGCCACCTTGTTCTTCTAGTGGTCTAGATATGTCTTCAGCTACCAGATCAATGCCTGCGATATCTAGGCCAATCACGCGAGCAGCTAATGCTGCTTGAGCTGCTACATCTGGGTGAACCAAGTGTGTAACTTCAAAAGCCATATTGCCAGAGCCTTGTACAAGAACATCTTGGTCTTTATCTGGTATGGAGTCCAAACTTAGTTTTTGACGGGATAATTCAAGTTCAAGTTTTGTATCAAACACAACAGGGCTTAGTGGCAAAATTTCAGCATCGCCACGTCTAGGGTCTGTATTGATTTCGTCTTCGATTAGTTGGCGAATAGTTCTGACGCCATCTCCTTTGGCCCAAGCAGATTCGCCTTTTGCTGCGGCAACCACTTTTTTACCAACAACCAATAAACGGTGTTCATTCCCAGGTATGAAGCGCTCGACCATTACGCCGCTACCTTCATTGAGGGCGTCTTCGTAAGCTTTTTCAATTTCCATTTGATTGCTTAAGTTGGTAAAAACGCCGCGAGCATGATTACCATCGTAAGGTTTAACAACCACAGGTAAGCCAATATCTTGAGCTGCTTCCCAAGCATCGCTGGGGCTTTCAACCATGCGACCTTCTGGAACGGGAACGCCGCAAGAGGCAAGTAATGATTTGGTTAAATCTTTATCTCTAGAAATGCCTTCAGCAATGGCACTAGTTAATTCTGTTTCAGCAGTCCAAATTCTTCTTTGTTTATTGCCGTAGCCCAGTTGAACTAGATTGCCTTCAGATAATCGTGTTGCTGGAATTTTTCTTTCTCGGGCTGCATCAACGATGCAACCGGTACTTGGACCTAAATATAGGCTATCAACAAGATCTTCGATTTCTTTGATGGCTGCTGGTAAATCAAAGGTCTTGTTCTCAATGGCTGCCATAACTAGATCGCGAGCATGGTAGAGGGCAGTTTTGGTGATTTCTTCGTGCCAAGCTCGAACAACAACTTTATAAACACCACGTTTATTGGTTTCGCGTGCTTTACCAAAACCACCAGGCATGCCAGCTAAATTTTGTAATTCGAGGGTAACGTGCTCGAGGATATGGGCTGGCCAAGTACCTTCTTCTAGGCGCTTAATGAAACCGCCTCGCTCACCATAGCTACAGCGATGCTCTATCAAGCTTGGTAACCAGGCGCACAAGCGCTCTGTAAATCCAGGAATCGTATTAGAAGGGCAGTCTTCTAGATCGCCAATATCAACCCATGCCTCTAAAACAGGGCGATAAGTCCACATGCTAGGCCCTTTTAGGACCTTGATATCTATGATTTCAATTGTTTTTTTGCTCATGTGGGGCGAAAGTGCCAAAAATACCTAATTGTACGTTGTCGTTTAACGCTTTAGGGTGCTTTTGGTTGACAAAAAAAGGTAAATATTTTGTTTGGTAAATTTGAGATAATTGCGGTCTTATAGAAAAACAAAAGTTAGCCAGCCTTGACATCTATTGATAACAGCCAGTTAAACCGTCTACCAAGCCCTTGGCTTGAAGCTCTTAGCCTTCATCTGGGTGATGGAGAGCAGCTTCTAGCGTCTTTAGAAATTGATTTAAACCAAGAATTACAGTTTTCGAATGGATTGGTTTGTTTGACTAATTTAGGCTTAATTGCTTATAAAAATCAGAATATTTCCAACGTTGCTGATCCAAAGTCTTGGATACGTTGGGGTTTTGCCCAAGATTTAGATTTACAGACCCATGACCACGGTGGGGTGGCAACTCTTGAGTTAGTTAATAAAGCTGGCCGATTAGCTTCATGGCGATTCACTCTAGCTCAAAATCCAGCTGCTAATCGTCTAATTCAGCAATACAAAATCGAGCAGGCAAAATCTTTAGGCCACCGTCATCCAGACGGTGATTTGGTTGGTCAGCCAGTTTGCCCGACATGTTGGGTACCGCTTCCTCTGGATCAAGATGAGTGCCCAGCTTGCACTTCTGAAAATTTAACAGCGCCATCAACTTGGACTTTATTTCGATTGTGGCGTTTCGCTAAGCCTTACAAGGGTCAGCTATTAGCAGGCTTCTTGCTAACCTTGGCTTCAACAGCTGCCACACTAGTACCACCATATTTGACGATGCCTTTGATGGATGAGATTTTATTGCCATATCAAAGCGGTCAAGCGATTGATCGTCAACTCACTTTTTATTATTTGTCTGCTTTATTTTTAGCTGCTTTGCTAGCTTGGGGTCTGGGCTGGGCAAAAACATATATTTTGGCTTTAGTCAGTGAGCGTATAGGTGCAGACTTGCGAACCAGTACCTATGAACATCTTATGAAGTTGTCCTTGGAGTATTTTGGGGGCAAGAGAACTGGTGACTTAATGGCTCGAATTGGCTCGGAGTCTGACCGAATCTGTTTATTCCTCTCATTGCATTTATTAGACTTTGCAACTGATGTTTTGATGATTGTGATGACTGCCGTTATCTTGGTTTCAATAGATCCTTGGTTAGCCTTAGTTACTTTGACACCTTTGCCGTTTATTGGCTGGGCTATTCATGTGGTTCGTGACAAGTTGCGTTTTGGTTTTGAAAAAATCGATCGTATTTGGTCAGAAGTGACTAGCGTCTTAGCAGATACCATTCCAGGTATTCGTGTGGTGAAAGCATTCGCTCAAGAAGAGCGCGAGACAGATCGCTTCCGCTTAGCTAATCAACATAACTTAGCGGTTAATGACCGCGTTAATAGAGTCTGGGCCTTGTTCTCTCCAACTATCACATTGCTAACAGAAATTGGTTTGTTGGTGGTTTGGGCTTTCGGTATTTGGCAGATCTCTCGAGACTTGATCACGGTTGGTATGTTGACAGCTTGCTTGGCCTATATTGGACGCTTCTACACACGCCTTGATTCAATGAGTCGAATTGTTGCATTTACTCAACAAGCCGCAACAGCTGCTAAGCGTATTTTTGATATTTTGGATCATGTGTCTAGTGTGCCTGAGCCAGCACAACCAGTGAAATTAACAAAAGTAGAAGGTCGAATTGATCTACAAAACGTCGGTTTCCGCTATGGTAATCGTTCAGTAACTAAAGGAATTAATTTACAAATTGCCCCGGGTGAGATGATTGGCTTGGTTGGCCATAGTGGCTCAGGTAAGAGTACTTTGGTGAACTTAATTTGCCGTTTCTATGATGCTGCAGAAGGAACTATTAAGCTCGATGGCGTTGATATTCGCTCTATTGCAGTTGCAGACTACAGAAGACATATTGGCTTGGTATTGCAAGAGCCATTTTTATTTTTTGGCACGATTGCTGAGAACATTGCTTATGGGAAACCTAACGCGAGCCGCGATGATGTGATTGCTGCTGCACGAGCTGCCCATGCCCATGAGTTTATTCTTCGACTATCTCATGGTTACGACTCTTTGGTAGGTGAACGGGGTCAGTCATTATCTGGCGGAGAGCGTCAACGAATTTCTATTGCACGCGCTTTGTTGATTGATCCGCAAATTCTTATTTTGGATGAAGCAACTTCATCCGTTGACAGTACGACTGAAAAAGAGATTCAGAAGGCTTTAGACAACTTGGTAAAAGGTAGAACGACCATCGCGATTGCACATCGTTTATCAACGCTTCGCAAAGCTGATCGTTTGGTAGTTTTAGATAAGGGCCAGGTTGTTGAAGAGGGTAGTCATGAGCAGTTGATGAGCTTACAAGGGGTTTATCGTCGCATGTATGACACGCAGGCAAGGCAAGCAATGGATGCTGTAGATGCTGAATTAGGAGTTACTCATGCCTAATGAAATGACTTCTTTTACTTTATCTAGAAATTCATTTGGGCAACTTTGTTTAGTTGATCAAGTTGGTCAGATGCATGAGCAGGTGGTTCCAGTGCGCGCCTTCCCAATTAGTCATCCTCATGAAGCTATTGCGATAGTTGATCGTGATGGACATGAGTTGGTTTGGTTGGATAGACTAGATCAAGTCAATTCTGAGAATCAGAGGCTTATTGAAGAGGAGTTGGCCAGTCGAGAGTTTATGCCTGTCTTAACAAGAATTAATCATGTATCTACATTTGCAACACCAAGCACATGGCAGGTAGAAACAAATCGCGGCCCTACAGAATTTATTTTACGTGGTGAAGAGAATATTCGTCGAGTTAATAAGGTCATGTATCTCATCTCGGATACACATGGCGTCCAATATTTGATTCAAGATATTCAGGTTTTGGATAAGCATAGCCGTCGCTTACTGGATCGTTTTTTATAAGAGACACCATGAGCGCAACTGATCAAAATAACGACTTTGAAACTCGCGGGATTGAATTCATTTTGCCAACGGCTTCCGAGAGAGAGGTTGTCATCGGTCAAATGAGTGCGTTTATTGATGGGCATGGCTTGAGTGAATGCGTTGATATTTCTCGGGTTGTTGATTCGGGCGCAGTTACATTTAAGCTAAAAGACCAGTATCGAAAAAAATGGGCGCCTGAGTGGAATACCAATCGCCTTTATGAAACTCTTTCATTAAGTGGTTATCAAGTAAAGCAAGATCTGGATAAAGAGATTGTGGTGGCGATGCTGTTGGCGACCATTCCATTTACATTCCCAAGTTACGAAGAGTTTTTCTCTGCAGTTCAAGTTAGGCACCACTTAGTAAATTCGGGTCATTTGGCGGCTTTGAATTTTGATACAAATGCAACTGAAAGACCAGAAGATTATTGGCATTATGATGATGAAGCTGGTTTTTTATTGAATGCTGGGCAGTCAATCATTGGTGCCTTGACTAAAGCCACTCAACCAAAAGATAACGAGAGTGCGTACTCTTTCTCTTGTTATCGAGCCACAGAGTATGTCATTTTGTTAAGTATTGCTCAAGAGCTAAAGTCTGTGAACCCGGACTTATTGAGGCGCTTAGAAGAAAGATCTGAAATTAGAGCCATTCGCTCTGGTGAGTTTCATGAGATTTTTCTAAAAGAATACGGCTCCATCGATAACCCGCTTCCAATGAAGTATTACGTCCCCGGGGATCGAGTTTGGTTTAGAAACCCTGATAGTCGCTCTTCAGATATTTCTGGCTATGAGGGTTCATGGGTGATTTACTTGGGACACAATCTATTTACTAATTTCTGGAAAAGAGATCAACCCTTTACTTTGGAAACTAAATGTATAGAGGTTTTCCACTGGAAAGATGGCGCCTATTTAGATCGTGATGGCGAACTTCAGATGGATGAATCTGTTGTTGAGTCTTGCGTCGCTAAAACATTGGCTGATCCGTTGAGTTATCAAAAAATATTAGAGCGAATGATGCGTTACCGGGATCCTAAGGGTGTTTATGATCAGGGTGGTTGTATCGATACATCCAGAGAGTCGCCAAGATTAGTATGTCCTCATACTTCTGATATTCATATCCCCAATTAATTTTCTAGAAAATACGGCTGATATTGCTGTAGGAATCTTCTGATTATTGTGTAGGAAACTTCTTATTCTTTTGTAGGAAGAATTTCACATCATTCATCTTCCCCCTTGTGTTTATTAATTTCTATCAATTAAGAGTTAGCAGATTTGTTGACTTGGATATTTTCATAACTTTAGTCCTGTATACAAGTATCTGAATGCCTCCTATTCTCATCTTTCGATTTTTCGATTGATATAAGTGGAGGAGACAAATGGTGCATGACAACCATGGATTGAAACGAAGTCTGCAACCTAGGCATATTCGATTAATGGCTTTAGGTTCAACGATAGGTGTTGGATTATTTTTGGGTTCAGCAACTGCTATTCAATTAGCAGGCCCATCAATTATCTTGGGATATATATTGGCTGGTTTAGTCGCTTTTATTGTTTTAAGAGCCTTAGGTGAGATGGCTGTTCATGAACCTGTGTCGGGATCTTTTTCACACTATGCAACACGATACATCGGACCACTAGCAGGTTATCTAGTTGGCTGGGGATATTGGACTTATTGGATTGTCGTTGGACTTGCTGAAATTACGGCGGTAGGTGTCTATATGACCCTCTGGTTTCCGGATGTTCCACAATGGATATGGGCTCTATCCTCAATACTGGCCATGGGTGGCATTAACTTTGTTGCTGTAAAAGTATTTGGTGAGTTTGAGTTTTGGTTCTCACTTATTAAGGTTGTGGCAATTGTTGCCATGATTGCCATTGGTTGCAGCATGATCTTCTTTGGCTTTGGTAACGGCGGTGAAGCAATCGGTATTGCTAATTTATGGCAGCACGGTGGCATATTCCCTAATGGAGCGGAAGGCTTCTTGCTTTCGTTGCAGATGGTTTTATTTGCCTACGTAGGTATTGAGATGATTGGTTTGTCTGCCGGTGAAGCTAAAGATCCAACAAGAACCATACCTATGGCGATTGATTCATTAGCTTGGCGCATCCTCATTTTTTATGTGGGTGCTTTGTTTGTTATTTTGGCAATTTTCCCTTGGCATCAAGTAGGTCAGAACGGTAGCCCTTTTGTGGCGATGTTTGAAAGCTTAGGATTACGTGAGGCTGCAGGAATTATTAATTTCGTTGTGATTACAGCTGCGCTATCTTCTTGTAATGCTGGCATCTTTAGTGGTGGACGATTACTTCTAGGTCTATCTAAAGGTGGAAACGCACCTAAAGCCTTATCTGAATTATCTGCCGCAGGTGTTCCAGTCAAAGCTATTTTGATGACTATCTTATTGCCAACCATTGGTGTTGCCTTGAACTATTTTGTCCCTGAAAAAGCATTTCAGTGGATCACTGCAGCGGTCACTCTGATTGGCTTATTAGTTTGGATTGCTATTTTGTATACCCAAATTCAGTTTAGAAAAAGCCTAACTCAAGAGGGTGCTGCCGCCTTGCCTTACCGCGCCATCTTGTGGCCGTATGGATCATGGTTCGCCATTTTCTTTGTGGTGTTTGTGATTGGATTAATGGCTTATTCAGAGTCAACCAGAATGGCCTTCTATGTTGGCCCTCCAATTCTGATTGGATTAACAGCTTTGTATTTTGTTTTTGGTTTACATAAAAGAGAGAGGAGCAAATCATGATTGT
>JACCDN010601549.1_pt1 | contig 12135 bp, 11 predicted proteins | sample 7441691 | NCBI WGS metagenome assembly JACCDN01 (sample SAMN15323439, study PRJNA562643) | freshwater metagenome | isolation source: river surface water | place: USA:Blue River Watershed | collected 2017-08-16 | reverse complement strand
TGTAGTTCTTACGCATCTTTCCTGAGATGTGAGCCAAGACTTTATGTCCATTGGTTAGTTCAACACGGAACATTGCATTAGGAAGCGCTTCAGCTACAGTGCCTTCGATTTCGATCGCACCATCTTTACTAGCCAAGTAACGCCACCCAATTTCTGTATCTGTTTTAAACGAACACGGTTTCGCCCAGCCCGAAATCCGTAGATTTCACGCTGGACAGAAGGGTGATTCTATGGGAGAGCCCCCTTATAAGGGAAATCCGTCCGTTGGACCCCCATTTGTGACCGGCGACACGCCGACGAGCGACCGACCGAACTACTCAAGGTGGGTTCTCAAGCGACCTTTCGATACCCCTTTGGGCAGGAAGGTCTATAGGCGACTATCTTCTTCCTCACGCTCGAGCCCCCCTTAATCTTCATGCAAGTAATCGTGCGCTTGGCGATCGATTGCTTGGAGGACGATGGCTGAGTGGGCATGGCTGTGGGAGCGGGAGTCGCCTGGGTCGTCATTTCCGGTGTTGGAGTAGGACCTTGATCGCTCTGGGTCAGCAGAACCTGAATTGTCGGTGATGAATATGAGAAACCGTTGGCGGAGAGGCTGAGCCAGCCTTTATCTTCATTGACCGTCTGGGTTGCTCGCTGGAGAGTTCCATCTTCGGAGAGGACTGAGATTGAGGCTTGAATGGGCGCCGCACTAAATCCGTAGATGCATCGAGCCACTTCAGAGCGAATGCGAAGATCGTACGTACCCTTAAAGACTTCACCCTTTGATGTGTAGTGAGGGGCCATGACTTTGTAATCAAGAGATTGATTAGCAGCATTAAAGCTGGGTGTACCAGCGGCATAGACAGATGCATTTGTGGTGACCATACCCACCAAATCTTTTGAGCCGCTGATACATCTACTCGCTTCAGCTAATTCCCAATCTCCTAGGTTATAGAAAGTCCAGGTGGATGGGTTGGCGCTTGCACGATCTTTAATCTGTGGCAGCCAGAGCGAGAGCGCATCAAATGATTGCTGGCCCGATGTTCCGACCATTTCTTGAAAATTTCCATTTGCTTGATTCTTTGTCGTGAAGTAACCCTGGCCACCGATGACTTTTCCGTCAAGAATATATTTTTGGATTTCTGGAGTTAGGTCTTGCCATCGATACCACTCGCCCACAATTGGAACTCGAATCGGTAGCGCTACGACCTCGATAGTTTGTGAGTTTGATGGTGAGGTAATAATCGTGGCATCTGGGTTGTACACACGTCCATGGAGCCAGCCTGAGATTTTTTGCTGCAACTTAATCTTTACGCCAAATTGCACATTCTCTGGGAAAGCCTGCCGCTTCTGGCATGTGCCATCTGCAACCATGGCGCAATATCTCCACTCATCAATTGAATTATGGATGACTCCTCGCGGGGTTTTTTCTGGTGATTCGGTGTAATCCACTGCCACATTTTCGGCATAACGTCCGGTAACTAACGAGACAGGAACAACATTTACAACCAGACGCTCTAAGGTGAAGCGCTCGTTGGTGATCTTGCTCTTTGCGGGTTTACTCAGACCGCTGACAGTAAATGCCTGCACCATGTAATTGGAATTTCCACCTCCATGAGCAACTCCAGGAATACTCCAAACCGTTGGAGTGCCTCCCGTCGGCAAATTAAGCGCGTCATTGCCCTTGTAATCCCATTTTGAAGCGGTCGGGTAATTCACTGGTGAAAGTGCATCGATTCGATTGCCCGAAGTGTCGATGGCATAAAAGCTTTCAATACAGTTGGTGGGAATCTCAATTGAACATGGCTGGAGAAATGCACTTGCCTGAATTCGTTTGAGTTCCACGCACTTCTCTGAATCCACAGTGGCGCAGTGATAAGAAACGGGGTTCGTGTTTCCGATTCGATCTTCTTCAGCATAAAGCGTGGAAGGTTCGCGATTGAGTGTGGTGTTATCACCGATATAGAGCGAACGCCATCCTTCGCCTTGCGGTGCCGCGATGGGAGTCCAATGCTCATCTGGGTTATCTGCGGCACTAATAGAAGAGAGTGGTCCGATCAGGACCACTCCCCCTAGCAATACTGCCAACAGTTTTTTCATTCTTTACTTCTTCTTCTGATATCCCTTAGGACATTTTGGCTTAACCGCGGTGATCTTCTTCACCGACTTACCGAGGGTGCAGGTAATCGTAACCTTATTGGCCATAGATGTCGCCGGCTTCCATCCCTTTTTCAATCCGATCTTGAGTTTCGGGCGTGAATACTTAAAGCCAGAAATATCAATAATGATCTTTCCACCAGAGACTCCGATGGCCGCCACTGCCGAACTAGTACCGCCCTCAGTTGTTGAAACTTGAACGGAGAGAGCCTTTACTGCGTCGTTTGGATTCTCCAATCCCCACAATAATTTCGCATCAGCCGCTGGAATGATTGCTTTGTAGAAGCCAGTGTTCTCTCTGACACCATCCGGAGCATAGTGCGGCGCAGCTGCTGTCCATGTAAATTCTTTTGTTTCAGCGTTCCAGGTAGGGGTGCTCAGATCGCAGACGCCATTTGATGAAACAACCATGTCGCCACTTGTGCCTTCAACACCGAACGCCGACTGTCCGTCGTTATTGATGAAGAGCAGAGCTTGAAATTGGCGAACAATTGCAACCGCTATTCCAGTTTCACCTGAGCAATCTGCAGATTTTGCTGCAAGTGGAACCATCACGGGGCTACCAGTGAAGCTAATAATTGATTGGCCAGTTGTCTTTGTATAGTCCCCAGTGAAATTCGCGCCGACACCCACGAGAACCCCAGGTTTAATTTCTCCGGTCTTTACTGTGACTGAAATTGAAATATCGCCATCCAGGTTAGCTGCGTATTTTGAATTATCTGGCTGATTTGCAATCAAAGTAGCTTTGGCAGAATTGGAGGTAGTTGGAAGCACATCAATACTGAGGTGATTTACATATTCATTGGCAGTCTTTGCCTCAACATAGAGTCCTGTGTAGCCCAAATTATCGAGATCATTTACCGACCACTCTGCCGCTGTCCAGCGACCGGGAACAGCTCGGCCAACAGCAACAGTAGGAATAACCTTTGCAGTAGCGGTACTTGAATCAGTGACAGTTGCTGTATCGGCCGCTTTCAAATCACTTCCAGATGGAACCCAAGTCAGCGCGAGTGGCACACCTGCAGCTGTAGTCACAGTAACTGCATCAATGCAGTAAGTATTTCGTGCAGTCGAACATGTGGGCCATGGGTTTTTTGGGACATTCAACGCGGCCTGCGCCGATGGTGGCGCGATGAAGAGACCTGCAATCAAGGCAAAACTTGCCGTTCCGACAGCGATTATTCTCTTCATTTTTCCCCCAAGTGAGTTTGTACTTCACCTGAAACACCGCTGGAAAAGGTTATTTTTATGCAGAGTTTTCGGTCAGGGGTGGTCATTAGTTATCTCAATTGAGCGAGATACCAGTTCCACTGCCACTCCACCCCAGGAGCAATCTCGAGATCTTCCTTAAATTCAGGGAAGCTGAAGACTAAGAGGGCTTTGCCGCCAGGTAAGACTGTTGTAGGCCTGGAATCGCTCACCACAGGAGTGTGATTATTGAAGATGCCTAGCGATGGTGAGGTAGAGACTAAATCAGCGGTGTTGTTTTCGACGGAGAGAATCCATGTTGTTGGACATTGCTCTCTTCCACAACGCTCCCACGAAATCTTCAGCCCTACCGCAGTAAGGCCACCCAAAGTGTCGCCGAGTCCGCCAGCTGCGCTAATTGCATCAACATCACCAACGCTCTGTTCCCACGTGACGGGATAGTCGGAAGTCAGGCCAATGATCTCCGGTTGAGTGGCTGCATTGTTACCGGTGACTCCACCCACGACAACAACTGGGTCACTCTTAAGCAGTTCATAAATCCCAATACTGCCTGCGCTAATTCCGATGACAGCTAAAGTAGAAAAAATGGCGCGGCGAATTCGCTGGCGTCGTACCTTTGCAATGATGATTGGTGCAAGATCACGGTTGTCATTAACGCTGACAGCCATCCATTGCATCTCGCGCTTAATCAGCGGATCAATATCACTCATGCGAATCCACCACCTCTGCGTTGACTATTTCAATCTCGCGAACATTATCGAAAGGAGATGCAATCTCTCGATTAGCAGATTTCTCAAGTTCGGGAACTAATTCAATATAGGCAGCCACGGCAGCTTTGCCTCGGGCAAGATGTGATGCCGCTGTCCCCATTGGAATCTGCAATATTTCGGCAACCTCTCGCAGCACCATTCCATGATCATAAATTAAAACGAGTACGGCACGCTGAATCGCTGAGAGTGATTTAAGGGCAGCCTGAACCAATAATCGTTGAGTCACATCATCCGTTTGATCGGCAATATCTCGAATATTCTCGGCAAGATCCCACGATGTCTCAAGTTCTTGCTGCTTTCGCAACCATTTACGTCGCATATCGGCATGCTTGCTCACCATCACGCGCATTAAATATCCCTCTGGATTTTCATGTTCGCGTATCTTTGCCCAGCGCTTATAGACATCTGCCAGCGCCTCTTGAAGTACATCTTCAGCATTTTGGGTATCGAAGCAGATTACTTTGGCAGCTTTAAGGAATGCCTTCTGGTTATCACGGAGCCAGAGAGTGAACTCCACCTGGTCTTGGTGGCTCATCGGTTCTCCTTCATGGCATAAGGGTAACCCAGTCCCCTAAAGCCATCTCCTCTAGCTCTGAGGCGGAATAAATGTGGTCAGGAGCAGGATCGAGAGCGCAAAGAAGACCCCGCTGGTTCCTGCACCCGCCGCCAAGAGGCCGGCGCCAGCCGGCAAAAGAAATTGCCCGAAACGATTTCCCATCAGTCGGGTAGAGACGGCTAACGCTCGCTCCTCAGGTTTGGTCGCTTGCGAGACAAGCGACATGGTCAATGGTTGTCCAACACCGAGTGAGAAGCCGGCGATGAGAACAACGAATCCCAATACCCACACATTAGGAGCAAATGCGATTGCCGCGCAGGCGACGATAGATATGAGATTGCTGTAGATCAAAATGTTCTTGGTGGAAAAGCGCCCGCTTAAAGTTCCCAACGAGAGGCGAGAGAGCATCGAGGCTGCAGCGCGAAGGGCGAGAATAATTCCGATAGAAAGTGGTGAGAACGATTTCTCTGAACCATAGAGCGGAAGGAAAACGACGAGGATATCGCCAACTGAGCTAATTGCTAGCGATGTATAAATCGCGGCAAAGACTCGCTTATTCCTAAGAAGAGATCCCGCGCTCTTCAATGCACCTTTATCGCTCTTTGCGGCAACCACTGTTGGCTGATGATTTCGCCATCCCATCACGGGAATGATGGCTATAAATGAGAAGACCAACGCGATCAGGAAAGCGTTGGATGTTGATTGCGGTAAAGCACCGGATGTTCCAGCTACTACTGCGCCAAGGATTGGGCCAATCATCTGTCCAAGCGAGGCGCTGAATGTGTAGTAGCCAAAGTTCTCTTCATACTTATTTGATTCGCTTCGCAGCGAGACCATCGTCTGACCACCGACCATGCAGGCTAGATGTGCGAGCCCGGCAAGAGATGCCGCAACAGCCAACACTGCTATCGAATTTGCCAGTAAAAGCGTTGTGCAAGAAAGAATCATCCCGAGCGTGCCAAAGATGATGAAGCGTCCTTCACCAATCACGCCGACCCAACGTCCAAAGGTGAGCGCCATCAAGACTGGAAGTAGCGCATAGAGCGCTGCGATATAGCCAATTACCGCAGGAGAGGCATCAAGCTCGAGCGCCCGATAGGTGATCATCGGCCTAACGATGTAGATGACACCTTGCGTGATTGCTGAGCTCCAGAGGAGCTTGCGTATCCAGGGCGATATTGCCATGCAGAACTACACAGTTACGTCTTTGCGAACCTTCTTCATTACGCGCGTAATTACCGGTGTGAATAGCGCAAGGAAGAGAACCGCATAAAGAATTTTTGATAATGGTGATGCGATTAAAGTCGAGTAATCGCCAGCACTAATCTGCAACGCTCTACGGAACTGGAGTTCTAGATTTGGACCAAGAATGAGACCCAAAATTAAAGGTGTGATTGGCATTCCGAATCTTCTGAATAGGAAGCCGACGAGGCCTATAACAATCGCTACTTGAACGTCAAATACAGATGTATTGATTGCATATGCACCCAAGAGAGCGAAGGTCACGATTCCAGCGAAGAGATATGGTCGAGGAACATTGAGTAACTTGACCCAGAATCGAACTAAAGGCAAGTTAAGTACCAAGAGGAGAGCATTGCCAATAAAGAGAGATGCAATTAGAGTCCAGATCAGTGCACCATTAGTAAGGAATAAAGTTGGGCCAGGCTGGATTTGATAGGTCTGGAATGCAACAAGAATAACAGCGGCAGTGGCAGAGGTTGGAAGTCCTAAGGCCAATAGAGGAACTAGCGCACCTGCGGCATTTGCATTGTTTGCGGCCTCGGGTCCAGCGACACCTTCAATAGCACCGTGACCAAACTCTTCTGGATGTTTGGTGAGTTTTTTCTCGATGGAGTAACTTAAAAAGGTTGGGACTTCTGATCCACCTGCAGGTACAACACCAAGTGGGAAACCAAGGAAAGTGCCACGGATCCACGGTTTCCACGAACGCTTCCAATCTTGACGCGACATTAAGGCGCGCCCCTTCATCGGAATCACGTTCCAGCCTTCATCTTTAAAGCGGCTAGCGATATATAGCGCTTCACCTAGAGCAAAGATCGAAACGATTACCGGAACGGTTTCAATTCCTTCAAGCGCAGCTTCGTTTCCAAAAGTCAGTCGAGATAAACCTGATTGAAGATCTGCACCAACGAGGCCCAACACCAAACCAATCGCCAATGCAATAAATCCACGGATTTGGGATGCACCTAAGAGAGATGAAACAGTAGTAAAAGCAACAAGCATTAAGGCTACATATTCTGCTGCGCCCACCTTGATTGCTAAATCGGCAATCGATGGAGCGGTAAAGGCCAAGATTCCGGTTGCAATTGTTCCGGCAACGAATGAACCAATAGCTGCAGTTGCAAGGGCTGCGCCAGCTTGCCCGCGGCGCGCCATCTTATTTCCTTCAAGAGCAGTAATGACTGAGCCAGATTCGCCAGGTGTATTGAGAAGGATTGATGTTGTAGATCCTCCATACATCGCTCCGTAATAAATGGCGGCAAACATAATAAGAGCAGATGCCGGACTTACGGTGTAGGTAATTGGAAGAAGCAGCGCGATTGCAAGAGCGGGGCCGATTCCCGGTAGAACTCCGACCAGAGTGCCAAGGAAAGTTCCGAGTAATCCGAACCCTAAGTTGCTCAGCGTCAGTGCGCTAGCGAATCCATCCATCAATGAATTGAAACTGCTCATAGAAGTCCTTTAAAGATTCCGGCAGGTAACTGCACATTGAGGAAACGAGTGAACGATAAATACACGACAGTGATAAATAGAGTGCCAAATAGTGCTGCTCGACCATGCTTCTTATTTCCGAAGGCGACGGTGATTCCGAAGAAAGTGAGAGAGGCAGCGATAATAAAACCCGCGCGCTCGATTAAGAGTAAAAAGGTAAGGAGCGATCCAAGAACAAGTCCAAAAGTTTTATAGTCCGTCTTTTGAATTGGCTCCCCCGGTTGGACACCCTCTGGAGTTGCAACATCTCCACGGAGAATTGCAATGAAGAGAAGAGCGCTTAAAACCATCAACATGCCAGCAACGGCATATGGGAAGACCTTCGGACTAATCGTCAGGTTGAATGCTGGGAGCTCTGTGCGCCAGGTATCCCAGAAGACAATAAATCCAAGGAGAAAGAGTGAGCCCACAAATGTGAGCTCACTCTTTCCTCCTTGAGGCAATTTCATATTAGTAATCGGTATTCGATTCTCTATGAATTACTTTACAAGCTTGAAGTCAGTGAGAACATCGATAATTGCCTTGTTCTCCTGCTTGATCCATGAAGAGAATGCATCTCCTGCACGGAACTCGTCAATCCATGACTTCGCTACCAAGGTGTCTTTCCATGATGGCGATGAGTGAAGGATGTCGATGATCTTGAGTGTATTGAGGTAATCCGCAGCTGAGAGATCTGCTGGAGCCAAAATTCCACGCCAGTTACCGAAGGTGAGGTTTACACCCTGCTGGATAAGAGTCTTACCCTTGATAACCTTCAATGGTTTTGGTGAAGTGACAGCCAATGTACGCATTTTGCCTGCTGCAACATAAGAAGCAAACTCTGATGTACCTGAGACTCCCACTGCAACGCGTCCACCGATTACATCTGGAACGAGTGATCCGCCACCTGAGTAAGGGATGTAGTTAAGGTCTGTCGCCTTGACGCCAACAGTTGCAGCCAGTGTCGCTACTGTTACGTGGTCTACTCCACCATAGTTTCCGCCACCAATTGCAACAGACTTTGGATTCGCCTTGATATCCGCGAGCAAATCACCAATTGTGCGGTACTTGGATGATGTTGGAACAACGAAAGCTTCTGCTTCGCGCATCACGCCAGCAACTGCCTTAGCAGTTGTGATTGAGAGCTTTGAGCCGTTTGTTGCAAGACCACCAGGCATTGCAAAACCTGTGATGAGGAGAAGATCTTTGCGATCCTTCTGGTCATAGAAGTATCCGAGACCAAGAGGTGCATTTGAGCGGTATGTAACTGTGTAATCCTTGAGAAGGCCTTCCTTCTTCATAGCATCACCAATTGCGATAGCTGTTGTTCCATAGCCACCACCGATATTTGAAGATGAAACCCACTCGAGTGAGCCGTATGGCTTCACTTCTGGGTACCACCAACGAAGTGATCCTGCGTAAGAACCTGTAGTTACCTTGGTACATGTGAGGTCGGTTCCGTTCACGCCACGGCCAACAGCCTTCTTACCGACGCGAAGGCACTCATCGCCTACTACTGCTTTGAAATCTGGCTTGAGAGCAGCTTGTGCCACTGGGCCAGTTGTTCCTACCAAGAGCGCTGCAGCTGCAGCTGTCGCCAGAAGGGCAACTTTCTTCTTCAACATAGATCCTCCATGATCTGCGGAAAGAGCTCTGCAAACCAGAGCCATCGTCAGAGGCTAAGCGTAAATAGCGAATTTATGAAGCGATTTCGGTAACGTTTTGATATCGAATGGCTATGACAGTAAATCTGAAATTTCTATGCCGAGGGCGCCTAACTTCTCACGACCGCCATCGAAGGCCGTCAGAACGTATGGCTTTCCATCTGGGCAGATGACGTATGAGTGTTCGAAATGTGCACCGCGAGAGCCATCAGTAGAGACAACAGTCCAATCATCGCCAAGAACTTTTGTTTTCTCGGTGCCGCGAGTAATCATCGGCTCGATTGCTAACGCCATCCCAGGAATGATCTTCGGCCCAAAACCTTTACGTCCAAAGTTCAGTACATGCGGCTCTTGGTGCATCTCAGTACCGATTCCATGGCCACCGTATTCGCGGAGGATTCCGTACTTACCTTGCGAATTTACATACTGCTCAATTGCGTGGCCAATATCTGAAAGACGTGCATTAAGCGAACCCGCAGCTATTCCACGCCACATTGATTCTTCGCAGACATCCATCATCTTTTGATCTGCCGGATCTACCGTTCCGAGGCCAACAGAGAAAGCGGCATCTCCATGCCAGCCATCAATGATCGCACCGCAATCGATGGAGACTACATCACCATCGTTGAGTACTCGAGGACCTGGAATTCCATGAACAATCTCCTCGTTAACCGAGACGCAGATTGATTTTGGATAACCGTGATAATTTAAAAAATTCGCGGTTCCGCCACCGCGCTTGATAGTTGCAACGGCAATTGCATCGAGAGCATCCGTTGTCATACCAATCTTGATGTTTTCGCGGATTGCTTGATGTATCTGGGCAACCAAGTGGCCAGCACGACGCATCACCTTTAGTTGTTCGAGGTCCTTGATTTGAATTGCCATTAGAGAATCGCTCGCTTTTTAAGCTTTTACGCGAGCAAGTGCAGATGTGGCGCGCTCGGTGATTTCAGAGACTTCACCATCAGCATCGATAGTGATGAGTAAGCCTTCTGTGCGGTAGAAGTGAATGATTGGCGCTGTCTGCTCTTCGTAAACATCAAGTCGCTTAGCAATCACTTCAGCTTTATCGTCTTCGCGCTGATAGAGATCTGCTCCCCCACAGGCGCTGCATGCAGTTGCCTCTGGACCAGATGGTGCACCACATGCGCGACAGGTACGGCGTGATGAGAGGCGGCCGATAATCAATTCATTTGCAATAGAAAGTTCTAGAACTGCATCAAGCGGTGTGCGCTTCTCTGCGAGAATCGCACGAAGTACCTCTGCCTGTGCAACATTACGTGGATAGCCATCGAGCAAGAAGCCATTTGCAACATCATCCCAAGTCAAACGGTCTTTTACCATCGCATTCGTTACTGAATCTGGAACAAGCTGCCCGGCATCCATGTAGCCCTTCGCTTCTTGGCCAAGCGCAGTGTTCTCTTTCAAATTGGCGCGGAAGATATCGCCGGTGGAGATATGTGGAATCGAATAGTGCGCGGCAAGGAATTGTGCTTGTGTGCCTTTACCCGCACCTGGTGGACCTACCAGGACGAGACGCATTACTTCAGGAAGCCTTCGTATGAACGCTGCTGTAGCTGAGATTCGATCTGCTTTGCAGTATCAAGACCTACGCCCACCACGATCAGAATTGCCGTTCCACCAAATGGGAAGTTCTGTGATGCACCAAAAGAAACAAGGGCGATGATAGGAATAATCGCAACGAGCGCAAGATATAGAGAACCAGGAGCTGTGATGCGAGAAAGGACATAGGTGAGGTATTCAGATGTTGGGCGACCAGCACGAATACCAGGAATAAATCCGCCGTACTTCTTCATATTATCTGCAACTTCTTCAGGGTTGAAGGTGATTGCAACGTAGAAATATGTAAAGAAGATAATCAACGCTGAGTAAGCGGTGATGTAAATCCAGTTATCACCATTGACCAAGTTACGTGAAATCCAGACAGCCCATCCTGCTTGACTATTTGTGAAATTGACGATCAACGATGGAATGTAAAGAAGTGATGATGCAAAGATCACCGGAATAACGCCAGCCTGGTTTACCTTAATTGGAATATAGGTAGATGTTCCACCGTAAGCCTGACGGCCAACCATGCGCTTTGCATATTGAACAGGGATTCGTCGCTGCGCTTGCTCCACGAAGACGACAGCAGCAACCACTGCAACACCCATCAACATGACGAAGAGGAATACTGGAAGTCCCTTTGAAACCTTGATTGCCCAGAGCTGGCCTGGGAAGCCTGCTGCGATGGATGTGAAGATCAAGATTGACATACCGTTACCGACGCCACGATCTGTTATGAGCTCACCGAGCCACATAACAACTGATGTACCTGCTGTCATTACAACGATCATGGTGACAATTCGCTGCCATGATGCATCAGGGATGATTGGAAGTGAGCAACCTGAGATCAAACGACCTGGTGTACGAGCAACGGCAATCAAACCGGTTGACTGCAAGATTGCGAGACCGATTGTTAAATAACGTGTGTACTGAGTAAGAGTTGCCTGACCTGACTGTCCCTCTTTCTTCAGGGTTTCAAAGCGAGGAATAACAACTGTAAGCAACTGAACAATGATTGAGGCAGTGATGTAAGGCATGATGCCAAGCGCAAAGACAGAGAGCTGAAGAAGAGCTCCACCTGAGAAGAGGTTAATCAGACCGAAGAGGCCTGAGTTATCTGCATTTGCAAGACATGCCTTCACATTTGTATAAGAAACGCCTGGTGTTGGGACAACAGAGCCAAAGCGAAAGAGCGCCATGATTGAGAGAGTGAAGAAGATTTTCTTTCGAAGTTCAGGCGTCTTAAACGCCATTCCAAATGCACTAAGCATCAATCTTCTCCCTCTATCAATACACGACGACTAGGTTTACTAAATTAACTACAGTGTTGCTGTTGATCCGCCAGCAGCTGCAATCTTCTCGATTGCTGAAGCTGAGAATGCGTGTGCTGTTACAGATACCTTGACAGCGATATCGCCGTTTCCGAGAACCTTTACCGGCAATGAATCGCGAACTGCGCCCTTTGCAATGAGATCAGCAACTGTTACATCGCCACCCTTTGGAAAGAGTGCGTTGATTG
>JACCDN010469957.1_pt1 | contig 12136 bp, 8 predicted proteins | sample 7441691 | NCBI WGS metagenome assembly JACCDN01 (sample SAMN15323439, study PRJNA562643) | freshwater metagenome | isolation source: river surface water | place: USA:Blue River Watershed | collected 2017-08-16 | reverse complement strand
CTCATTATTGGTCGCTTGTTAGGCGATGCATGGCTCGGACTTTACACAGTGTCGTATCAATTGATGATCAAGCCGTTTTCTGTGCTGAATCCCATCTTCACAAGAGTTGCGCTGCCCGTCTTTACCAGCATCAAGAACGATGATCCGCGTTTGATTTCAGGTTATTTGCAAACCCTAAGAGTGGTCGCATTGCTATCATTTCCGGTGTATGCTAGCATTTCAATCGCAGCACCTGGCATAATAATACTTGTGATGGGGGAAAAGTGGTCGGCTTCTGCCCCGATTTTGAGCGTGTTAAGCGTTTTAGGTATGTTTTTTTCCATTGGCAACCCAATTGGTACCTTAATATTGGCTAAGGGAAAACCGCAGTGGGCCTTTTATTTGAACATTGCTTCACTACTGGTCTACGCATTGGCATTTGCGATAGGTGCACAGTTTGGTGTAATGGGCGTTGCTTGGGCATTTTTACTGGCGAGTGTGGTTGTACTTTATCCGCTTGAATTTTTTTTGAGATACAAGTTGGTGGGCATGGGGATAGTTCAATATTGCCGAGCCATGATGCATTTGTTCACCGCAGTCGCAGTGCCCCTAGTAGTGTATTTTCTATGGCATGATACGCACGGTGTTAAGTTTGTACCATACTGGTCATTTTTATGGAGCATATTAGCCGTACTCTTTTTCTATGGATATTTGTGGTTTTTCGACAGACCATTGCTGATCAATGTTAAAAATTTGATTTTTAAAGGTAAATAAATCGAGATGTGTATCACGGATTATTTCTTTGCTGAAGGGTGAAGCGCAACGCGCTCTCACGTGCTTTCACGCCAACGAAGAAATTTCATAATAAAAATGAAATTATTTAATTCAAAGTATATTAATCAGGGATGTAATGCACTCAAAATTTGAGTTTCACTGCCACACAAACAATTCGTTCGATTGCGAGATATCTCTTGCATTGAGATTGGATCGATATTCTGAGTTGGGATTTACACATTTGGCAATCACCGACCATGATAAAGTATTAACAAGAAGTGATCATGCGCTCATTTTAGAGAGGAGTGCAAACCTTAAAGTAATACCAGCGATAGAGGTCAGCACGCATGTTGGGCATATTATACTCTTAAATTGCAAACGAAAGCCTTGGATCAATTCATTGTTTTTTCTAGTCCTGTGGAGCAAGATTTTCGACTCGCAAATCTATGTGCCACATCCTTGCAGAAAAGGTACTGGGCTACTCATTGAGTATGTAAAAAATAGAATTCCAACCTGGTATGTTGCGTGGTTCCTGTCGCATGTGAAATATGTTGAAGTTTGGAATCCCAGAGATGCCATCAAGGATAAGGTGAAAGTACATCCCACGCTTGTGAGGCTATTAGAAAAAAAATGCTGGACAGTTGCTTCGGACTCTCACTACGAAGATGACATTTATGCAGATGGTTGTCCCGAGGAAGGGCTGCAATCTAACAGTCCGCTGATCTCTCGATTTTTTTCTCAAAAAATTGAATCGGAAGAAGTAAATATTCCCTTAACACTCAGAGCTGTGCTTCGATATATCAAATCGGCTCTGCGCTATGCACTGACTTAATTATGGAAACGAATTTTTTTCTTACTTATGACGTCCTAACACGAAAGCTTTGGCACGATGGCGTCACCATCGACCGTTTTGAACACCGAACTTGCTCTGGCGAGCACTTGATATTTGAATGCAGAGAAGAAGAACTAAGGTGGGCGACTCCCTTTTTTTTATTAGATAACATCTTCTATATTCAGATCGGCAGCAAGGTCTATTTTAGTCGACATCTTGACCAGTTCAAGGACCTATGCGAACCTGACGTGGAAGCAAATGCATTACTTCGCCAGCATGGATTTATTCCACACGCTAGAACCCAATTGAAGGGGGTTGGAATTGTCTGCAGCTACCTCGTATATAACCTTGGAGCTGATGGCATAAAGTTAACGCCGTGCTTTCCTTGGCAACCCGGCTCCGAAAAGTATTCTATTGACGATTTGATGGATGTTTTTCGCGATGCGTTTCGCAAACAACTAGATAGGGTAAACCGTGAGTCATGGGTCTTGCCCCTCTCGGGTGGCATGGACAGTCGCATGTTACTTAGCCTGGCATTGGAATACAAAGACATTGATCTGAGCCTCTTCACCGTTGGCACACATCGAAGCGGAGACGTTAAGGTGGCCAGCGCAATTAGCCAAAGTCTAGGGCTAACCGAAAAACACACAATTTTATACCTTGAAGACATCACAAGAAGCGATCTAGTAAGTAATTACCGTGCCTGCGACTACTTGCTACCATTAGATCGAATATTGACCAAACCACTCGGAAACTTTTTCAAGCCATCTGTCGTGCTCTCCGGTTTATACGGTGATGTCATTTTTGAAGATAATGCTTTATATACCACAAGTTATTCTGACTATTTTGAGTTGGAGGGTTTCATGAAATTTGATTCATTTGACAATCAAATGATTCAAGCCTATGACGGCTTGCCGGAAATTCCAAAACTTCAGCGCATAGCATTACGGTGCCAAAAATTGACACGGCAAAGTTTTCCAATCAGTCCTGAATTTGAATTTGTGACGCCTTTCGTGGATCCACAGGTAGTCGGGGTAGCTAGCAATATCAAAACGCCACGAATATACCAAGATCTCGTTGCGCGTCACATGCGACCGGAATTGCGCAAATTTATACATCAGTCTTCAATGAGTTACTTCACCCATCCCAACTGGCTTAGATTCGCAGAGCGAAAATTCTTTAACCTCACACGACATCCAGCTCGTGTGCCCTACTTCGATAGCTCCTATCTCCAAAGCATCGGAGTAGAGCCTAACGAAGCACCATTCATGGAGTAAAAAAATATGACTATATTCAATCAAAGAGCAATTCAGCTTCAACCGTATGTGGTTAGCAAGCGATTCGAAGGCCGACATGATGGAGACTGGTTATTTCTTGACTGGAACGAAACCACCTACGAATTGCCTATCAGCATCAAAGAAAAACTAAAAAATGCGATAGATCACGGACTTGGTGTCTCATATCCGGACGGTGATCGTGACGATGTTCAATCCGCTCTGCACCAGTTTACTGGTGTCCCAGTTCAAAACATTCTGGTCTTTAATGGTTCTGACTCGGCGCTAAAGGACTGTATTGAATGTTTGTTGGACCCTGGAGACGAGATTTCTGTCGTTGAACCAGAATACAGCCAAATCAATACCTACATACAGATTGCTGCAGGGAAATTAGACCGTATTAAATTACCAAATCCATTCGAATTTAGTATTGGAGATTTGACCTCATGTTTGAAAGGCAAAAAAACTTTATATCTTTCAAACCCCTCCAATCCAACTGGCAGATACTTTTCCAAATGCGAGATTAAAAAGCTTCTGGACTCCGGCATTTGCCTCTTGCTTGATGAAGCTTATGTTGAGTTTGCCCCCGAAAGCTGTGCAGACCTAGTGCAATCCTATCGTAATCTGTTTGTTTTTCGAACCTTTTCGAAAGCATTTGGTTTGGCGGGTTTGCGCCTAGGTTATTTACTTTCACACGAGGAGAATATTGCAGTTCTGAGAAAAAATAGGAATAGCAAGGAAATAAATGCATTTGCACAAATTGCGGTTATAGAAGCGCTCAGGAATTTAGATATTTACAAAACTCGTATTAATGAAATTATTGCAGTTCGAGAAAAGTTTGTTATGACCATAAATAGTTTATTCCCAAGTGTCCGGGCCTTTAAGTCGATGGGTAATTTTGTGGTAATTAAAACCCCGAGGCTTACGGAGCTTCTTAAGTATCTAGAAGAACACAAAATTCTGATTCGTGACCGGCGAGGCATGTATTTCATGGAGGAATGTGCAAGGATTTCTATTGGCACACCGGAACAGATGAGACGACTAACAACTGTTTTGCAGAAATTCTTTGCCACCTCAGATGCATCCATTATCTCGCATTCGCATGTAGACGCGTAGTTTTATCCCGTATATACCTAGGTGACAACATTGGTCTTATTACAGCCAATTGAATCCACCTATCCTACGCTTGCACCTTCGAAAAACAATTGATGCGCTTATTGATTCAGACAACTTGCTTGTACACTATGTGGCGTTATTAAGGGTATTGAATCTGCTCGCCGTTCGGGAGTCAATGTTCTTGGCCTTGTTGGTTCGACGGGTAAGTACGAAGCCCGAACACCTCTCCGTACAGCGTAAAAAGCAATGCTAATTAGTCAATTCTAAGAGAGAAAAAATAAGATAGTATAAGTTGACAAAAGAAAAATCGAGCCATAAAAAATAGCTAGCTAGAAGATAACCAAAATTCTCGTCGACATGCCAATTAAAAAAAACAAAATAATCGCCACCATTTTGGCGGCATTAGTGGCCGTAAAAACAATATTACTCTTTCCTTATTTTACAGACGGAGATTTACTTGTATATAATGATGTATATGATCTAGTTAATAATTCAAATATTATTGATGGCTACCTAACATACACGGCGAATATTAATTCTGCAGAATTAATTCATTATTTAATCATATGGATTTCTTCAAACACAAACCTTCCCAGAGTGATGTTTCTTGCAATATTTAATGCATTACTAGCTTATCTTGCATTCGGTTTTTTAAACGTCAATAGAAACAATCTAATGGTTTCATTTCTATTAATTTTTAATGTATATGCGGATATTTTTTATTTCAGCGCTGAAAGATTAAAGTTTTCAATTATTTTATTAATTCTGGCATTGCAATTTAAGTCGGCAATTATTAAGATACTAATCGTTACTTGCGCCATAGCAACACATGTGCAATCAGTATTAGTCACGTTGCTTTTTAATATAATTAAAATTCATAGTGTTTCATTCAGTAACCTTAAAGTACATAATCTAAAAAATTTAATAATTATCGGATTTGCACTCCTGGCTGTTGGCTTAAGTCAATTGACGGATCATGCTATTAGCAAACTGGCTGGATACAATAGCGACTATGGAGGGATAATCCCTTATAAAACTTTATTAATGAGTATCGCTTTAGTGTGTGTTGCACCAAAGAAATTGGGAGCGTTATTAGCTTCACTAATTGCAGTAATTACTGCAATATACATAGGAGATGGCAGAATTAATTTTATATTATATTATATATTGTTAATTGTATGCATCCGAGGCAGGGGAAATATTAAGCGCAGCCTTGCAGTGATATTGGTATCTTATGGTGCGTACCAAGATATTTCTTTCATACAAAATGCACTCTCCCTTGGAACTGGGTTTAAAGAAGATGGTGGTATATGATATGAGTAAAAAAAAAATATATATAAATGCAACAACTTGTACAATTGGTGGAGGGGCTCAAGTAGCGGCCAATCTTATTAAGGGTTTACTTCGATCTGAGAAGTTTAACTATATTTACGGTATCTCGCCAGAAGTAGAAAAGCATTTAAGTGCTTTAGTAGATATAAATAAGATAAATTATGAAAAGTTCAATAAACCTTCCAATCCCTTATTGGGATTTCAAGATAGAAGAGATATAGAAAGTCATATAATAAAAACAAATCCCGATATGGTCTTTACTGTATTTGGCCCTTCATACTTAAATATCGATATTAAAGAGTTAATTGGGATGGCGGACCCTTGGCTTACCCATTCTTCAAAACAATCTTACGCAAATCATGGCATCAAAGACAAAGTCTTGAACAAACTAACTGTTTGGTATAAATCAAAATGGATTTCTGATAATAACTATTGGGTAGAGTCTGATGAAGTTAAGTCCGGCTTAACAAATAGATTTAAAATAAATAAAGATAATATTACTGTAATACCAAATACATGTTCGGATATTTTTCGCGTGAATTCGCCATTTAATAGACCGCCTTTCCGTGGGGAAATTACAATGGCTATAATTTCAGCTAATTACCCACACAAGAATTTAAATTTTGCCGCTAATGTAATCAATGAAATAACGGAGTCAAGGGTCGGCTGGCGGGTAAAATTAATAACTACATTACAGAATAACGAATTCCTGACTAGAAGCATTGATGACGCGATTAGACATACCAATAGGGTTCAAGTAGAACACCGAGGAAATCAAACCCTCATTGGTTGTAGAGAAATATATGAAGAAGCATCTCTAGTATTTCATCCGTCATTGCTAGAGGCGTTCTCAGCAACCTATGCTGAAGCTATATGCATGAAAACACCGCTCTTTGTTAGTGACTTTGGGTTTTCGAGAGCTGCATGCGGGGAGGCTGCTATATACATAGATCCGTTCAACGCAGAAACGACAGCAAAAAAAATAGTAGAATTTTTTGAATCAGATAAAATTAAAAGTGAATTAGTAACCGTCATGGACAGCAAATCCAAAGAATTTCTAAGTGACGCCGAGAGGCTGCTTAAATTTGAGAACTTATTTGGAAAAATCATTTCATATGAATAATTTTAAAGATGCCGGATTGACAGTTGCAGGTATTTTGTATGGGGATACTTTTCTTAGGAGAACCGAGTTTTGGGGTGAGGACTCTCGGAACAAATACCAGATTCAAAAACTAAAAAAGCTATTTATTGAATGTAATGAAAACATTAGTTGGTATAAAAATATTTTTAAAAATATGCAGTGCAGCCCTATGCACGATAATGTAATTGATATTTATAATAATTTACCCATTTTGCATAAAGCCACAGTTAGAGAAAATATAGATCAATTTGTAAATGATAAAATAAAGAATGTCATTAAATTTCAAACTTCGGGCACATCGGGTGAGCCCTTAACAGTACACACGCATGCTAACCAGTGGATAAATGAGCAAGGCGTAATCTGGCGGTCATGGAGAAGAGCGGGATTCAATTTGGGTGATAGGGTCGCTATATTCAGAAGTTATACGCCTAAAAAATCTAATTCGACAATTAAAATTGATCGCTTTCGAAATTGGGCATATTTATCCGTATATCATACGGATGAGAAGAATTTAGAAAAATATGCTGATTTTTTAGTACATTGGAAACCAAAATATCTAAGAGGATATCCTTCCTCAATACTTCTATTGTCAAAATATTTAAAGGATAGAAATATCATTATACCAACCCTAAAGGCGGTTTTCACTGCCTCAGAAATGCTTTCTATTTCAACTAGGCAGCAAATCTATCAAAATATTGGATTAGAGGTATTCGATCATTATGGGCAAGCTGAAATCACAGTAATGTTTCATGACTGTGAGAAACATGAAGGAATGCACTACGATTGGGAATATGGTAAAGTTGAATTATTACCATCTTCGGCAAGTGGACTTTACAAAATAGTCGCTACAAACCTCCACAACATGGCAATGCCACTAATTAAATATGATACAGGAGATCTCTCTGATGGAGAATTTTCAACGTGTTCATGCCATCGCACCTCCCCAATACTAAAAAATATAATAGGACGGGATATGGATTTTATTATTAATTTTGATGAATCAAAAATTCCGGCGGTCAATTTTTACACCCATTTTTCCAAAGTCAAATTTGCAAAGAGAGTTCAGCTAATACAAGAGAGACGTGGGGTCATATCCGTGAGATTTGAATCATGGAGTTCTGAAAATCGTAGTGCCGCTCAGCATGAATTGGAGCTATTATCTTTGAAGCTTTCAAACACCATTGGTTTAACTGTTGATGTCGATCCTAATCAAAGCATTATATTTTCAAAATCTGGAAAAGAAAAATTCGTAATTCAAAAATTGAAATACTAAAAAATGATATTTGACCTGCATACTCATACAAAGCGATCGTTTGATGCATTTACATCAGAAAAAGAGTTGATCCGCGCTTGCAAGATTAAAGGGATTGATGTTATTGGATTAACTGAGCATGACCTTCGTGCAAAAGTAGACTTTGATAATTTTAAGGAAAATGGTATTGTTGCGCTAAGTGGATGTGAGTTCACCACTGATAAGGGGGCGCATATTATCGGATTTTTTGAAAATTCCAAGATAGTTGATATTAAATCAAGAGATAAAAATGAAATTTTGCTGTATATAAAAAATTTAGATGGTGTAGCCGTGATGCCCCATCCCCTTAAAACCAATACAGGTTATTTGTCGGTATATGGGGAAGATGAAAGTATTAAATATTTTGATTTTATAGAATTAGTAAACGGTGGCGATCTTAAAAATTCAGCAAGTGTTTACCTAAAAGAAATAGCCAGTCGATATAAATTGAAGCCATTATCATCTTCAGATTCACACTCAGCTGAACAAATCGGTATGTGTGTAACAAAAATAGATCTTGAAATCAACATAATGAATGACATTCAAGTCTTGAATATATTAAAGACAATCCATGCTGATCAAATAAAGTTAATGATTGACGCATCAATTAATGTTAAAAAAAGAGATGCTCCATCTTACAAGAAGTGGAGATTTTATCAATTAATCTTAAGAATTATTCCGATTCGATTGCGAAGAATCTTGAAGATTTTTATTAATACCTTAAACTATTCGAAATTAAATATTCGAAGACCATCGTGGATAGATATTCATGAATTTACCGGTATACCAAATAATAAATAATCAATTCTTAACGTTGATTCGCAAACTAATTGGATGGTTAAATTTAACTGCAACATTTGCATCATCTTATACTGTTCTAATTCAATTATTTTATATATTTTTTATTGCAAAAAATACCCCCCTAACTCGTCACTCATCACTCTCGGACAACCTACCAGCAGTTTTCGCAGGGCAATTTCAATTCAGCCGGATTTTCTGAGTTACGCCTGTCAACTTTGTGGAAGGTGGTCAGTATACTTGTGCAGACCTTTTCTAAGTTAAGGAATTTTTGATGCGCCGTATTGTTTATGTAGCGAAATTAGAACTCGATAAGTCCCAAGGAGTTAACAATAAAATATCAAACCAAGTGGCGAGTTGGCGCAAAATATGCCCGGAGTTGGATATTTTTCAATTAATAATACATCCTAAAAGAATAATCGCAAAGGATCCAATTGAGGGCTCAATTTATATTTTTGAGAGAGGTTTTTTTCAGAAATATATTTTCAATCTATCCCTTTTTAAGGAAATGCGTCGACTGTCGGCTGACTTAGTTTACTTTAGATTTTCCACTTTTCCTATCATAAATACAATTCATCTCCTATCGTGCAAAATTGTTTTAGAGCTTAATACACGATTTGAATTTGAACTTCTTCATTATAAAAATGCAATTAAACGTTTTCTTCTGAAATTGTATTACAAATTCATTATTGAATTTTCAGATGGTCAGGTTGCGGTGACCCCTGAATGTATCGTTGAAGACGGTCCCGCCTCTATCGTAATTGGCAATTCAATTTCTGTAGTTGATTATAAATCTTTTGTAAAAGATGATATTCGTAAAACATCTATGGAGTTGGTCTTTATTGGGAGTCCTGATTGCGCATGGCATGGTGTTGATAGAATAATAGAAATTGCTAAAGATCTTGTGAATTACAAGTTTAATATCATAGGGTATTCTAAAGAAGACCTAAAATCTTTTGGGCTTGATCAAATTCCTTCGAATGTTCAAGTGCACGGTTTTTTGACAAGCAACGAATATTTGAAAATATTCGCCAGATGCTTTGCGGCGATTGGTTCTCTCGCAATGGAGCGTAACCGTATGTTTTTCTCTTCATCGCTTAAGAACAGAGAGTATCTCGTTCACGGATTACCTGTTGTGGTCCAGGGTGTTGATATTGATTTGCTTAATCTCGATTTTGTTTTCTTTCTCAAGACTAAGTTTGACAGTAACGATTTTAAGTTCGCGATTGAACATCTGAGATTGGCAGTGCCAAAAACTTATCAATTGATGCGATCTATTGATTCGGATGTGCTCGAGAGGCAGCGACTTAATTTTTTGATTAACATGTAAATGGATTTTTAAGTTTCTGTCTGGGGAAGATCTACGCAGTCCGCTTTATCCTTCTCATTTCTTCTTTCTTCATTGCTGAAAGCTACACTGGCGGGTACTCTTTTTGCTTGAGAACTTGCTATGCTTCTTTTCTTTACGTTAGTTCACTCTCAAAACGGAATTCGGCTACTCGGTCGTTGAGTGATTAAATCTGGTGATCATTTAAATGAAACAAGTTTTACAAAATTTGAAAACTGGCAGTACCGTGGTTACGGAGGTTCCGATACCTTATTCAAAGCGCGGTCAGTTGCTAATTAAAACGACGCATTCGTTGGTTTCTGCAGGTACTGAGCGGATGTTGGTCGAATTCGGTAAAGCCGGTTGGATTGAGAAGGCGCGACAGCAGCCCGATAAAGTACGGATGGTACTGGACAAGATCAAGACAGATGGCCTGAAGCCGACTATCGACGCGGTCTTCAATAAACTCGATCAGCCGTTGCCTTTGGGATACTGTAACGTGGGTCTTGTTAGTGAAATTGGAAAAGGAGTGGCTGGATTTGAGGTAGGAGATCGAGTCATTAGTAATGGCAAGCATGCAGAAGTCGTGAGCGTCCCAATCAACCTATGTGCAAAGGTTCCAGATAGTGTTTCCGATGAGGAGGCGTCTTTCACCGTGCTCGGTGCGATTGCTCTTCAAGGTATTCGTCTGGTGCAGCCAACGCTTGGAGAAACCGTAGTTGTAACGGGCTTGGGCTTAATCGGCTTGCTTACTGTTCAACTTTTACGGGCACACGGTTGCCGCGTTCTGGGACTAGATTTTGATAAGGAAAAACTCAAGTTGGCAAGTCAGTTTGGTGCTGAAGTTGTCGATCTAGACGCAGGTGAAGATCCTGTCAAGGTGGCTGAACTCTACTCTCGGGGACGTGGCGTAGATGCGGTAATTGTTACGGCTGCTACTAAGAGCAGCGAGCCCATGCACCAGGCTGCTTTGATGTGCCGCAAGCGCGGACGTATCGTGCTGGTGGGGGTTACAGGCTTGGAGTTGTCGAGGGATGACTTCTTCAAGAAAGAACTGACGTTCCAAGTGTCGGCATCTTACGGTCCAGGCCGTTATGACCCGAACTATGAGGATAAAGGCCAGGACTATCCGGTGGGCTTCGTGCGCTGGACGGAACAGCGCAATTTCGAGGCAGTGTTGGACATGATGGCCGATGGGCGGTTGGATGTTAAGCCTTTGATTTCCCATCGCTTCGCCATCGGAGAGGCTGAGAAGGCCTATGAGTTGGTGGGGGGAGCAGGGCAGTCTCTGGGCATACTGTTGAGCTATCCGGGGCTGGAGATCACCCCCGCGGCTCGGACCGTGAACCTTGGTGCAAACCCGACAGTACCCTTGGGAGTGAAGAGAAGTAAAGCGACCGTGAGCTTCGTCGGCTCAGGCAATTATGCGACAGCAGTGCTGATCCCCGCTTTCAAGGAGGCAGGGGCGCACTTGCGCTGCGTGGCCTCCAGTGCCGGGGTAAGCGGGGTGTATGCTGGAAGTAAGTACGGATTCGATGAGACGACGACGGATACGAACCGCATCTTCACAGATGCGAAGACTCGTGCGGTGGTCATTACTACCCAGCACGACAGCCATGCCCGTCTCGTATTGCAGGCCCTGGAGGGTGGCAAGCATGTCTTCGTCGAGAAGCCGCTTTGCCTCACCCTTGCTGAGTTGAATGACCTCGAATCTGCCCAGCTGGCGACCGGGGGACGTTCCATGGTGATGGTCGGGTTCAACCGACGTTTCGCGCCCCAGGTCCAGAAGATTAAGAAATTGCTGAATGGCGCAAACGGACCGAAGACGTTCGTCATGACGGTTAATGCCGGGGCTATCCCGGCAGATCATTGGACCCAGGACCCGGAGGCGGGGGGCGGGAGAATCATCGGCGAAGCCTGTCACTTCATAGACCTTTTGCGCTTTTTAGCCGGCACGACCATCTCTAGCTGGCAACGCATGAGCATGGACTCACCTACCCAAGACACCGTGACTTTGCAGTTGAGTTTCGCGGATGGGTCTATCGGGACGGTGCATTACTTCGCAAACGGTAGCAAGGCCTTCCCAAAAGAGCGCCTGGAGGTGTTTGCCGCTGGACGCGTCCTACAACTAGACAACTATCGCAAATTGACCGGCTTTGGATGGCCTGGTTTCACCAAGATGAATCTATGGCGGCAAGACAAGGGCCAGAAAGCGTGCGCTGCGGCCTTTGTGCAGGCTGTGGCTAAAGGTGCAAGTGCGCCAATACCGTTT
>JACCDN010474819.1_pt1 | contig 12142 bp, 13 predicted proteins | sample 7441691 | NCBI WGS metagenome assembly JACCDN01 (sample SAMN15323439, study PRJNA562643) | freshwater metagenome | isolation source: river surface water | place: USA:Blue River Watershed | collected 2017-08-16 | reverse complement strand
GATGGCGCAACTGCAAACTTGGTTCGATGACGACAATTCTTACCACCCGCACAGTGCGTTGCGGCTACATGCCACCAACACTGTTCAGGCAAAAACAATGGGTAACCTAAACATATCGGCGTTACTGTATTACAGGGGGAAGACCAGTACTCATCTACCATGCTTTATAATATCCATTAAGACGCATCAAATGAATGAAAGTTCCGGATATCTATTTTTTAAGGCTGAGAGTTCCCGCGAGTATTTAGGATGTCTTTTAATCAATAAAAAGGTGACTTATTTTGTATCGACTTGACAACATTGAATATTAATTTATTTATAGTATTTTGAGGTTATCAAAAAGAGAGTATTAACTTTCTTACTGCAGGATAATTTAATTTCGAAGCTCACGTAAGCAGGGCACAAATTCACTCATAAGGTATTTCTCTATGATCATAAAATTTTTAAAGCTATTACTCATTAACTTTGGACTTGACCTAAGAGTAACATATAATACGATAAAAGGGTTGCCACTTTTTATAAAGTCTAGCTTGAATTTATTATCATTCATAGTTAGAAATGATTCTTCAGATTTTAAATTAAAGTTATTTCCGATATTATCGGATGCTAAGTCAAATAGCGGCATTACAAAGGGTCACTATTTTCATCAAGATCTTTGGGCCGCTAGAAAAATATTCAAAAATAAACCATCTAGCCATATTGATGTAGGTAGCAGGATTGACGGCTTCATTGCTCACCTTCTTTCTTTTATGAACGTGACAGTAATTGATGTGAGGCCTCTGATAAGTAAAGTTGATGGCCTCTCGTTCATTCAGAGAGATATGATGACCAATGTCGGGGCGCATGGGCTTTCCTCCGACTCTGTAAGCTGTCTCCATGCGCTCGAGCATTTCGGACTTTCAAGGTATGGAGACCCTTTTGACTGGAGTGGGTGGAAAAAAGGATTGCGCAATTTGTCTTCATTAGTAAATGACGGTGGTCGCTTGTATTTATCCGTGCCTATTGGGATACAAACTGTTGAATTTAACGCTCACAGAATTTTTGATCCCAAAATGTTTGTTAATGAAGTAGAAAAATTAGGTCTTTCTCTTCATGAGTTTTCGTACATTGATGATTACGGAGATTTTCACGAAGGGGTTGATGTTAATGATTGGATTTACACCAAGTACGGCTGCGGATGTTTTGAGTTCATAAAACCTGAAACTAATAATTATGAGTGATGCTAAAGTCTACCTAAGACTATCGGGAGGTTTAGGAAATCAATTATTTCAATTTGCCTCTGCATTATATGTTGCCCGCACAAATGGAATACCGTTGTCCTGTTTGACAATCGAAACTAGATTCCTTAGCAGTTATGAAACGAAACGAGATTACTCTATTAATTTCATAGCGAACTTGTTTCCCGATATCAAAGTAGGCACTCAAGTTCCCCTTCATGTATCAATCGCGATGCAAACTCGCTTAGCTAAAATTATTAATCGAAAGATAGGCTCATTTAACTTTCTTTCATCACTAACCTCATGCAAATACGACTGTAATGATATACATAATACAACCACTGTCATAATGGACGGCTATTTTCAAAATCCAAATTATCTGTTTTTCGCAGAAGATCGGGACTTTATCCGTAAGACCTTGCTAAACAAGAAGTCTGAAATCATAAATAAGATAAAGGGAAATCAGGTTACAACTGGAATCCATGTTCGCCGAGGAGATTACATCAAATCTGATTCTGCATCAAAGATTTTTCGAGTTATACCATTTGAGTATTACGAAATCGCTCTATCAACCATTGGTGGCAATCAAAAAATCTTAATCTTTAGTGATGATTCCGATATTTCAAATCAAATTGCCCTAAAAATAGGTGGTATTACAGTTCACAGTTTAAATCTTTCGCTTGAAGACGAGTTTTGTTTGTTTATGTCTTGTGATAATTATGTTATTGCCAATAGTACTTTTTCTTGGTGGGCTTCATATTTAGGCTTCACAAGTGCCAAACGTGTTATCGCTCCAAAATCGTGGTTTAAAAGAGGATATGATAACAGGAACAACCTGCTTTTATTAAGCAACTTTGAATTACTAGATAATTAAAACATTCATTTGATTTTTTAATTTCTTTTTTGCAATTATAATATTTCACTGTTATACTGCTTTATATGATTTATAATCTTTTTTGGGAGAAATTTTATGAAAATTTTAGTTACTGGGGCGGCTGGATTTATTGGAAGTTCTATTGTAGACCGTCTCTTAGACGAGGGGCATGAAGTTGTTGGTTTAGATAATTTCTCTACTGGTCAGCGAGCATTTCTGACAACTGCGTTTCAGAAATCCAACTTCAAACTGATTGAGATTGATCTGCTTAATGCAATTGCCATTTGTGATTTTTTCAAAGGAATGGATATCGTTTATCATTTGGCCGCCAATGCTGATGTTCGGTTTGGAACTGATAACACAAGAAAGGATCTTGAGCAAAACACTATAGTCACACACAATGTTTTGGAAGCTATGCGAATTAATAATGTTAAAAAAATTGCTTTCTCATCGACCGGCTCAGTATACGGTGAATCTATTATCATTCCAACTCCGGAAAATGGTCCATTTCCTATCCAAACCTCACTCTATGGAGCTTCCAAGGCTGCTGGAGAAGGATTGATAAGTGCTTATTGTGAAGGATTTGGATTTCAATCATGGATTTTTCGATTTGTTTCTATTTTGGGAGAGCGCTACACTCACGGACATGTTTTTGATTTCTATCATAAATTAAAGGTTGACCCCAAGCGGTTAAATGTATTGGGCAATGGAAAGCAGCGAAAGTCTTATCTTTATATCCAAGATTGCATAGATGCTATTCAAATAGCGTTAGAACGTTCAAGCGATAGGATCAATATATTCAACTTGGGAATTGATGATTATTGTGAAGTTAATGAGTCTATTGCCTGGATCTGTGAAAAATTAGATGTTAAACCGATACTTGAATACTCAGGCGGTGATAGAGGCTGGATAGGTGACAACCCGTTCATCTTTTTGGACACAAATAAGATGCAGTCTTTGGGGTGGAAACCTAAATTCGGTATCAGGGATAGTGTGATCAAGACGGTTGAGTATTTGAAAAAGAACGAGTGGGTGTTCGACTCCAGAGGGAATTCATGAAAATTTGTGTGCAGGGACTTTGGCACTTGGGATCGGTCACTGCAGCATGCCTGGCGTCTGTTGGGCATGATGTAATTGGGTTGGATTCAGATGCCACAACAATACGCAATCTTAATGAGGGTAAGGCGCCACTGTTTGAGCCTGGACTGGATGAGTTGCTGCAAGCTGGGATTGCTAATGGTAGGCTGAGCTTCTCAGTGTCAACCGAACAAGCGCTGGCTCATGCAGATGTGTTGTTTGTGGCCTTTGATACCCCAGTAAACGGTGAAGATCAAGCTGATGTGGCTTTCGTTCTGGACCAGGTCCAGGCGGCGCTGCCGCTCCTACCCGATGGTGCGGTCGTTTTGGTTTCATCACAACTGCCGGTAGGTTCTATTCGTAAACTTGAGGAGTTTGCGCGGAAAAGTTTGCCTTACAAGAGTTTCAGCTTTGCTTGTTCTCCAGAGAATTTACGTTTGGGTAAGGCTCTGGATGTGTTCCTTAAGCCCGACCGCATTGTGGTTGGGATAAGAGACGAACAGACCAAAACACGTCTGAAGAGGCTGCTATTACCTATCACCCCAAAAGTGGAATGGATGTCTGTCGAATCTGCCGAGATGACCAAGCATGCAATTAATGCATTTTTGGCTGTATCGGTCACTTTCGCCAATGAGATTGCAGCGATCTGTGAGTTGGTGGGGGCTGACGCAAAAGAGGTTGAGCGCGGCCTGAAAACCGAGGCTCGCATTGGCCCCAAATCGTATTTGTCACCTGGCGGGCCGTTTGCTGGAGGAACTCTTGCGAGAGACATTGCCTTTCTAGGTATTGAAAGCCAATCGCACAATTTAATCACGCCTTTGCTCTCTGCAGTACGCAACAGTAATGATCAACACAAGCACTGGGTTCGGCGCAAATTGAAGCAACAGTTTGGCACGCTATCGGGCTTATGCGTTGCAATCTGGGGCCTTACCTACAAGCCTGGTACCGATACCCTGCGCCGGTCCTTGGCGGTTGAGTTGTGTGACTGGTTATTAACTCAGGGCGCCCTAATTCGTGTCTACGATCCTGCAGTCAAACAACTCCCAGAGCATTGGGTCGATAATGTAGTTCATTGCGCAACAGCACTGGACGCGGTGATGGATGTTCAGGTGCTGGTGGTTGGGACAGAGTGGCCGGAATTCAAGCAATCAGCATCGAGCCTTGAAGGCAAAGCCCATCCGGACTTATTTGTGGTGGATGCTAACCGACATCTACAAGCGCAGGTTCAGCAGCACACATTCAACTACATTGCAGTAGGCACGCCATCGAAAATTGGAGACAACTAATGCAAAGAATCTTGGCGGGCAAACAAGCAATCATTACCGGCGCGAATCAAGGCTTGGGTCTCGAAATCGCGCGTAAATTTGTAGGTGCAGGTGCAGACGTGATGTTGTGCGCGCGCAATGATGCCTTGTTGGATGATGCGTGCGCTGAGCTTAAACGTATGGCCGCTACAGATCAAAAAATTGTTGCTCAATCCGCCGACGTATCAGTGGAATCTGACGTGGACGATGTGGTTAAGATCACTTTGGCTTTGCTTGGCGGTTGCCACATCTTGGTCAATAACGCTGGCGTTTACGGTCCCAAAGGCGAAATTGAGTTTGTTGATTGGGCCAATTGGACTAAGACCATTGAAATTAACGTCTATGGGTCTGTACTGATGAGCCGGGCTCTAGTGCCACATTTCAAGTCGCAGGGCTACGGAAAAGTGATTCAACTCTCTGGTGGTGGTGCTACTAACCCGCTCCCACGCATCAGCGCGTACGCTGTGTCCAAGGCCGCGATCGTTCGTTATGCGGAAACCTTAGCAGAAGAGGTACGTGGTACGGGCATTGATGTCAACTGCATAGCCCCCGGCGCTCTTAATACACGAATGTTAGACGAAATCTTACTGGCTGGTCCGGATAAGGTGGGCCAGGCTTTTTACGAACGATCCGTCAAACAAAAGGAAGCTGGTGGCGCTTCCTTGAACAAAGGCGCGGATCTGGCACTTTTTCTGGCCTCTAGTGCTAGTGATGGCATCACAGCCAAGTTGATCAGTGCGATTTGGGATAACTGGGAGCAATGGCCGCAACATCTCGAAGAACTTTCCCAAAGCGACGTTTACACCTTACGTCGCATTGCCGGGAGAGACCGAGGATTTGAGTGGGGTGATATGTGAAAACGAAAGAAAAACCCTTAGGTGTTGGCATTGTTGGCTGCGGATTGATCGGCCAGAAGCGTGCCAAAGCCTTAGGTCAAGGCGGTCAACTGGTGGCCTGCGCTGACCTGGATGTCGCCCGTGCGGAGAGTCTAGCGCGGACAAGTAATGCCAAGGTATTTCGTGACTGGCGGGAGCTGGTGTGGTCTCCAATGGTGGATGTGGTCGTAGTGGCTACGTTGCACGACTCGTTGGCCGAAATCACGCGCACAGCCGCTGAAACAGGTAAACATGTTCTTGTGGAGAAACCGGCCGCGCGTAACGCCGCCGAGTTGGAGCCGGTCATGGCAATGGCAGCCAAGCATGGAGTGAAAGTGCACGTGGGATTCAACCACCGCTATCATCGATCATTGCGCAAGGCTAAAGATATTGTGAACTCCGGTGTGCTGGGCGATTTGATGTTTGTGCGTGCTCGATATGGCCATGGCGCGCGTATTGGTTATGACAAAGAATGGCGTGCAGATCCAGCACTGTCTGGGGGGGGCGAATTGATTGATCAAGGCCCTCATTTGATCGATCTCTCCCGTTGGTTCTTGGGCGAGATAACTGAGGTACAAGGCTTTGCCCACACCTACTTTTGGGATATGCCCGTAGAAGACAATGGTTTCATGCTACTCAAAACTGCTAAGAAACAGGTGGCTTTTTTGCATGCCTCTTGCACTGAATGGAAAAACCTATTTTCAATGGAGATCTACGGCAAGTTAGGAAAGTTGGATTTGTCAGGCTTAGGTGGAAGCTACGGTGTTGAAAAAATAATCTGGTACCGGATGCTTCCCGAAATGGGTCCACCAGAAACAATATCATGGGAGTATCCCATGGGGGATGATTCGTGGGCGGTTGAAATCGCAGAATTTTTTGAAGATATCCGCCTGGACCGCGAGCCCTCCGCCGGCTTGCGTGATGCTCAAGCTGCATTGAAGGTTGTGGAATCAATTTACAGGGAGTCTGGCTATGATCATTGCGCGTAGTCCATTGCGCATCACATTGGGGGGCGGTGGTACCGATCTGCCTTCGTATTACCGGGATCACGAGGGCTTTCTTGTTTCCGCGGCGATTGACAAGTATGTTTACGTGAATGTCATGCGACCATTCACGGAGGGTATTTATCTTAAGTACTCCCAGCTGGAACATGTGGATCAGATCGCAGAGATCAAGCACCCGATTATCCGAGAAGCTTTGCAAATGCTCGGCTTCAAGACGCCACAAGTTGAGATCACAACTCTTGCGGACATTCCTGCTGGCACAGGACTCGGCTCATCTGGTAGCTTCACAACCGCCTTGCTCAAGGCACTCTACACACATCGAAAACGTCACCTGCACCAAGAGGAACTTGCAGAACTGGCGTGCCATATTGAGATTGATCTTCTGGGTGAACCGATCGGCAAGCAAGACCAATACATTGCCGCAGTAGGTGGAGTCACTTGTTTTACTTTTCTTAAGGATGACAAAGTCGCCGCTGAGCCCTTGGGTATGAGTATGGATACTATGTTTGACCTAGAAGACAATTTGCTACTTTTCTTTACTGGTTTCTCGCGAAGCGCCAGCGGTATCTTGAAGGATCAGAAACTAAAGTCTCAACAAAATGACGCAGAAATGCTTAACAACCTTCATTACGTTAAAGATCTGGGTTATCGTAGTCGAAATGCATTGGTGAGCGGTAAGACAAATTTATTCGGCGAACTAATGCACGAACATTGGGAGCATAAAAAGCGCCGCTCGGGCGGCATGACCAACCCGAAAATTGATGAGTGGTACGAACTGGGCATGAAAAACGGTGCTGTGGGTGGCAAGCTGGTGGGAGCAGGTGGAGGTGGTTTTTTGATGTTCATGGCCCATGACCGGAACAAGCTGCGCCATGCAATGGCCCATGCGGGGTTGGAAGAGGTGCGCTTCAAGTTTGACTTTGAAGGCACCAAGGTCGTGATGTCTTCCTGAAAAATCCAGTCTAATGTTTCCTGTCGCTATTCTGGCCGGCGGTCTTGCCACACGTTTGCGTCCTATTACCGAGACCATACCCAAGGCTTTGGTCGATGTTGCCGGAAAGCCGTTCATCGTTCGTCAATTAAGCTATCTGCGCGAACAAGGGATAAGTCGTGTTGTGCTATGTATAGGCCACCTCGGTGAGATGATTCGAGATGTGGTAGGAAACGGTGAAAGCTTAGGGCTCAAGGTCAGCTACTCTGATGATGGTTCGAACTTGTTAGGCACTGGCGGCGCACTGATGAAGGCGATTTCCCTTTTGGGCGATCAGTTCTTTGTTTTGTATGGTGATTCTTTTTTGCCGGTGGATTTTTCCGCTGTTCAAGAGGCTTATCAGTTAAGTAACCGACAAGCTTTGATGACAGTTTTAAAAAACCACAATCGATGGGACAAAAGCAACGTGCTGTTTGTGGATGGTCAATTACTCGAGTACAACAAGCGCACACCACGAGCTGAGATGACCTATATCGACTATGGGCTGGGAGTTGTCTCAGCGTCAGTACTAAAGCAGTGCCTTGTTGGTAAGCAAATCGATCTGGCAGACGTTTACCAAGACCTTTCATCGCAGGGGCAATTGGCAGGGCTAGAGGTTCATGAGCGTTTCTACGAAATCGGTTCACACACTGGTTTGAAAGAAACGGAAGAGTATTTTTTAATCAAGGAGAAAGTATGAGTTACGCAGCACTGCACATGAAGGAAGTAGTCGAGATCATTCAGAAAATGGATATTTCTGCCGTTGAAAAAATAGCGGATCTGCTGGCGACTGTAAAAGCTGATGGTGGTCGCATTTTCTTCCTTGGTGTTGGTGGAAGTGCTGGTAATTGTTCTCATGCTGTTAATGATTTCAGAAAGATTGTTGGTATTGAGTCCTATGCTCCAACTGATAATGTGTCTGAGTTAACAGCGCGCACCAATGACGAGGGATGGTCAACTGTATTTGTGGAGTGGCTCAAGATCAGTAAACTGCAGACCAAAGATGCTCTTTTCATTTTCTCCGTGGGGGGAGGCAACTTGGAGAAAAACATCAGCCCTAACTTGGTGGAAGCCATTAAGTTGGCAAAGTCTGTCGGCGCAAAGGTAACTGGCGTCGTTGGGCGCGATGGTGGTTACACAGCACAAGCTGCGGATGCTTGCGTCATTGTGCCAACGGTCAACCCTGAAACCATCACACCGCACTCTGAAGCGTTTCAGGCGGTTGTTTGGCATTTGTTGGTTTCGCACCCCAAGCTCAAAGCGAACCAGACCAAATGGGAATCAACGGTCAAGTAAGTTTACATAGCGACATGAAAAACATAAAGCGGGCGGTCTTTTTGGATAGGGATGGAGTAATTAATCGCGCCATAGTTCGCGATGGTAAGCCTTATCCGCCCGCTAACCTAGCTTCCCTTGAGATTATTTCCGGAGTAGCTGATGCTATGCAATTGTTGCACAATGCGGGATGGCTGTTGATTGTGGTTACCAACCAGCCAGATGTGGCGAGAGGAGCCACGCAACTCGCCGATGTGGAAGCGATCAACCTGCATTTGCAGCAGTGTCTGCCAATTGATGAATTTCGTACCTGCTATCACGACAGCAGTGACGGGTGTAATTGCCGTAAACCTCTACCAGGCGCACTGATCGCTGCGGCATATGCTCATGGTATTGACCTCACATCCAGCTATATGGTCGGTGACCGTTGGCGAGATACAGAAGCTGGCGAACGTGCTGGCTGCAAAACAATTTTTTTAGATTATGGCTACGACGAAAAGCAGCCAGAAAAGTTTAACCATCGTGTGCGTTCTCTTGCCGAGGCCGCAGACATAATTTTAGGAACGTGAAATGAAAAAAGTAGAAGATCTCAAGGTTCAAATTTTTGCTGATGGTGCTGACAAGGCGGATATGCTGGAAATGTATGCCAAGCCCTACATCAAAGGTTTGACCACCAATCCAACGCTGATGAAGAAGGCGAACATCACAGACTACCGCGCGTTCTGCAAAGACATTCTTACGCACATTAAAGACAAGTCGTTGTCCTTCGAGGTTTTTTCCGACGATTTTCCTGAAATGGAGCGTCAAGCAATGGAAATCGCTAGTTGGGGTGACAACGTTTATGTAAAGATCCCCGTTACCAATACCAAGCAAGAAACATGTTATTCGCTTGTCAAAAGGTTGGGAGATCGTAAAGTCAAGATGAACGTCACTGCGATCATGACCTTGGCGCAAGTGCGGGATGTGGTTGCATCTCTGAATCCAAACATACCTAGTTATGTTTCTGTTTTTGCAGGGCGAATTGCAGACACAGGTAGAGACCCATTGCCGCTGATGGCAGCAGCAGTTGAAATGTTAAAAGTAGCACCTGCAGCTGAACTTATATGGGCAAGCCCAAGAGAGTTGCTCAACATCTTTCAAGCAGATGATGTCGGTTGCCAAGTGATTACTGTTACAAACGATATTTTGAAGAAACTTTCACTTGTGGGTCACGACCTAGACGAGTACTCTTTGGATACCGTCAAGATGTTTTACACTGATGCCGTCGCAGCAGGATTCAAACTCTGAAATTATTCCTAGCAACACCCGAGGCTCGCAAGTTCTTTTCTTTCGGTATTCGGGTTTTTCATTGCAGCAGTATAAATTTGCAGTTAAAATGGACATAACAGTAACAATTACAACTTTTAATGAAGGAAATTATTTAGATTCGATTCTTACTGATTTGAGTAAGCAAAATCTAAACTCACTTAAAGTAGAGATTATCATTCTTGAGGCTGGTCATTACGATGTCTCTCGAGCCAAAAAGCATCTTGGAGTGCTCTCATCAAAATTAATATTCCTTGCTGAGCCGGGTCTTTCAAGAACCGAGTCGCTAAATAAAATATTCAATTTAGCGCAAGGTGAACTTGTAGTTCGGTTAGATGCTCGATCTCACATTGATCAGAACTATTTACAAAAGATTTATGACCTCTCATTAATTTCTCAGGCAGAAAATGTGGGTGGAATAATGATGCCAATTGGTTTGAATAATAATCATCGATTGATTGCCGAAATCATGAAGCACCCATTGGCACTTGGGGGCGCTAAGGCCCGAAGTAAAACTTACCAAGGTTATGCAGACTCAGTATATCTGGGTGCATTCAGGAAAGAAAGATGTCAATTCGGTGTGGAATGGTTCGATTCAAAACACCCCAAAATTAGTGAAGACTCTGATTTAAACTACCGTATTCGAATGAATGGTGGTAAGGTGTACGTTGACTCATCCATTATTGTAGAACACTACCCTAGAGAAAACTTAAGTAGATTCTTCAAGTTGTGCTACAATTATGGCGTGGGTCGTGGTATTTTTGTGCTGAAGCATAGGATATTTACGGCATATAGACAACTTGTCCCACCACTGTGTTTGCTCTTAACCTCAATTCTATTTACTGCAGGATTTTATATTCCTTTCTCGCAAATTATACTTCTGAGTCTTGTAATTTGCTATTTAATAATTATTGGACATGCAGCAACTCAGCTAAATATTACACCTAACCAATTTTTAAAGGCTGCAATTGGCTTTACGGGCTGTCATTTCTTTTGGACTATGGGTCTTCTTGCTTCACTTATCGTCTATAAGTCGGACTTGGCCAAATCAATTAACTCAGTTAAAAAATGATTGCAGTAATTGGTGGAAGTGGATTTATCGGTACTCGTCTGGTTAATAGGCTTACTGTCAACAGTCAATTTGAAGTATCTATCGTGGATAAGGCAGAGAGCTTAACTTTTCCGAACCTTTCCAACTTGGCAGACGTTAGAAACATTGATGCTTTGCGCTCCTCTCTCAAAACTGCCAGAGCAATCGTCAATCTTGCTGCTGAACACCGGGATGACGTTCTCCCGTTGAGTCTGTACGACGAGGTAAATGTTCAAGGATCAGTGAATATCGCACAAGTGGCTCGTGAGAAGAGCATCAATACGATAGTCTTTACAAGCAGCGTCGCCATTTATGGTTTTGCCCCGATAGGGACTGACGAGTCAGGTATTGCTGCTCCTTTTAATGATTACGGTCGAACGAAGTATGAGGCCGAGCAAATATTCGCGCATTGGCAAGCAGAACAACCAACTCAAAGATCGCTTGTAATTATTCGTCCAACTGTCGTATTTGGTGAGCAAAATCGAGGGAACGTTTATAACTTACTTCGTCAGATTGCCTCTGGTAAGTTCGTCATGATCGGCAAAGGTGAGAATCGCAAATCTCTCGCCTATGTAGAAAATGTGGCTGCATTCATTGAAAATAGTTTAAGCTATCCACCCGGGATTCATATATACAACTATATAGATAAACCTGACTTCACGATGAATAAGCTAGTGAAGTCCGTCAATCGTCTCCTGGGCAGATCTGAAAGCATCAACTTTCGGCTACCGTTTGCCTTAGGCCTTGCAATTGGTAAAGTATTCGATATTGTTGGCAAGCTAACAGGCAAACGATTTCCAATCAGTGCTGTGCGAGTTAAGAAGTTCTGCGCTAACTCTGTTTACAACACAGCCATTGATAATACTGGGTTTGCTGCGCCAGTTCCACTTGAAATAGCGCTTGAGAGAACGATAAGACATGAGTTCATAGAGTCTCATAAAGAGCAAGCAGTTTTCTTCACGGAGTAATGACCACCATAATTCGAGTGACCCGCGAACTCCAGATTGGTCTTGACCCCGTAACCCAGTAACGCCGATATGTTTAGGTTACCCATTGTTTTTGCCTGAACAGTGTTGGTGGCATGTAGCCGCAACGCACTGTGCGGGTGGTAAGAATTGTCGTCATCGAACCAAGTTTGCAGTTGCGCCATC